>UINC01000275.1_pt1 | contig 15452 bp, 19 predicted proteins | sample 5385821 | NCBI WGS metagenome assembly UINC01 (sample SAMEA4666929, study PRJEB26691) | marine metagenome | isolation source: Pacific Ocean | place: Pacific Ocean | collected 2011-10-13 | reverse complement strand
ATTGTGCGTTGTTCAGCGATAACTCGATCCGATGCGCTCCCGACGATGCACCCGCGGTTAATGAGTTCGCGAACTTGGGTTAGCGTGATGGGGCCGGCGGGATCACCAATCTCCAGTGTACCGTCGATGTCCAAACTGAAAAGTATCCGCACACCCATGCACCCAGCACCACATAAGCCCCATTAACGCGTTGGCCGAAGACGCCCCCGGCCTTTTTACGCTTGGTTTACTCGTCTTCGACGATGACGGCGGTGCCGGTCGCAAGCAATTCAGCGGCTCCTTGCATCACCATCGAGGTCGTGAAACGGGTGGCAACGACGGCGTTGGCCCCTAGTTGCTCGGCGGCTTCGATCATTCGATCGACACTTTGCTCGCGGGCCTCGGCCATTAACTTCACATACTCCGAGATTTCGCCACCAACAAGTGCGCGAAAGGTCGCCTTAATATCTTTACCGACATTACGGGCCCGCACCGTGTTACCGCGAACCATACCGAGGGACCTGACGATCCGCTTACCTCCAATCGCTTCGCTGGTTACGACTAGCATTTATATCTCCACGTCTTTGTATTTATCTGTCTTACGTTCGATCAAACGTTGCCGCAAGACGGATATCAACAGCAATGCCAGGCCAAGATATATTGCGCCGACGATGAGTTTCACCATAAGCGGCACGTCGGGCGTGTAGATCCACTCGAAGATCGCAACGCCGCCGCCGATGACAATTCCGCCGATCAGCAGGAACCAACCGATGCTGCTCGTTGATCGAACCATATTGTCTTGCATGTGCTTTTCCTGATGTCAGATGTCTTTATCGATGCCGATTCGTAATGCACCGACTAGACATTTAAACGCTATTATCTCACGGTTCTGACGGGGATTATCTAATATGCGGGACGGTCCGCTACTCATTGTCGACTGCGATCCGGGTCACGATGACGCGCTCGCCCTGGGGTTGGCCCACGCGCACGCCAACGTGCTGGGGATTACCTCGGTATCCGGTAATGCACCGCTCGAGGACACGACCCGTAACGCCCTCGGGATGGCCGCACTGTTGGGCAGTTCTGCCGACGTCTACGCTGGCGAAGCCCGCCCTTTGGTGGGAGAGCCTCGCCACGCGGGAGGTGTGCATGGCACGGGCGGCCTGGGTCGGGTTGCCCTCCCGAAACACGATCGCGTGATTTCTGAGCTCCATGCAGTGGACTACCTAATTGAGGCGACGCGAAAACGCTCGAATGTGTGGTTGGTTCCTCTGGGTCCGCTGACCAATATAGCTCGAGCAATGGAAAGGGACCCAGAGCTAGTGGAAAGAATCGAGGGTATTTCGTTGATGGGTGGTAGCGCGGGTGCGGGCAACGTCACGGCCGTGGCGGAGTTCAATATCTGGGCCGACCCAGAGGCCGCGGAGATCGTTATGGCCTCTGGTGCCCACATTCGAATGAGCGGTCTTAATCTCACCCGTCAATGGCAATCCGACGATACGGTTGCCGCACGCTTGAAAGAAAGCGGATCCGTCAAGGCACAGGTCGCTGCGGCCATTTTGGACGACATCCATGATCGAATGGAGTCGTTGGGTCGTGGACGTCGCGCCGCGTTGCATGACCCGTGTGCCGTACTGGCGGTGACGCACCCAGAACTAGTGGGTTTCGAGGAACGCCACGTGACTGTCGAAACCGCGGGGGTTTATACGCGGGGCATGACCGTCGTCGATGAGCGTCCGACAGCGGGGATTCCCGAAGCCAACGTTGAGGTCGGATACCAAATTGATTCGAAGTCCGCCATGGAACTGCTGATGGGCGCGTTTGAAGGGGCGTAAAATTAAACCGGTGTCGCTGCCTGCAAGAAGCTGATGACTGCCTCGACGGTGCCATCTTTCTCCGGATTCTTCCAATCTTCGATCAAAGTCGCGTTCGGGCCCAACTCCGCAAGTTCGCGAGAAATGGTTTCAGGATGGTAGGGGTCTGAGCCCATGAGCACGAGCATTGGAACGGTGCAGGCGGCGACGAAATCTCGATCAACGTTGTACAAAAATTCCCCGTCGTACATGTTGCTTCTAAAGGTGTGCCAATCGTCGTCGTTTGCTTCGGGGTGCTGATCCCTAATCGCATCGGCCCAGTTGTCGAACATGGCATAGAAAAGATCTCGGTTGGCGTCACAACCGATTGATTGTTGCAATACGGCCGACGCGACGCGTTCTCGATGAGCTTTGATTACGCCAAAACAATAGGGTCCGCCGATGCAGCCACCCAGCACATGCGTTTGGTTAACGTTCAGGTGGTCGAGTAGCGCGATATGATCTTCGGTGTAACTGTGCCATCCATCGTTGCCCGAGACGGGGGCTGATGAGGCACCGGCATTGCGTTGGTCCATGGCGATCACTTTAAAGTGAGGACTGAGGGTTCGTACGGGATCCCACTCAGCATTCGACCAAAACGAAGCCGCGGAGAGCATCCCCCCGGGCGCGAACAGTAAAATCGGGAAACCCTCCCCATGAATTTCGTAGTGGATGTTGACTTCGTCGCGATGAAATATCGGCATGCTGGCTCCTGTGTGTGTTGCGCTAGTCTAAGTCAAGTCAGTCGAATCGCCGGGCGCTATATACCCTTCGGGTTTCTCGTAATCCTCATTCGCGAAGAACTTTTCCATTTGGTTCATGAGAAAGGCACGAGATTCGGGTTCCATCATTGAGAGATGGTGTTCATTGATGAGCATTGTTTGCAACGCCTGCCATTGTTCCCAAGCTTCCGCTGAGACATGTTCGTAAATGGCTTCGCCCACTGGACCTGGCATTGGCGGTGACTCAAGCCCCGGCAATTGCTTACCCAGTTTTCGGCAAATGACCAGACGGGTCATAATGCTCCGCTGCCCTCTATTTCTTCGAGCAGTTTAACGGTAACTGCCGAGAGCCCAAACTCGGCTTTATCGCCGGGACGATGCCAGCGTAAATCCCGGGATAGAACGATCTCGCTGCAGGACGCATGTAGGAAAATGTAAATCGGTTCGATTTCCAGTTGGTAGTGAGTGAACGCGTGCCTGAAATGTGGTCTTGAGACTGTTTTCGAGATCATCTCGGTTCGAAGACCGATGTCCTCACTTAAGGCCGCAACCGATGCCGATTGAGGATACTCGAGCGGCGACCAGAGAGACGCCCAAACCCCATGCGGGGGCCTTTTTTTAAGGAGACAAGCTCCTTGACCATTAATGACCACGAAAAATCGAGCGTGTCGCACGCGCAATGGTCGACGCCTGGCAACACTAGGGTAAGCGTGTTCTCGGCCTTGCTGATGCGCTTTACATTCGTTTGCGATGGGACACAGGAGGCATTTGGGATTGGCCCGGACGCAAACGATTGCCCCAAGATCCATGATGGCCTGCGTGTAAAGGTCAACGTGCGCTGTGGGAGTATTGGCTTCCGCCCGTGCCCAGAGCTGCTTCTCAGTTTTGGCGGTCCCTCTTTTTCCGCTGATCGCATAGAAACGCGACAGCACGCGCCGAACATTGCCATCTAGAATCGTGGCAGGTTGTCTGAATGCGATCGCGGCGATCGCACCGGCAGTGGATCGCCCTATTCCGGGCAAAGAGGTGAGTGCGTCCACGTCCGTTGGGACCTGGCCCGCATGCTTTTCGACGACCTCGATGGCAGCCATGCGCAGGTGCCGGGCGCGTCGGTAATAACCGAGCCCGGTCCAGTATTCGAGAACCTCGTCCTCGCTCGCCTTGGCCAGTCGGCGAACGCTAGGGAAGCGAGTTAAGAATCGTTCGAAGTAAGGCACGACAGTGGATGCTTGAGTCTGTTGTAACATCACTTCGGACACCCAGACACGGTAAGCTGTTTTGTTTCGCTGCCAAGGTAGGTCCTTGCGCCCGTTTTGACGCCACCAATGGATTAGTGTTTGCGCGAACTCAGTCAATGTTGATTACGGCTACGGAAACTCGCGTGGTGGAGCGGAGGTTGGCATGATGCGCCGAAAAGATGGAACCAAGAAGACACCTTGAATGCGAAGATCCGGACATAGTTTTCGTTCTAGTTTAATCCACGCGGAGCTACGGTATTTGTATGGATGACGTTGGAAACTGGGAGCCTAACGCACCACCACTTTCGGATGTTCATCGGGAGGTACTGGATGTTGCGATCAAAGCCTTGAGTCGACCGCAACTCGGCCTTTCGGCCGAGCAACAAGACTCGATTCGTCAGGCAGTTCGTGCATCGGCGGAGTCCTGGACGGATTTTGCGCAATCGCAATCGTCCTCGGTGGTCGTGAATTGGATTAGGGCATTGACGAGGGCAGAGATGGTTTTACCAGGATTTGAACTGGGAGCTCGTTCTCCGGTAATAGCCCTCGTTCGTCTCCTGAAACAGCGCGGTGAGTATCCGGACGATCTAACGGGATGGGTGAAGGCTAATACCGACAACCGGTTTCTGCCGTACGGTAGTCTGTTGGATCGACTGTAGCGATAGAACCCCGGATAATTGCGATCTGAGAAAACGTAGGCGAAATAAACGTGGCGCGTAATGGCTCGGTTTCCCGTGACACATTGGAGACCAAGATAAGTGTCGTTTTGGATATCGATGGTTCAGGACGATCAAAACTGTCGGCGGGGTTACCGTTCTTCGAGCACATGCTCAATCAAATAGCACGCCACGGTCTGATCGACTTAGAAATTCACGCGTCGGGAGACATAGAAGTTGACGCGCATCATACGGTAGAAGACGTCGGAATCACGTTGGGCCAGGCACTTGCACAAGCCGTCGGTGACAAACAGGGAATTAATCGCTATGGACATGCCTACGTGCCCCTTGATGAAGCGTTGTCTCGCGTTGTCATAGATTTCTCGGGGCGGCCCGGTCTGACTTTTAACGTCGAATTTGTACGCCCGAGAGTTGGCGAATTTGACGTTGACCTTCTACACGAGTTCTTCCAGGGGTTTACGAATCACGCACAAGCGACCATGCACATCGATTGCATCAGAGGAGCCAATGCTCACCACCAAGCCGAGACCATTTTTAAGGCATTTGGGCGGGCCTTGAGGATGGCATTAGCGATCGATCCACGCGTAGAAGGCACTCCGTCGACGAAGGGGTTACTGTAACGGACTTCCGAGTAATCGAATGGTGACTGAGAATAGGTTGAACGCTGGGTAGTCCAGTGAAAACCAACAACTTTCTTCGCGAGATCCTCGGATTGGCTGGTTGTGAGGCTGCTCACGGGTACCAGCGTCGTCTTTTGTAGGGTAGGTAATCGCGTTTCAAGGAATTGCAGTGTGATGTCATGTGGATGGGCGATAAGGATGGCGTAGCCGCGACGGTTTGCGATCCCGAGCGCTCGTTCGAACGCGGCGTTGATGGCTCTTACTTCACGATCATGATCGAGAAAAACGTCTCGACGTACTGCAGGAACGCCCCAATCCATCGCGACGCGCATCGCCACGGTTCGTGCGGTCGTACGGCTGTCTAGAAAAAACAAGCCGTGTGCGCTGATCACCGACATGAGTGCATTCATCGAAGGAACATCCTGAGTAAAACGGCTGCCGGTGTGATTGCTCACACCCTTAACACCCGGAATCGACTTTAGCGCTGCGTTGACCTCTCTCTTAATGTCGTCCGACGACATGTTAAGGGTTAGGGTACGGCCCGCTTTCTTGGATTGGATTTCGCTCTCTAATGGTTGATGCAGAAGGACGTCTTTGCCAATCGCTTGAGCGTGTGCGGCAAGAGTCACGGCCTGTGGGGTAAAAGGTAGAACTGCAATGCTGACAGCGTTTGGTAGGGCGAGCACGCGTTCGCCGACTTCGCGACTGTACCCAACATCGTCGATCACGATTGCGAGCTGACCGGGGTAAGCTGACAGTTGAAACAATAACGCGAGCAATGTCGGCGCGAACGCTGCGTTATGGCTCAGCGAAGTTAGCCGCTTCAACTTGGTGTTCTACGGATGAAGAATTGTCGATTCAACTTGGAGAAAAATCGATGGTATATGCCGCCAATTGGCCACTAGGACGTGTCGTCAAACGATAGTCGAAATGTCTTTGGCTCATCATGTCATCGCTTGGCTAGCCAAGCGAGCGGATTCGTTGGTTGGCCGTTAATCCGGATCTCAAAATAAAGTCCGTCGACGTCTTGACCTCCGCTTTGACCGGCGAAAGCCACAATCTCGCCGCTTTCCACCCAGTCACCGTTCTGCTTGACGAGTGAATCGCAGAACCCGTACAGGGACATTTGTTCCGTTCCGTGATCGATGATCGTCAGCAATCCGAACCCGCGCAACCAGTCGGAAAATACAATGAGACCGCGGCCCACCGCCGTTACCACCGAGCCACTAGGAGCGCTAAAGTAAATGCCCTCCCAGGAGAGTCGGCCGCCTGCACGGGGATCGCCGAACCGATACGTCAGTTGCCCTTCCACTGGCCAGTTCAGTTGACCCTTTGCGTTTGTGAAAACCGCACCGTCTAAGTTCGTATCTCGTAGTACCAATTTCGCCAATAGTGCCTCAATGCGAGCTCGATCTTGAGCGAGTTTGTCGCGGGCGAATCCCTTGTTCTTGATCTCTTGAGATAGGCTTGCGATGAGATCCTTCCGTGCCAGACGTTCACTTTGCAGCGTTTTCAGGCGGCTTCTGAGATCTTCTTCCTGCTGTTTGAGTTCGACCCGTTGGCTTTCGAGTTCGGTCGAGGTCCTGTTCATCGACGTAAGCGTCGTTCGGTATTCTTGAAGAGCTTCTTTACGGGCTCGTGAAAAATAGCCGTGATAACGGATCATGCGGTCAAAAGTGTCGGGAGTCTGTTGTAGCAGTAGTAGTTTGAGGAAATCCTGTCCCGACAACTTGTAGGCTTGCCGCAAATGGACAGCGATTTTTTCTGCTTGCAACCTTCGCCGATCTGTTAAAAGAGTTTGCTGAAGCTGGAGGGTAGCGATCGCAGTTTCCGTATTCGTCAAATTCGAGGACGCTTCGTTCGTCGCCCTGACGATGTCCGAAATCGACGCGTCTGCTGCGTGTAATTTTGTTTGTACGATATCGAGTCGAACGGCTGCGTCACCGAGCCACGCATGCAATTCGTTGAGTTCAGAAACGGTGCGGTCGAGGGTAATTTGTGACGTCGCAGATTCTCCTGACTCGGCTACCGCCCCGAGCGCGAGGGCAGTGCATGCAATGGCGAAGCTCGCGCGAAACAGTGAATGCCTCGTTCGTGTTGCTCCAGTGAAATGATCAATGATTGTCACTGGGGGGTTGGTTTATTCTGCAAGCAGAGAACGACCAGTCATTTCGCTCGGTATGTCGATTCGCATAAGTGCTAACAACGTTGGCGCGACGTCAGCCAATGTTCCATTGCTGGCCAAGTGCTTAGTTGTTGGTCCCACATAGACAAGCGGCACGAGTTCCGAGGTATGAGCGGTGTGTCGTTGATGCGTCGTTAAGTCGAACATCCGCTCGACGTTGCCGTGATCCGCCGTAATAAGACACTCCGACCCGGATTGATCGATAGCCTTCTTGATACGTCCGATACAGTCATCGATGGTTTCGACCGCTCGTTTGGCGGCCGTGAAATCCCCTGTGTGACCAACCATATCGCCGTTGGCGAAGTTGCAAATGATGAAGTCAAACGAGTCTTCCGCTATCACACGAATCAGGTTGTCGGTAATTTCGCGAGCGCTCATCTCCGGTTCTAAGTCGTAGGTTGCGACTTTCGGGGAAGCTACCAGAATGCGGTCTTCTCCCGGGTAAGGCTGTTCTCGCCCGCATGAAAAAAAGAATGTCACATGCGCGTACTTCTCGGTTTCCGCAATACGCAACTGCGTCTTGCCGAGCTTTGAAAGGTGTTCGCCAATTGAATTGACGATGGAGTGTGGTCCAAACGCAGATCGAACGGATTGATCGTCGCTGTGAGTACCTAAATCCGTTGCATACGGCGTCATTGTGATGAATCGCTGCAGTTCAGGCCGGGCGTTTCTTTGAAAGTGTTCAAAACGCGCATCGACGAAAGCGTGGGATAACTGTCGCGCTCGATCGGCGCGGAAGTTCATAAAAAGAACGACGTCGCCTGTTTGTATCATGGTCTGATTTCCAATCAGAGTTGGTTGCACGAACTCGTCGGTTTCGCCTCTGGCGTAAGCGGTTTGGAGTGCTTCAAAAGGGTCTTCCGCGTGGTGTGGGGAGACTCCCTCAGTGAGCATTCCATACGCGGCTTCGGTGCGGTCCCAACGCTGGTCACGATCCATCGCGAAATATCGGCCGCAGATTGACCCGATCGCTCCTGTACCTGTTTCCTCGAGAAGCTCGGCAATTCGTCGCAACGATGGCTCCGCGCTTTTAGGTGGCGTGTCACGACCATCTAAGAATGCGTGGACCATGACCTTAACGCCCCTTTGACGAGCCATGCGAATGATCTCGGCAAAGTGATTTTCGTGACTATGGACCCCACCCGGTGAAAGAAGTCCCATGAGGTGTAATTGGTGGTCAGACGCCATCGCGAAGGTTTCTTCGAAAACTGGATTTTGACTAAACGACTTGTCTTCAATCGCCTGATCAATCCGAGTTAGATCTTGAAATATGGTCCTTCCGGCGCCCATGGTCATATGCCCTACTTCCGAATTACCCATTTGATCCGCAGGTAGACCGACGTGTATGCCGGAACTGGACACCAGGGTATGCGAGGCGGTGGTCCAGAGTTCGTCCCAATGTGGAGTGCGCGCCTGATGAATCGCATTGTGATCCGAGATTTCGCTATATCCCCAGCCGTCGAGGACAATGAGAACCGAGGTCGCCATGTTGGTGAAAAACCATGGTCGCGGGGTGTGATGAGTCTAACAAGAATAGCCATTGCTGACCTATAATCGGCCGGTTTGCATAGGTGGCGACTCGGGCCGGCGGATGTGTCGCCGATCCCGAAACAAGCCCTTGGAAGATTACGCGTGGATCAGTTGTTAGCTTTTGTTGGCGCTCACCCCATCCTAGTGGGAGTATTCTTGTTGTTGCTTATTCTCTTTATTCGCAATGAACTATCGAGGGGCGGACGCACCGTCAACGCTCAGGAATTGGTGAATATGGTTAATCGCGATGGGGCCGTGGTCGTGGATGTGCGCGATTCGACGGAATTCAGATCCGGCCATGTCGTTGGTGCAGTGAATATTCCTCATGGCTCCATTGCCGAACGTCTCTCTGAGCTACAAAGATACAGAGACAAGCCGGTAGTGGTGATGTGTAAAATGGGACAGCACTCCAGTTCCGCCGGTGTCCACTTGCGCAAGGCGGGGTTTACTAACGTCACTAAACTTCGTGGAGGCATCTCGGAATGGCGGGGTCAGAATCTCCCTTTGGTGAAAGGCTGAACTCGTCATGTCTGAAGAACCCGTTAACATACAAGTCGCGATCGAGCGTATTTATTTGCGCGATCTCTCTTTTGAATCACCGCGAGCGCCGGGCGTGTTTCGCGAGGCGTGGCAGCCCGAAGTGCAAGTCGACATTAATACGCGGACTCGCAAGCTGGATGAAAGTCGCTACGAGGTGGTGTTAAAGGTAACGTTGGATGCCAAGCTCGAAGGAAACTCAGCCGCCATTATCGAACTTGAGCAGGCCGGAATTTTTCGCGTGGAAGGCGGTCAAGACGAGGCGATTGAGCCTTTCCTAGCGGTAGCGTGTCCGAAGATGCTGTTTCCCTACGTTCGCGAAACGGTAGACGGAATGATGACTCGAGGAACGATGCCTCCATTCATGCTGGCACCGGTCAATTTCGATGCCCTTTTCGCGCAGGCGCTTCAGCAGCAGTCGGTTGAGCCCGACGAAACGCTCAACTAGCGGAGTATTTTTCGGATGGTGAACGCCCTGATTTGTGCAGGGAAAATTTCACCTGCCACCGTCAAAACCCAATTGTCGCCACGCCTCGAAGAGACCAATCGCTACCGCATTGGCGAGGTTTAGACTTCGGGAATTTTCCTGCATTGGGATGCGAACGGCATGGCTTCCAAGGCGCCGGATGATGCTGTCGGGAAGGCCGCGGGTTTCCGGTCCGAACAACAGACTGTCCCCTTTTTTGTAACGCACTTGGTCGTATAGACGAATACCACGCGTAGAAAATCCAAATAAACGTGTTTCATCCGTTGTATCAAGGAATTCGTCGAAATTTTCACAGAGTCGTACCTCTGCCCATTGGTGGTAGTCAAGACCAGCGCGTTTTAGCCGACGGTCGCTGAATTCAAACCCGAGAGGTTCGATGAGCGTCAGTGTGGCACCGGAATTAGCGGCGAGCCGTATGATATTGCCGGTATTCGGCGGGATCTCTGGTTGAAACAAAACGACGTTGAGCATGAAATCATTTCTGCGTTCTAGGAGAACGGCCAACATCAATTTCCTCACCTAACTCTGACAGTTTGCGAGTTAGCGTGTTGCGTCCCCATCCAAGAAGCTTTGCAGCTTGTCTTTTGCCTCCGTTGGTATGGGCTAGTGCTGTTTTGATGAGGGTGCGCTCAAAAGACGGGACGGCCGTGTCCAAAATACTTTCGGCCCCTGCATCTAGTTTTTCGTTCGCCCAAGCGCTGAGGGCTATTTCCCATTCAAGTTTCGGGGCCTTTTTGTCGAGATAGTTCAATTCCGGCGGGAGATCCGTAACCAATACCTCCTGTGCGGGCGCCATCACCGTTAGCCACCGACAGGTATTTTCAAGCTGGCGAACGTTACCCGGCCAATCCAGCGTTTCGAAGAATGTAACGACTTCTGAGCTGAGTGATTTTGGTTCAACGCCGAGTTCCTGGGCCGTGTTAGCGAGAAAATGGCTGGCGAGGATGGCGATATCGAGAATACGATCGCGTAGCGGAGGAACGTGTATACGAATGACGTTAATTCGATGATAGAGATCGTCACGAAATCCGCCGTCTCGAACAAGAGACTCTAGATTTCTGTGTGTTGCCGTAATGATGCGGACGTCAACGTTGATATTGTGGCGTCCACCAACACGATAAAAACTCCCTTCGGCGAGCACCCGCAATAAACGAGTTTGCGCGGGTAACGGCATATCACCAATTTCGTCGAGAAAAAGGCTGCCGCCATTGGCTTGTTCAAAGCGGCCAGCGCGCTGTTCAGTGGCACCGGTGAAGGCGCCTCGTTCGTGCCCGAATAATTCGGATTCGATGAGCTCACTCGGTATGGCAGCCATATTGATGGCGACCAACGGGCCTGTGGCCCGTGGACTGTGATCGTGGAGCGCTTGGGCAACGAGTTCTTTGCCGCTACCACTTTCGCCTGTGATCATTACCGTTGCGTTGGATTGCGCCAGGCGGCCGATGGCTCGGAAGACTTCTTGCATAGCCGGTGCTCGACCCACGATACCGTTGGCGGAGGTCACTGAGTCCAGCTCAATAGGATCTTCGCTTAAACGGGGTTGGTTTGCCGCTCGACGGACTGTGGCAACGATGTCATCGAGATCAAACGGTTTCGCGAGATATTCAAACGCGCCCTGTTCAAAGGATGCGACGGTGGTTTCGAGATCTGAATGCGCTGTCATGATTACGATGGGTAAATCGTCATAGTGGGCTTTGACCTTTGACAGAACGTCGAAACCATCCGCTCCGGGCATACGGATGTCGGAGACGATCACGTCGGGCCTAGCCCTTTCGAGCGCTTCGAGCATTAACTTTCCGTCCGCGAAATCCTGAGTAGTAAATCCGGACTTTTCGAAAGCGCGATTGAGCACCCAACGAATGCTGTCGTCGTCGTCGACGATCCAAACGATCAGATTAGCCATGTCGAGGTTGCTCGAGCGGCAGGTACATTTGGAAGGTCGTCAACCCCGCGTCACTAGCGCAGTCAATGATCCCATGGTGCTGATCAACAATCGCTTGAGTAAGAGCCAAACCCAAACCGTGACCATTGGCTTTACTAGTGATCATCGGAAAGAAAATTTGATCCATGATATCCCGAGGGATCCCTGGGCCGTTGTCACTGATCGCGATCCTGATTGCTAGCGGATGAATCCGCTTGCGAATCGTGAACCTGTGAACGACGCTCGTCGTTAAGGTAATAACAGGACTGGCGATTGGCTCAAGCGCGGCGCAGGCATTTCGTACGATATTCAGGTTGGCTTGGACAAGTTGTTCGGCGTCGGCTTCAAGATCGGGAACACTCGGATCGTATTCGCGCACGAATTCGATTGCGGCGTTGGTGTGGCCGGCCGTTCCGACAGCCGCGCTTTCTAGCGCAATCACACGTTCTAGGATTTGGTGAATATTAACCTGCGCAAACGACGGCGCTTTGTTAGGGCCGAGTAATCGGTCGACCAAATTGTGCAAACGGTCGACCTCACTCACGATCACTTCGGTGTATTCATGTTGTTCAGTTGCGAGCTCCAACTGTAACAACTGAGCCGCACCGCGGATGCCGCCGAGCGGGTTTTTCACTTCGTGTGCGAGACTTCGAATAAGTTCTCGAGTCGTGCGTTGAGCTGTGCGATTTTGATCTTCACGATTAATTTGTTTGAAGCGATCCAGCGCTTCTATCTCAACGAGGACGTGTCCATCCTGTAATGGCGAGATGGAATAGTTGGCGGTGATTTTTTCCCCTTTCGACGCGATAAATAACGAAGTTTCCCTTTTCGTGAAAGGTTGATCAGAGGTGAGGTTCGCTCTCAACGTAGCGGTCTCCAAATGAGGATCTTTGAATAACCTCGAGAGTGGTATCCCCAACGATCGAGATAGGCTCTGACCACAGAGCGACTGGGCGGTTTGGTTTAGAAACAGGACGACCAATTCTTGATCGAGCACAAGGACCGCTGTTTTGAGTTGGTCAAGAATGTTGTTTGCGTCGATGATCATGAGTCCGTTGAGGCAGATGCTCCCTAAAAGTGCAAGAATTTGGACCGTTAGAAGGGTTCATTCGAATATCTAACAACTTTTTATCGTGGTGTTAGTGCTACAACGCCCCAATGATCAGTCGATAGACTGCTTTTGCACCAAAATAGAGCAATATGGGCATTTGAGTCAATGATGAATAAGGGATGTCCTAAAATCGCGCATTAGAGACGTTCAGCCTGGTCTTTCACTAGAACCGCGCCAAGATTGGATTCATCTTCATCGTGACGTTAGACACGGAGGACGAGAAGAATATTGTCGCGTTCACGGCGGGTTTCGAGCACGGTGTGGCCATGGACTCGGCACCAAGCTGGAATATCTTCGAGCGACCCGGGATCTGTCGCAAGAACCTTGAGAATTGTTCCAGGAGGCAACTGTTTGATCGTCTCCTGCGTGCGAATGACTGGTAGCGGGCAAAGTAGACCGCGGGCATCGACAGTCATGACTTCTTGGCTAGGATCCGACATGCCAGCTGGGTTCGAGTTCGTACGGCGCGAAGGGGGTTACCTCGATATCTTGGCTTACTCCGGTGACAGACGTGACTGTCACCCATAGCTTGTCGACAGATCGTCCCTGACTGTAGCGAGCCACAATACGTGCAGCGAGTTCGGTGTCAGTCCCTGTCACGTTGCCGTCAATGAGCGCGAGTGGGCCAGGATAATTGGTGACAGCGAGATGCGTGAACTGATTGCGGTAGCCCTCCAAGAATCGATTTTCGCCTTCCTCCCGACCGATGATTAACTTGAAGTGAGGCCTTGGGCGTATATGACGACCGATTTTCAGTAGCATGATGTCGTCTAATTGGTAGTCCCTAGAACCTCTGGCCCCCCAGAGATCACGGAGTTTGTTCGAATACGTTTCATCGGTAAGGAAGCAGCATCCGCCCGCGGGTTGTGCATAGTCCCGAAAACCAAATTTTTTCGCGAGTTCCATTTGTGGTTTTCGATTACGTCCGTGAAACCCGAATAATTGCTCGCGGTCTACCCAACCCTCTCGTTCTGGAAGAGTCGGTGGCAGGTTGAGTGCGCACAGAGGCCGTAGAAGTCTATCGTTGGCGCCGGACTCTTTCGCAATAATTGGCATCGTTTCCCGCCGTTGGGATTTAGGTCGTTGGCCAATCACTTCGCCAGTCAAGACGAAATCGAAATCCAGATCGTCCATGAGCCCAAGTTTCAGAGTTTGACCTACCATGAAGATTTTGCAGTCAAGACAAGGGTTAAGGTTCTGCCCGTATCCGTGGCGGGGATGCAAAACGATGTCTTTGTAGTCTTCAGAGATGTCGATAATGTGTAATTTGATGCCGAGTTGTTCTGCCACCCATAGCGCGTTGTTACGTTTCGGCTTTTCATGTTTGCGATCACGAATCGCATGCGTATGTCCTTCGACGCAAAAACCGGTAAAAAAATTGACCCCTTCGACATGAATGCCTTGATCCTGCACGACGCGCGCGGCGAGCATCGAGTCGAGTCCGCCCGAAATCAGTGCGACTGCGCGGTGTTGGGGTCGAGGCGTTGAGCGCATGAATGGTATTTTAAGCGAAATTCTGAGTTGGCCGGTCGATTGAAAGCGCTACTGCAACGGGTAACCAAGGCTGAGGTATCGGTGGGGGACGATGTCATTGCCGAAATCGGCCCAGGACTATTGATTTTCCTAGGCGTCGTCATAGGCGATACAAAAGAAACCGCTGAACGGATGGCACGCAAGACTCTTTCGATCCGTATATTTGCAGACGAGACACAGGCGATGAACCTATCTGTTGTCGACGTCGCTGGAAGTCTGTTGGTGGTTTCTCAATTTACACTAGCCGCAGAAACTCTACGTGGGAACCGGCCGAGCTATAGCTCGGCCATGGAATCTGACGAGGCCGAACGGTTGTACGAGCACTACATCGATACATTGCGCCACGAAACGAATCGAGTCGAAATGGGATCGTTTGGTTCTGAAATGCGGGTTGCGCTAGAAAATGATGGGCCGGTTACGATTCTTCTCGACCACGAGTAGCGAAACGCGATAGGAAGATTCCAAGTTCGAATAGCGCCCACATCGGGATCGCCAATAGAACTTGCGAGATCACGTCAGGAGGCGTTAAGAGCATACCGATAAAGAAGCATCCTACTAACACATAGGCCCGTTTCTTGGCCATGGATTCAGCTGAAGCAAAACCCGTCATGACCAACAGAACCGTAGCAATGGGGATTTCGAAAGCCAACCCGAATGCGAGGAACATCTTGACGATGAAGTCCAGGTACGGACTGATATCCGTCATCCAGGTTACGAATTCCATATTGACACTCGCAAAAAACGCGAACACCAACGGGAAGACGAGGTAATAGGCGAATGCTGTGCCTAAGTAAAAAAGCGCAATACTCGAAACAAGCAACGGCATTGCAAAGTGTTTCTCGCGCAGGTAGAGACCAGGGGCGATGAAGCCCCATGCTTGGTGGAGAATTACGGGCATCGCAAGAAAAATAGCCGCCAGGATCGCTAGTTTGAATGGTGTTAGAAATGGCGATGCGACGTCGGTTGCGATCATCGTGCCGCCTTCAGGAAGATGCGCCAGCAAAGGCGTGGCGATGAATTCAAAGATGAGCGTATTAAAGTAGAAAGTCGGTATAAAAA
>UINC01000264.1_pt1 | contig 15494 bp, 11 predicted proteins | sample 5385821 | NCBI WGS metagenome assembly UINC01 (sample SAMEA4666929, study PRJEB26691) | marine metagenome | isolation source: Pacific Ocean | place: Pacific Ocean | collected 2011-10-13 | reverse complement strand
AAGAAGTTACTATTCAAGTTTTTGATGATGGTAAGCATGATTAATTATGAATAATATAGAAATTTATACTTTTTCTGAGCTATTAGCCCAGGGCAAAACACCTGAAATACTCTTTTGGGTTGGTTGTGCAGGTAGTTTTGATGAACGTGCAAAAAAAATAACAAAAGCATTTACTAAAATCCTTAATCAAGCAAATGTTTCTTTTGCAGTTCTTGGCTCTGAAGAGGGGTGTACTGGAGATCCTGCTAAAAGAGCAGGAAATGAATTTCTATTTCAAATGCAAGCATTAACCAATATAGAAGTACTAAATGGCTATAATATAAAAAAGATTGTAACGGCCTGTCCACACTGTTTTAATACATTAAAAAATGAATATCCTGAGCTAGGAGGCCAATATGATGTCATGCATCATACACAGTTTATTAAATCTTTATTAAATGATGGGAGGCTTACAGTAAATGGTGGGTCATTTAAGGGAAAAAAAATTACATTTCATGACCCTTGTTATTTAGGAAGAGCAAATAATATTTATGAAGCTCCTAGAGATGTATTAGAGAAATTAGATGCTGAACTTTCAGAAATGAAAAGTTGTAAACAAAAAGGCTTGTGTTGTGGTGCTGGTGGTGCTCAGATGTTTAAAGAGTCTGAACCTGGTAATAAAGAAGTAAATATTAAAAGAACAGAACAAGCATTAGAAACTCAACCTGATATTATTGCAGCTGGATGCCCTTTTTGCAATACTATGTTAACTGATGGTATTAAAAATAAAAAGAAGGAAGAGGAGGTGAAAGTTTTGGATATTGCTGAACTTATTAATCAAGCATCTGATTTATGATAGTTCCATTTTATGAAATGCCTAAAGATTCTAGAATTTGGATTTATCAATCCAATAGAAAATTTATTGATACAGAATTAAATGAGATTAATGATTCCATTGTCAATTTTTTAAACACATGGACAGCTCATGGTAGTAAACTTCTCACTTCATATGAAATTAAATACAATAGATTTATTATTATAGCTTTAAATGAATCAATTAAACCTGCTTCAGGATGTTCTATCGATTCTTGTATTCATTTCATTCAAGATTTAGAAAAAACATATAAAATTGATTTGTTAGACAAGATGAATGTAACATTTAAGCAAGGAAAATATATTACATATAAATCAATCAATGACTTTAAAGAACTAGTTAAAAATAAGTCTGTTTCTAAAAAAACTATTGTTTTTAATAATTTGGTTGTTAATATTTCTGATTATCTAGCAAATTGGGAAATTTCTGCAGAAAAAAGTTGGCATTCACGGTTCTTTAATGTATGATTAATATACTTTAATCTAAAAATGGATTTTTTTAAATTTTATTCAATAAATTAGGATTATAAAACAGCTTTATAAATGAAACATTTTTTATCATTTTTTTTTCTATTCTTTGTATTGTTTTTTAACTATTCTCAAAGTCCCTTAACGACTTCAGATTCAGAAAATCAAAAAAAATGGGTTGACAGTATTTATAACAGTTTAACAATTGATCAAAAAATAGGACAATTATTTACAATTTGGGTTGCAAGTAAAGAGGGGACTGAAAAAATGAATAAAATCTCTGAAATAATTAAAAAAAATCATCTTGGAGGCTTGATTTTTTCATTAGGAAATGTGGATGACCAAGCCTTGGCAGTAAATAAATTTCAATCTATTTCAAAGGTTCCTTTGTTAATTGGAATGGATGCAGAGTGGGGAATAGGAATGCGATTGGATGATGCTTTTTCTTTTCCTTTTAACATGACCCTAGGAGCAATAAAAAATGATTCTTTAGTTTATGAAGTTGGTAAAAGAATAGGAACCCATGCCAATAGACTAGGTGTTCATATAAATTTTGCACCTGTTACTGATATAAATACCAATCCAAAAAACCCAATAATTGGCAGTAGATCATTTGGAGAAGATAAACTTAATGTTACTAAAAAATCCTTGGCTTATTTAAAAGGAATGCAATCTCAGGGTATTATGGGTTCAGCTAAGCATTTTCCAGGTCATGGAGATACTTCCACAGATTCTCATAAAACACTGCCAATTATTAGTTTTTCTTCAAAAAGAATACATGATGTTGAGCTTTTTCCATATAAAGAATTGATAAAGAATAATTTATCAGCTGTTATGGTAGCGCATATGGAAGTTCCATCTTTAGAAAGATCCCCAAGATTACCTTCTACTCTTTCAAAGAATATCGTTACAAAAATTTTAAAAAAGAAATTAAAATTCAAAGGTTTGGTTATTACAGATGCTATGGATATGAAAGGAGTCGTAGATTTTGATAAAGATGAATCAGCAGATGTTAATGCACTTTTAGCAGGAAATGACATTTTATTAATGCCAGATAATTTAGACCAGAGTACAATTAGTATAAAAAGAGCTTTAAACAGTGGAAAATTAAGTGAAAAGCGATTAGCCTTATCAGTAAAGAAAATATTGATGGCAAAATATAAGGCAGGTTTAAATAAATTAAATGATATTAAACTTGAAAATCTAAAATCTGATCTAAATACTGAAGAAGATAAAATATTATTTGAAAAACTTGCAAAGAATTCTATTACTTTAATTAAAAATGACAATCGATTAATTCCAATAAAAGATTTATCTAAAAAAATTGCATACTTAAAAATGGGTAATTCAAATTCAGATGAATTTTTTAAGATGTTAAATCATTATACAAAAGTAGATCAGATAATGAGTGAGGATTATCAAATAGAAAAATTAATAAAAATATTAGATCCCTATGATTTGATTATTATTGGTTTTCATAAGTCATATAAAACCCCATTTGAAGATTATAAATTTTTTGAAAAAGAAGTCAAGACTATAGAATTAATATCTAGGAAAAAAAATGTGATTCTCAATGTTTTTGCTAAGCCCTATGCTTTAATGGATTTAGATTTAAATAATATAAAATCTATACTAGTTTCTTACCAAAATAATAATGTATTCCAAAGCATCTCTTCACAAATTATTTTTGGGGCTATAGCTGCTAAGGGTATACTTCCAGTAAGTATAGGAAAAAACTTTCCTGTAAGTACACACATAAAAAGTGATGTTTTAAATAGATTAAGTTATTCTCATCCTAATAATCAAGGTTTTGATATAAATAAATTAAATAAAATAGATTCTCTTGCCCTTTTTGCCATTAAAAAAAAAATGATACCAGGAGCTCAAATCTTAGTAGCAAAAAATGGTGATGTTATTTATAATAAATCTTTTGGAAATAAGACATATGAATCATCTGATAAAGTGAAATGGGATGATTTATATGATTTGGCTTCATTAACTAAAATATTATCTACTATTCCATTAATAATGAATGAGTATGAATTGGATAATCTTAATTTAGAAACTACTTTATCAGATTTACTTCCAAATATAGACTTGAAAGACAAAGAAAATCTTTCTATTAAAGAAATGCTTTCTCACCAAGCTGGTTTATTTCCATGGATTCCATTTTATAAAAAAACAATTGACAGTTTAACAAATAAACCTCTATCGAATTGGTATAAATCTTCAAAAAGAGACGGTTTCACAATTAAGGTGACAGATAACTTATTTTTAAAAGATATTTTTCTTGATACGATCAATTTAAACATTATAAACAGTAATCTATCTGATGATAAATCTTATGTATATAGTGATTTGCCTTATTATTTTATTAAATCTTTTTTAGAAAATAAAAACAACAAAAACTTAGATTATCAATTAAAGAAAAAACTTTTATTAGGTTTAGGTGCTAATAAAACTACATATAACCCAACTCTTTTTTTTTCAAAAAATAAAATAGTTCCATCTGAAATTGACAATTATTTTAGAAATACAACTCTACATGGATATGTCCATGATATGGGTGCTGCTATGCAGGGTGGAATAGGTGGTCATGCAGGTTTGTTTTCAAATTCTAATGATGTTGCTAAAATTATGCAAATGTATCTTCAGGGAGGTTATTATGGAGGTATAAGATTTTTTAATATTTCTACCATAGATCATTTTAATACTTGTTATTTTTGTGATAATAATAATAGGAGAGGTATTGGTTTTGATAAACCTCAGTTAGATGATAGTAAAGCGACCTGTGGATGTGTTCCAATGTCTAGTTTTGGACATTCAGGCTTTACAGGAACGTATACTTGGGCTGATCCAGAAAATAAAATAGTATATGTTTTTTTATCTAATAGAACTTATCCAACTATGGAGAATAGAATGTTATACAAGTATAATATTAGAACGGAAATACAAAGAATTATATATGAATCATTCAATTAGCATTTATAAATGAAAATAGCAATAGTTTGTTATCCAACTTTTGGAGGTAGTGGAGTTCTTGCTACTGAACTTGGCATGTCTTTAGTGAAACATGGTCATGAAGTTCATTTTATTGCTTATAAGAAACCTGTAAGACTGAAAAATTTTGATGAAAATATTTTTTTTCATGAAGTTAAAGTTCCAGAATATCCTCTTTTTAATTTTCAGCCTTATGAATTAGCATTGTCAACCAAATTAGTTGAAGTAATTAAATTATACTCTATAGATTTGATGCATGTTCACTATGCTATTCCTCACGCTTATGCAGCATATATGGCTAAGAAGATGTTGAAGGATCAAGGAGTTAATGTTCCGATTGTAACAACTTTACATGGGACGGATATAACCCTAGTTGGAAATCATCCTTTTTATAAAACTGCAGTTAACTTTAGTATTAATAAATCAGATATAGTTACTTGTGTCTCTCAAAGCTTAAAGCAAGACACATTAGATCAATTTGAAATTTATAAAGACATTGAGGTTGTACCTAATTTTATAGATATTTCAAAATATAAAAAACAACAAAAATTATGTCTTATAGAAAATCCTGATCCCAATGAGGAACTTATAATTACTCATATAAGTAACTTTAGACCCGTGAAGAATGTTAAGAATGTAATTCATATTTTTTATAATATTCAAGAAAAAATTTCTTCAAAACTTATGATGATAGGTGAGGGACCAGATAAAGAAATGGCAGAAAATCTTTGTCGAGAGTTATCTATTGAAAATAAAGTTCATTTTTTGGGTAACACAAATCAAGTAGAAAAAAATTTATGTCATTCAGATTTATTTTTACTTCCATCCACTACAGAAAGCTTTGGTTTAGCTGCACTTGAAGCTATGGCAAGTAAAGTCCCTGTTGTTTCATCTAATGCTGGAGGTTTATCAGAAATTAATATTCATGGTGAAACAGGTTATTTAACTGATGCAAATGATATTAAATCTATGTCTAATTATGCCATTTCCATATTAGAAAACCCTAAGGTTCTTGAAGAATTTAAAATTAGGGCATTTAATAAAGCAGAATCATTTGATATCAATAAAGTTGTGCCTATTTATGAAGAGATCTATATAAAAGCTTTAAAACAGCTTAAATAGGCTCCTTCATTGAATCATAAACTGTAACTTTTTTCCACAAATGCTTTGCTTGATCTATAAAAATAAGATGGGTTGGGTCATCTTGATATAACCTCTGAGCCTCTAATGTTGGAAATGTCAGAATCATGCAATAATCATAAGAATTATCAACTACCCCTCTCTTTGCTGTATTTCCAGGTTTTCCTAAATGTTTTTTTACTGCAAGTTTATTAGTGGAGATTAATCTCTTTATAGCTTTTTCAAAAACTTTTCTGTCATCCTCGCTTTCAGGATTGTTCAACCAAAAATAAACAGAATGCACTAATACACCTTCAATCATTTTAGATTTTTTTTCTGAAGGATTACAACTAGTAGTAAATATTAATAATATCAATAATAGCGAATTTTGTATTTTCATAATTAAATATTTAATATAATACTAAATTAATATTTAAAATTTTATAGAGGATTATAAATTCTTTCTGAATTAGAATAAATTTCATCTTTATCAAAAGTCATTTTTTTTGTTTTAAATCCAGAGAGTAGTTCCATTTGGTCATTATAATGTGGGGAATTTGGATGATCACTTGTTCCGTAAGGTGAAACTGACTCATATTCAGGGCCATTTTTTGTAAATTTAACTAACCCTATATAGGATTCTCCATGACTAATTTTTATTTGTCCATTTTTATGTTTAACACCTCTCATTGCAGTAATTACATCTGGAAGACCAAATATTGGAATTTCTTTATTTCCTCTAACTAATTTTTGAAAATCACCCAGTTTTACCCTGGTTGATCCAAAATTTTTGATCATCTCACTTTTAACATTTTTCAAACACTCATATAATATATTTTTTGAAACTACCTTTTCTATTTTATATTTTCTTAAATTATAATACATCATACCATATGTTCCAGCACCAAATGAATCTGCATCTGCTTTTTTATTCCAGTTTTGAATAGAATTTAATAAATCTGCTATTTCGGGATAATCTTCAGGTTTCATTTCAAAAACGTTATTTATATCCATGAAACTATAATTCATTGGAGTTGGAAATGTCCTGTCATTTTTAATCTTTTTAAATGTTTCATAATCAATTGTTTCATATGAATTTATTAATTCCAAAAGCCTTGTGCTTCTATTATTATCATAAAGCTCATAGCCCATCGTTTTTGAGAAATTTTCTGCTTTTGGATTTTCACTTTCATCTGTTGATTTAAAAGGTGAATGATTTGCATTATATATAAACCCAGATTTAGGATTTATTACTTGAGGAAGATCTTCTACATCATAGTATTCAGTCCATAAAGTTTTTTTTGTATTCCCAGGTACTACTTTTCTCCAATTATATGCTTCATTTCTTTTTGGAATAATTCCATTAGAAATATAAAAAATAGTATCATTTCTATCAGCATATCCAATATTATATCCAGGTAAGTTTCTTGATTTAAGAATATTGTAAAATTCTGTAAATGACTTGGCTTTGTTCATTTTCCACCATTGTTGAAGAGATTTAATATTGTAAAGTATAGGAGTTCTTACAGAGTAATATCCACTATCGTTTTTCAATGTTGGTCCATAGATACTTTTATAAAATTTACGACGGATTTTAATTGAAATTCCTAATATATTTATGTATGCTTTAGCTTTCTTTATTTCTAACTTATTTTCTTTTCCATCAACTAAATATATTTTCTTTTTTTTTGGATGCATTTGAAGTTTAAAAATATCTGCTTTATCTGGTAAATTTACCGTATGAGTCCATGCTAAATATTTATTCACTCCAATTAAAATACATGGAGCACCAGCAAAAGTTGCTCCAATAATATTTGTTCCCTGTTCACTTACAAGATGAGCCTCATACCATGAAGTAGGTCCATCAAAAGGTTGATGTGGATTTATAGCAAGGTATGTTTCATTTTTTCCTGTTTTATTAGAATTCATGGCAATAGCATTTGAGCCATTCATGTTGTTATTAAAATTAATATCTGATTTAATGTTATTTCTAAAAATATCTCCAATTAATCTATCACCTTGATTAGAAATAAATAATTGTAAAAAAGAATATCTAGCCATTTTTTTTGGAGTAATAGGGAAAAGTTTTTTGACTAAAACTTGATCGGGATATATTTCAGCATACTTATTCATTCCTTGTGAATATGCTTCTAATATTTTTATAAATTCAGGGCTTAAAGTATGATATAACTCATCCACAGTTTTCTCAGATTCAATGATTTGAGTGATTAAATCAGCACCAGCGCCTTTTATTCCAATATATTTGCTCATCAATCCATTTCCTGCTAAATAACCTTCCTGAATAGTTTTAAAATCATCTTCGCAGTGAGCCCAGGCTAAACCATATGCAACATCAGAATCTGTTTTCCCATAAATATGAGGTACGCCATAGTTGTCTCTAACAATTTCAATGTTTTTAGGATTGATTTGGGATAGGAGAGGGGTAGGATTTAATAATAAAACAAATAAAAATAATAAGGTTTTTTTCATAACAACTTTAATATCAATAACTATACCGCATTTAGATAATTTTAAGGTTTAATTTCTTCTATAAAAATAATCATATATTCGTATAATTATTGTATTGTGAGAAAATTTATTACAGGAAGATTTAAAGCTATATGTTATTCAATTAAGGGAGCTTTTCATTTAATTAAAACAGAGCATGCTATTCAAGCTCAGTTATTTGTATCTTTTTGTTTTGTTATTGCTGGTTTTTATTTTGAAATTTCTAAAATAGAATGGATGTTTCAAATACTTGTTATAGGCATGATTTTATCCACAGAAGCTTTAAATACTGCTATTGAGAAAATTTCTGATTTTATTCACCCTGACTACAACAAAAAAATAGGATTAATCAAAGATATTTCTGCAGGTGCAGTTTTTTTCTCAGTTGTTTTTGGATTGATAGTAGCTTTAATGATATACTATCCTAAAATTTATTGATTTATAATAATTTAGGAATAATAGGATTCCTATAAGAATCCATATTAGTGTTAATGTGCTTATGTCCATAATAAATAAAAAAAACCCGCTAATTAAAGCGGGTTTTTTTAAAATATCTTGGTTAGATTAAGATATTAATAACCGTAGTTCTCAACCATATTAGGGTTAGCATTTAATTCTCCCGTACCAATTGGGTAAGCAGTATTATAGTCACCAAATGCTGGTGGAGATCCAGTTTTATCGTCATTCATTTGCTTAAAAGGATCAACTAAAGGCATTCCTTTACCTGTTCTTAGCAAATCATCATAACGCATACCTTCAAAATAGAATTCCTTTCTTCTTTCTAGAAGAATATTATCTAGAGTTGCAGAAGCATAGAAATCAGCTCCTAATCCTCTAGTAGCAGGAATATTATTTAGGTATGTTTTTGCAGTAGCAGCATCACCACCTCTTAGCATTGCTTCAGCATATATTAAATGCATTTCTTCAATTCTAAAAAGAGTAATGTTGTCTGAACCATCCATAGTTGGATATTTACCTAATACTGTTTGCTGTGCTTGGGCTAAACCAATCATATTTGCAGCAAATCTAACATCACCAACCTCTGCTATGTCTAACAGGTCAGTACTTGTCATTGCTTTGGTTCTATCTCTTGTTAGAATTCTTACGTCTCCATAAGAAGTTCCTCTTAAGATATAAGCACATCCATTAATTCCTCTATTATCTGTTCCTGTGAAAGAAAGTTCAAAAATTGCGTTACTTGCATAGTCAGTTTTATAAGAGCCATTAAATCCTGCAGCGCTTACTGGAGTTGTTCCAGAATTATCAATTACCCATTTTGCCATAGTACCAGCAGTTGAATATAAGCCACTGTCTATAGAACCTGCATACAAGAATACTCTTGCACCAATTGCATAAGCACCAGCTTTTGTCATATAAGCTGCATCACCACCATTAGGAAGTGTTGCACCCATCATAGTGATTGCTTGGGTCAAATCTGCGTTGATATCGCCAAGGTTAGATAAAACTGTATCTCTAGCAGGTGTTAAGTTATCAGGATTCTTATATGTTTTAACATATGGTACACCTAATGAACCTCCTCCACCTTGGCCAGTAATAAAATGTTGGCCGTACATTCTAAGTAGATCAAAATGAGCTAGTGCTCTCAGCGCATAGGCTTGTCCTTGCGTATGAGAAATAGCGGTTTGACTTCCTGTTAGTGAGGATCCGTCTGCACCAATAACTATATTGGTGATAGCAATAACACCGTAGATTGTACCCCATGGTCCATACCCTTGTGCAGTGTGATCCATATTAGAGGAAGAAAATCTACCAGAATTCATGGTTGAATAAGCATTATCTGTTCTAACATCGCCCATTATAATAGTATTTCTACCATAATGTCCAGATGATGTCATACGATCGTATGCACTATTTAAAACAGATGCTAAGTCAGCAGCAGTATTAATACCTGTTCCTAAATCTTTGTCTTGAGCCAGTGTTGGTTCAAGATCGTCTTCGTTACAAGAAACAATTAATGCCGTTGCAACAAATAATATTAAGTATTTATATATATTTTTCATAGTTCTTAGAATTTTAAGTTTACACCAACAGAAACTGATTTAAGTATTGGAGTATATATCTCCCATGATCCACTGTTTCTGACTTCTGGATCAACTCTTAGATTGTCATCTTTTACCCAAGTAAATAAATTAAGACCTCTCAGGCTTAGTCCTACATCATCAAAACCTGCCTTCTCAATCCATCTCTTTGGTAGGTTATATCCAACAACTACATCTCTTAATCTTACATAATCACCATCATATAAGAATCTTGATGTATTTCCTGATCCCGTACCAGATGTACTTGTACTCCATCTCATTCTAGGAACATCAGTTACATCACCTGGTTTTTGCCATCTATTCAATAACACTTGTGATCCTTGATAATATCTAGTTGACAGCAGGTTACTTGCATGAGTATACCAGTTCCATCTTTCGTAAACCTTGTTACCACCTTGGTAATAAAAGTTAGCATCAACATAGAAGCTTTTGTACGAGAATCTAGTACCTAGACCTCCTGAGTAGGTTGGCATTCTATTTCCTTGAGTCATTTGTAGAGCAGCACCATAGCTATTAACTATTTCCATACTTGGATTAGTAGCTCCTCCTTTATAGTACATAGGGTTACCAGTATCAGAATTTACACCAGCCCATCCTCTAAGATACCAAATACCCATAGGCTCACCAACTCTAGTTCTGTTATATCCTCCATCTAGATTTATATCAGTACCATCAGCTTTTTTAGCTAATTTCAACACTTCATTTTCATTGGTTGCGTAGTTTCCATAAATATTCCATGTGAAATCGCCCAACCTAAGAACATCTGCATTTAATTCAACCTCAACACCTTTGTTTTCTACTTCACCTACGTTTTGCGTTTGTGAACCGTGTCCAGAAGTTGTAGATAAAGGTACACTTTGAAGTAAGTCATTAGTGCGTCTATTGTAATAACCAACAGATCCAGTAATTCTATTCTTTAAAAAACCAAAGTCAAGACCTACATCATATAGTGTTTGCTTTTCCCAGGATAATAATAGGTTACCAAATGAAGATGGATAGATTGCACCATTATCATCATAACTTGCACTATACCCAAATAGAGATTGGTATTGGTTTAATCCAACACTATTACTACCTGTTTCACCAATAGAAGCTCTAAATTTTAAGTTGTTAACTATTTCATTTCCATCTAAGAAACTTTCTTTATGAATATTCCAAGCTATACCAGCCGACCAGAAGCTACCAAATCTGTAGCCTTTAGCAAATCTTGAAGATCCTTCATACTTAAATGAAAAATCAGCAACATACTTATCAAGATAAGTATAGTTAAGAAGTCCTAAGTATGAAAGTTGCTTCCAGTCACTAAATGCACCAGATGCTGATTGATTAGTTCCAAAACTATTTACATAATACAATCCATCAGCTGCAACATTTTCACCACTTGAAGAGTTGTAAGTGTACTTGTTTTTTTGAAATTCCATCTGAGCTAGAGCACTAAAGTTATGAACGTCATCAACAGTTTTGTTAAAATCTAGAGTATTAGTTGAAGACCATGTAAATGATCTAGAAGTGTTTTGATAAGAATATCCATTTTGTCCATTAGCATCACCGTGGTGAGGGTCTCTAAATTCATGAGAAACACCTAAAGTAAAGTCAAGAGCATACCTAGTGCTAAACTTAAGATCATCATTTATTCTATAACTAACAGTCGTGTTTGATAACGCTCTAGTTCCATCATTTTGCTGAATATTCTTTTCAGCAAGATAAGGAGTGTTGAAAACAGATGTGGATAAACTAATATTCCAAGATCCATCTGGATTCTTTGGTTGTTGAAATGGACTCATAAATAATCTTGTCATCTGAGGAGCACCAAAATAAGAACTACCTTCGTGAATACCATTTTGAATAGCATTAGTAACTCTGTTACTTGTAACGATATCAACTTTTCCAGATTTTCTTTTATAGGTAAAAGTTCCAGTTACACTTTCAAAATCGGTACCAACAGATGTACCTTGAGTATTTTTATAACCTAAAGATATTCTGAAATTTTCTTGAGCAGAACCTCCAGAAGCAGATATGTCATAAGATTGGTAAGGGGCATCATCTACTTTAACTAGTTCCTCCCAGTTACCATCAACTCTTCCTCCGGCATCCCAAGCAGCAGCACCAGCAAAATTAGCAAGTGCATATGTTGTAGCCTGAGCTTTACTCCACCCATAATCATTGATTAAAGTTTCGGCACCAAGTTCGAGTCTTTGTTCACCCGTTAACATAGGTCTTTCGTTTATTGCATAGTTTTGAAAACCGTACTGAGTTGTTAAACTGTATTTAACTTCTCCAGCAGATCCAGTTTTTGTTGTTATTACAATAACACCGTTAGAACCTCTTGCACCATATGGAGCGGTTGCAGAAGCATCTTTAAGTACTGTAATGCTTTCAATATCTGAAGCATTAATCATAGATAAAATACCCATGTCAGTTAAAAGAGGACTAATAGATCCGTTATTAACCGGAACACCATCAATTACAAATAAAGGTGCGTTAGATCCTGAAATAGAACCTTCACCTCTAATTCTGATGTCTGTAGGTGCACCAGGTGTACCTGAACGAGTAACAACTCTTAATCCAGCAACACGCCCGGAAAGAGCTTGATCTGGGGAACTAAGTGCTACACCTTCAATAAGTTCAGCTCCAACAACAACAGCACTACTAGTTAACCTTCTACGATCCCTGCTAGTAATACCCGTAACAACAACTTCATCAAGTTCAGTACTTGAGTTTAGCTGAACATTAATCTGAGTTGAATTTCCAACAGTAACAGATTTACTATCAAAACCAACAAAGCTGAAGACAAGTACGTCTCCAACAGAGGCTGAAATAGTATAATTACCATCAAAATCAGTGGTAACACCAGTACTTGTGCCTTCCACTAAAACTGTCGCACCAGGAAGAGCCAAACTGTTATCATCGGAAACATTTCCGTTAATAGTTACATTTTGAGCAAATCCTAAATATGACACTATCAACAGAGATAATGTGATAAATAATTTGATTTTTTTCATAATTACATTTTTGATTATATAACAAATATGTTAAAATTAAGTTAATTAGAAAAGTTTTTAGGAGAAAAAAAATTGATTTGTTGATGATTTATTGGGACTTTTTATGATTTGTTTAAATTTATTGTGAAATTCGTAATAAAAATATTTATCAAAACTGCTAATTTTAACATATTAAAGAAAAATAAGGTTCCAGGAGCAATTTCTATTGCTTTATTTCCTTCAAATTACGTTGATGTAAAATATGAATATAAAGCATTAGCTCCAAACTACAAACTCTTAAATTCTTTGAAAAAAAAGAAAATTAGTGAAGAAAAATTCATCTCATTATATAATGATCAGTTGAATGAATTGGTTCCTAAAAATGTTCTAGATCATTTAGATTCCATTACTGGAAGTGATGAACCAGTTATTATGTGTCACTGTGCCAAAACTAAATTATGTCATAGGCACTTAGTTGCAGATTGGTTAGAGAAAAATATTGGAACAAAAATTGAAGAGTTTAATAAGCCAGATTTTGAAAGAAAGAATGGGTATTTAATAAAAAGAAAAGATCCTTCCCTGTTTAACTCAGAAGATTAAAAGCAATAATAAGCAATTAGTCCACCAATAATTAATCCTTCAAAAAAGCAAATCCAATATGCCTGATAATCACTAATCCCACAATACTTTAGGGTTTTTTCTATAATTTTTTTATGCCACTCTATCATAATATTTTAACTGGATGATCAAAAACAATAATGAACAATTAACCCCCCAATAATCAATCCTTTAATAAAAGAAATCCACATACCTTGGTAGTTAGACATTCCCCAAAGTTTTAAAACTTTGTCTACATATTTTTTATGCCATTCTATCATAAATATTTATTTTAAGTTATCTTGAAAAGCATCAAATAATAATTTTAAATCTGCATCGTCTCTAATAGAAATTTTCTTTGCTTTTAAGAACTTTTTAATTTCTCCCTGTTTTGAATCTTCAAATAATTTAGAAATATATTTTTTGTTGACTTTTATTAATTTTTTTTTATCACCACTTTGAATATATAGCTTATCTGCTTTTTTATATCTTAAATTAGGTTTGTCTTGAATTCCTACTTGATAATCAGGTTCAACAGCTTCTAATAAAACAGCTTTAATTATAGAAAAGTTATTTGCTTTAGTTATAAGCTTGTAAAAACTTCCTTGATAAGCAACAAAATTTGCATCACTAAACGAAATGGAATTAACTTTATCGGGTCTTAAATTAAGGGTACCATCTTCAGATTCCACCTCAAAAGTTTCTTTAATAATATTGTAATTTGTTTTAATACGAATTGGTTTATAACCATCGTTTAAATTTATGACAGCTTCTTGGGGTTTTTTGTAATAATATTTATTTCCATCAATTTCGGTATTCTTATCAACCTTTCCATATGCAACATCCTTAAGAACTTTATGAAATTTGGCATTAACATTACTTACATTAGTATCAAAGGTTTGAGCAATTAAAACTGAACTAAAAACTAAAAACAGGATAAAAGTTAAAATGTTTTTCATATAGATTTAGACTTGTTTTTTTATTAAAGTTAAGATATAATTTTATTTTAAAATATTTTCAAAAAGTAGGTTTTCAAACTCTGGAATATTTTCTTTATTTGGTAGATGTCCTGATTCTGATATAAAGTATTCTTTTCTTCTAGGCATTAATTTTTTTAATTTTTCTTTGAAATCACTATAAACTACAGCTGAATCACTATCCCCCCAAATAGTAAAAAAAGGAATTTCAGAGTTGTTTATATAACTATTTTCTTTATCAAGATTTATATGATTTTTTCTTGTTGAAATCAATGCCCTTGCAAATCCTTTGTACTGTAATAACTCTTCATACTTGTGATCCCATCCTTTAAAGTTTTCAGGATATTTAAAATCAAGAAGCTGTCCTTTAGAAATAGTTGGATAATTATTTCTAATAAATTCATTAATTTCCTTTCCACTTACAGATTTATCTATAGGAGGGTTGTGACTCATAAAACTATTGGCAGAAACATAAATTAATTTATCGACAATATCGGGTTTCAAATAAGCAATTTTAGAAATAACTCTTCCACCATTTGATAAACCTAAAAAATTGGCTTTTCTTATATTTAGTTCTTTCATTAACTCTATAACCTGGTTAGCAAAAAGCGCATCTGTGTAGTCAGTGTCTAAGTTTGAAGAATACCCTCTTCCATATAAATCTAATCTTATTGCTTTATATCCTTTCTTAATTGCTGAATAATAAGTTTCATCCCAAATATAGGATGGTACTGAAAATCCATGAATGAATACCAGGGTTTTGTTTGAATTAACATTTTTAATTTCATAGTAAGTATGCCCTTTGCTTAGTTTTGCAAAATTTCCAGTTTTTATTTGCTCTCTAAAACGTATGTTTTTATCTACTGTCTCATAATTGTTAAACTCACATGAAACAATAAAAGCAAGTAAAAAAATAGAGTTAATAAATATTT
>UINC01000262.1_pt1 | contig 15520 bp, 12 predicted proteins | sample 5385821 | NCBI WGS metagenome assembly UINC01 (sample SAMEA4666929, study PRJEB26691) | marine metagenome | isolation source: Pacific Ocean | place: Pacific Ocean | collected 2011-10-13 | reverse complement strand
AGATTATGTTTTGACGGAAGCTGGATTTGGAGCAGATCTCGGGTTCGAAAAATTCATGCATATTAAAGCTAGATATAATGACCTTGAACCCCACGCCGCAGTAATCGTGGCTTCAGCCAGGGCATTGAAATCCCACGGGGGAGTGCCTCGGCGAGAATTGGAAAATCCTAATCCTCAAGCTGTTAGTGACGGAATGCCTAATTTAAGACACCTAATATCAGCGATTAAGAGCTTTGGGCTACCAGTTGTTGTTGCTATCAATAAGTTCTCTTCTGACACCCAAGAAGAGTTGGCAGTTATGAAATCAGAATCGGAGTCAGCAGGGGCAAATGCCGCGGTGGAATCTGATGTCTTTGAGCATGGAGGAAAAGGCGCGACTGACTTGGCGAAGGCAGTGGTTGAGGCGAGTGAAGGATCTGCCCCTTCCATAAAATATATGTATGAAAAGGAAGACAATCTCGAAGATAAGATTAAATCTTTAGCAACAAAGATGTACAACGCGTCAGATGTGGCCTATACCCCGGCGGCAAGAAGGATACTGCGTCAATATGAGTCTAATGGTTGGGGGCATATGCCAATTTGTATGGCTAAAACACATCTTTCCCTTTCTCACAACCGTTCGTTAAGGGGTCTACCAGAAAATTACACCTTTAGGGTATCGGACGTAAGGGTTTCAAGAGGTGCCGGGTTTGTTTACCCGATAGCGGGAAATATTATGACTATGCCAGGCCTGCCTGGTTCGCCTAGAGAGCTCGATGTGGATGCGAATGGAAACATATTAGGGCTTTAAACGTGTTATAAGGCCGGCTGAGCGCTTCTTTCTGGATGCTCATATGACGGAATTTTTCAACTTAACAGGTCCAAGCCAGGCGATTGACTTGATATCGGATCAGGTGGCCACTGTTTCCACCGAAAGAGTGGAAACATTTCAATCCCGTGGGCGGATAATGGCTGAAACTGTCAAATCTAACGGCCCGATCCCACAATTTGTCCGATCCTCGATGGACGGATATTCCGTCCGGGCTTCCGACACATTTGGCGCAACCGAGACCCTTCCCGCCTACTTGGAAGTAATCGGGGAAATCGCTATGGGTGTTTCATCAGATATATCTATAAAACACGGTGAAGCTGCTATTGCCTATACAGGCGGAATGTTGGCACAAGCCGCTGACGCCGTGGTAATGATTGAACAGACAGAGGTGACCGCAGGCCAATTACTGCAAGTTTTTAGGCCTGTCGCCATAGGCGAGAACACGATTCCGGCCGGCGATGATTTCGCCGAAGGATCAACTATTGTAGAGAACGGAAGTATTATCAACGAAAAACTAATAGGATCACTATTGGCAAACGGCATAACGTCGAGCACAGTTTTTCGCAAACCAACGGTTGCTGTTTTATCTGCCGGGGACGAGTTGGTCCATCCCAGTTGCGATCCGTCTCCAGGCAAAGTGAGAGATATTAATCTTTATACTATAGCTTCTTCAGTGAGAGCGATGGGGGCAAACGTCAAGTTGTACCCGCGCCAGTCAGATCAGTTTGAAGAACAATTAACGGTTGCGCGTAATGCCCTTAGTGAATGTGACGTCCTAGTTTTCACCTCGGGCAGTTCTATTAGCGTAAGGGACCTCACCTCTCAGGTTGTTAATTCATTGGGAGAACCTGGAGTTTTGATTCATGGTCTTACCGTAAAACCGGGTAAGCCGACCGTTCTCGGACTCTGTGGGACGAAGCCGATAATTGGTCTTCCTGGCAATCCTGTATCTGCCATGACTATATTTGCCATTATTGCAAGGCCAATTATCCGACGCGTAGCCGGGTTGAAGAATAATAGGCATACCGTATCAAGATCGGCCACACTGACCGCAGACGTTTCTTCATTGACAGGACGAACCGATTTTGTACGGGTTAAGATTAGGGAATCTAGCGAAGGCGTAACCGCGACTCCAGTGTTTGGAACCTCCAATTCAATTTCGATACTCTCTCATTCAGACGGTTACGTGGAGATTCCTTCAGAGGTTTCGGGCGTGTATGCTGGCGCACAGGTAGAAATTTTTATTGATTGACTTGGGACCAGAAAGATGAATATTTCCCCAAATGAGCGAGAATACTACCTGGCCGACATTCCTTTACAGGAAGCGATAGAGAAATTTGATGACGCTCTCCATCTGCACAATAGAAAAAACTCCATGGAGTCCGAACATGTTTCGTTATCAAACTCTGTGGGACGAATAGTTTCAGAAACTATTTATGCGAAGCTTTCTTCACCTCTGGCAAACACTGCTGCAATGGACGGAATCGCCGTCAAATCCTCTCTCACTGTGGGTGCTACTGAATCAGCCCCAGTAACTCTTGTTTTCGGAAGGGATTTCCAATGGATCGATACTGGTGATGTTATACCGGATGGGAGCGATGCCGTAGTGATGGTAGAAGAGGTGGGTAGGTTAGAAGACGGAGATGTGTTGCTTAGATCCTCTGCCCCACCCTATCAACACGTAAGGCGAATTGCTGAAGACATTGCCTCCCCCGAGATTTTGATGCAGAAAGGTTCCGAGATAAGAATACTGGATATAGCAGCCCTCGCATCAGGCGGCCATGGAGAGGTTCTGGTCCGAAAGAAACCGAAGGTGGCAATTCTGCCAACTGGAAATGAGTTAGTACCTGTGGGATATATTCCTGAGCCAGGCCAAGTCATTGAATTCAATTCGGTTGTTGTTTCAGAACAGGTTAGGGCCTGGGGAGGCGTACCTACGATAGTAACCGCGGTCCCAGACTTGCGAGAGGACATCGTATCCAAACTGTCTGATCTTTCTATGAAATATGATGTGGTTGTAGTACTTGCAGGTTCTTCAGCAGGTTCCGAAGATTTCACGGCCTCGTCCTTGAGCAAGATTGGATCAATACTCCTTCACGGTGTCGCAATAAGACCTGGGCACCCAATAATCCTTGGTTTTATAAAAGATATACCTGTTATAGGACTTCCCGGATATCCTTCATCTACGGTAATAACTTCAGAAATATTCCTCAAAATGACCCTTGGGGTAATGCTGGGTACGCAGCTTCGGCGCCGTGAGAAGGTTACAGCTGTTCTGTCGAGGAAGACGTCGTCTCCAATGGGTGAGGATGAATTCATTCGAGTCACGTTAGGTAAAATTAGAGATCAATATATTGCAACCCCAGCATCACGAGGTGCGGCCATGACTATGTCCATGGCTAGGTCAGATGGGATCGCTCATATACCCTCCGCTATGGAGGGAATAGATGAAGGGGCTGAAGTTTCTGTGGATCTCATCAGGACTAGGCCGGAGATCGACAATACGTTACTTCTTTCTGGTAGCGACGACATCGCCTTACATTTGCTGTCAGAAATATTGTCAGAGGTTCACGACAATGTAAGGTTGGTTACTTCAAGTGTGGGTAGTGTGGGCGGTCTAGTAGCGCTAGCAAAGGGTTATGCGCACCTGGCTGGTAGCCACTTACTCGATTCCGAAACAGGTCTTTACAACGAAGGATCGGTCAGAAGACTACTACCTAACGAAAATGTCTATCTAATTGATTTCGTTGGAAGAACCCAGGGACTGATCTTACAGAAGGAGAATCCTAAAAAGATAAGGGATCTATCATCTTTAATTGAGAATGATTGTATTTTTATTAACAGACAAAGAGGGTCTGGAACACGTCTATTTCTTGATTTCAAGCTTGGAGAACTTGGTGAGAATGGTGATCAAATTAAGGGATATCAGAATGAAGAATATACCCATTGGGCTGTAGCGGCCTCGGTGTCATCCGGTTATGCTGACGTTGGAATAGGTATTAAAGCAGCAGCTGTTTCAAACGGGCTGGAATTTATCCCTCTTGGACAAGAAAAGTATCAACTGGTTGTTCCTGAATTTCACATGGAAAGCAATGCGGGAATTCTGAAGTTGCTGGATTTGCTGAATTCGCCTGTTCTCAGGAACAGAATAGAACAGCTCGGGGGGTATGACGTGTCAACGATGGGAGCATCCATGAGGATAGGCGATAATATAAAGTAGATAGCACCTAATATTTAGGAAAAAGTGTTGGGACCTTCAACAAGACAAACAACCGGAATTATTCTAGCTGGGGGGCGTAGCCGTAGACTTGGGCGGGATAAAGCAGTGGAAGAGATAGGCGGAATCAGGATTATAGACAGGGTTATCCAGACTTTGAATAACTGTTGTGAGAATGTAATCGTCATTGGGGACAGACCTGATAGGAGAGCGGAACTGTCGTTGCCAGGCAATGTAATGTTTGTGCATGACACAAATATCGGAAAAGGGTCCCTTGGCGGATTGTATACAGGACTTCGTGCTTCAAAAACCCAGTGGACCCTCGCGGTTGCTTGCGACATGCCTTTCTTGTGCTACGAATTAATTGAAGAATTAAAAAATAGAGCGCATTCGGATATCTGCGATGCGGTCGTTCCCGTCGTTAACGATAGATTCCAACCTACCCATTCAATTTATAGTCAGAATTGTGTGCCTTTCATAGAAAAATGCATAGGTTCCGGACATTTAAGAATGGATGGATATTTCAGCGATATACGGTTGAGTACGGTATCTGAAGACGTGGTTAACCAATTTACGGGGGGCTTTAATAGCTTCTTTAACGTGAATACTGAAAAGGACTTACAAACCGCTCACTCCATCGTAGGAGAGTTGAGTAGTTAAATATGGAAGGTCGCATCAATCTGACTGTGGAATTTTATGGTACAAGTCGGCAAGCGGCAGATACCAGTCAAATGAAAATAGAAATTTCCAGCGATAATTCAGTCTTATGGTCAGATATAACCTCTACACTTCTTGAAAGACTACCTGGACTGGCAGGGAAAGTAATAGAGGTTGGATCTGGCTGTCTTGCATCAAGCTATGCCATAAACCTTAATGGGGGACATTTCATTAATCAGGAAAATACAGTATTCAAAGATGGGGATGTTCTGATTATTGTTCCCAGCATGGCTGGGGGCTGAGAATGTACGGATATAACGGATCTGTGTTATTGGTAGATTTGAAAAAAGAGCGTTGGGATACTTTAAGTCTGTCACAAGAAATTCTAAAGAAATACATCGGAGGTACGGGACTTGCCACATGGCTCCTTTACCAGCACTGTCCCGAAGGTATAGATCCCTATCATCCTGACAATCCGTTAATATTTTGCACCAGCCCTCTAGTTGGTACTCAACTTACAACATCTTCTAAATTTGCGGTTGCCACGAAATCGCCGTTGACAGGATTCGTCGGAGATTCGATGTCCTCTAGTTTCCTCGCTACCGAACTAAAAGCGACAGGATTCGATGCGGTCGTGATAAAAGGGGTGGCCGAGAAGTGGAAATTCATTAGTGTTTCTGAAAACGGTGTTAGGTTCTGTGAAGGTTCAGATCTGATGGGATTAACTACAAGTGAGACTGAATCTCACTTGAAAAGTGAATTGGGAGAGGATCACAGGATCGCCTGCATAGGCCCTGCCGGTGAAAACCTGGTTCGCTTCGCCACCATCAGTAATGATGGTGGCCGACAAGCTGGTCGTACGGGGACGGGAGCTGTTATGGGATCAAAGAAATTGAAAGCGATTTCGTTCCGGGGTTCATCCATAGTTGAATCGGCGGAAGAGGAATCATTGCGAGCGAGGAGGAAGGTATTAAACAAGAAAAGTATTGGGCAAGCCACCGAAAAATATAGAAACATGGGGACTATGGCAAACACATCAGTTTTCAATAGGCTCGGCAGTCTGCCATCATTAAATTTCCGCAAGGGTTCTATTGAAAATATAGACGAATTCTCTGGTGAATCGATCCATCAGCAGACAAAGGTAAAAAAAGCGCATTGTGCAAATTGCACAATTGGATGTGAGAAGCTTGTAGAAATTCCAAACAGTGACGGACAAAGGACTCGTCTCGAATACCAGAGTGCCTTTGCCCTCGGCCCGTTAGTTGGCTTGGGCAATCGGGAATCAATGCTGAAAGATACTCGTTTCTGTGATGAAATGGGTATAGACACCATAAGTGCTGGCGTAACGATTGCCTGGTATCTGGAGTGCGTGGAAAAGGATCTTATTAAAGACGATGAGATCGGTAATATGGGTACAAAAACCGTAAGTGATCTTCTCCAAAAGATTGTTCTTCGCACAGGTGTAGGAGACAAGTTGGCGGAGGGGACCGCAAGGGCTAGCGAGTCGATTGCCAGTGAGAGTCGCTCTTTTGCTATGCACGTCAAAGGCCTAGAGATGCCTGGCTACGAGCCTAGAGCCTTGAAGTCAATGGCATTGGCTCTAGCTGTAAGTACCAGAGGCGCTTGTCATAACCGCTCTTCAGCTTATGAACATGATTTCTCTGACTCTGGAAACAGATTTGAAGCATCCTTTGACAAGGGTGCCGTTGTTGCTGACGGCGAGGATTATAGTGCGGTTATGGATTCACTGATATGGTGTAAATTCGTTCGCAAGGTATTTGATGATTTTTATAGCGAATCTGCCGAGGTTCTAAATGAAATCACCGGATGGAACATGACGGCGGACGAACTCAGAACATGCGGTGAAAGGATTAACAACCTTAAAAAGCTTTTTAACATACGAGAGGGATGGGAACGCAAAGACGACACGCTTCCTGAGCGTATCTTGACGGAACCACTTGATAACGGAGCTCAATTGTCTGAATCCGAACTTGGAATGATGATCAGATCTTACTACCAAGCAAGGGGTTGGACTGAAGAAGGCTATATCCCGCAATCGAAATGTGACGAGTTAGGTTTGAGCGGATTGTCAGAGATTAATTGGTCTAAAGTTGGTTAGTTATTTGAACGAAGGCTCGGACGAAAAATTAAAGAGAATCAGTCTTAGAACAGAGCTCATTAAAAAGTTTCCTCGTACTAGAGACTCTCTATTGCCTGCTCTCCATTATCTACAGGACACTTTTGATCACCTGCCCGGTTGGGCCCTTGAAATCGTGGGATGGCACCTTGGAGTACCGTCCAGCGAGGTATATGGAGCCGCTTCCAGTTATACAGAGTTGACACTCGAAACACCGTTGAAGGATGAAGTTGTAGTTTGCGTCGGATTGTCCTGTCAAGAATTGGGGGCCCAGCGACTATTAGATTACATAACCCGTTTGAGTAAATCCAACGAAACTTCATTCGTATATAAGAAGGTTCCCTGTGGATTTTTGTGTTCCGTAGGCCCAGTGATCGGTAAGAATGGAAAATGGTATGGCCGGGTTACGAAAGAGGCAATTGGAGATCTAGTTCAGTGATAGGATCAGGCAAGGCATTTGCAGAACTCGAGAAAATATCCAAATCGTTAGAGGTTCTGCAAGAAAAAGAAAAAATAGTTGTACAGGTCGGACAATGTAGCCATGCAGTGGGTGGCAAGGACTATTTAAAGAGCATTGTCGACAATTTCAGCCAAACATACGAAATTTTAGAGGGAGGTTGTGACGGAGCGTGTTTTGCCGCCCCAAGGGCGACCTGCCCCACGTCTTCCCCATCTTCAGATATCAATGAATCACTCTGGGCTTTACGGAGGATTGGGTCGGCCTCGTTCGAAGAATTTACCGAAGCTGTGGACAAATTCTTTGCTGATCAATTCAGAATCACTCTCAATGATGTAGGTCAATTATCTTGGAATGGGCTTCGCGACTATATCGAATCAGGGGGATTCAAAGGGCTTGCAAGTGCCCTAAATAGATTGCCGCAAGAAATCATTGACGTCGTGTCAGATTCTGGTCTTCGGGGTCGTGGAGGCGCCTACTTTCCGGTGGGCGACAAGTGGCGTTCTACCCTGTCTTTCTCAAATCATGATTCTCCTACACAAGTAATCATAAATGCAGAAGAGGGGGAGCCCGGAGTTTTTAAAGACCGCCACCTCATGGAAGGGATGCCTTACCGGGTTATTGAGGGCGCGTTAATTACCGCCTACGCGGTTTCTGCGCGCGACATATATATCTACGTGAATGCAGAGGCTGAACTTTCATATGAGAGATTGAATTATGCGGTCAACAACTGCATAAAAAACGGTCTTGTTGGAAACAATATACTAGGTACAGACATTGATTTGAATGTACATCTACTGCGGGGTGCGGGTGGATATGTTTGCGGGGAAGAATCAACGTTAATTAACACCATGGAAGGAAAGAGAAGGGAGCCTAGGCTGAGGCCTCCATTTCCGACTGAGGCCGGTCTACATGATCTTCCCACCGTAATTAACAATGTGGAAACAATTTGTACACTACCATTCATCGTTAAAGAGGGATTTGGAGCATTGAGTACTGTTGGGACAGCTGACGTCAGCGGGACTAAGATCGTAAGCCTAAGTGGGTCGATAGACAGACCAGGGGTTGCTGAGGTTCAAATGGGGACAAGCCTCCGGAACGTCATAGAATCGATTGGAGGAACAAGAATAGAAGGGAATATTTCGGCTGTAGCGGTAGGAGGCCCTTCGAGTGGCATTCTACCTACTGGGAAACTTGATCTAAAAGTCGGTCCCGGATTTATAGACGGGAAGAACGTGATGATTGGAGCCGGGGGGATAATAGCCTTGGGAGTTAATGCAGAACCCTTGAGGATGACGGCTTTACTATCCCAGTACAACGCGGATGAGTCGTGCGGGAAATGTACGCCATGTCGTGAAGGAACACCAAGAATTTACAGTCTTCTTAGAGAAATGGAAGGGCTCGGCGACGTTGCTCTTTCTGAAAAATTGAAAAGACTTTGTATTACTGTTAACTCGGCATCTCTTTGTGGCCTAGGACAAGCGGCAGGAAACCCAGCGTTGAGTTACTTAGAATATTTTGCTGAAGATCGACTTAACTTCGGAGATTAGAGTAATGACTACGATCGATATATCCGTTAATGGGAAACATGTTTCAGTAGATGATAGTTGTTCCGTTCTTGATGCAATAAATAGCAGTGGAACTTCAATTCCCCAGCTATGCAAAGACCCTGATATGAAACCAATTGGTGCATGCCGTACTTGTCTTGTCGAAATTGATGGTGTCAGGGGATTTCCCGCTTCATGTTCTACACCGGTGTCAGATGGCATGATTGTGTTAACGGGTACGGAACAATTACAAGAGGTTAGGAATGGTGTTCTGGAACTAACGGCAGGCATGTTGCCCAGTAACGATAAATCCGCCTTCCGTGAGCTTTCCACTGCAATGTCCACGTCCTCGACGTCTCAGAATGTGTGGCGGGGACGAGACAGGGAGAAAACAGACTCAAGTAATCCTATTTTTGATATTTCAATGGACTCTTGTATCCTCTGTGGCCGTTGTGCCCAGGCTTGTCAGGCAGGACACCAATTTATTGGTGCTATAGACGTACTTGGTACCGGTACTAAAGCAAGGATCGGTACTTTCATGGACCAACCCCTTTTGGATTCTGTCTGTACCACTTGCGGCCAGTGTCTATCCGTGTGCCCCACAGGAGCAATTTCAACGAAGGAGCCTCCCAAGGCGATCGTCAAAACCGTAAAAACTACTTGCCCATACTGTGGCGTAGGCTGTGGAATACAGGCCAGAGTCGATGAGGATGATGTCATACAAGAGATGTTGGATGATCCAGATAATCTTTCCAGCATCGGCATGCTTTGTGTGAAAGGACGATTTGGATATACATTCGTTCACCATGAAGACCGACTCACTAGCCCCCTGATCCGCAAGAGTGGAAAACTTGTAGAGGCCTCCTGGGAAGAAGCGTTGAGCCTTGTTTGCGAAAAACTCAGTACCTATAGAGGGGATAGCTTCGGGACCCTCTGTTCGGCCAAAGCAACAAATGAGGATGGATATTTACAACAGAAATTCTCTCGCCTAATCATGCAAAGTAACCACATCGATCATTGCACTCGACTTTGCCATTCTCCTTCTGTAGAAGCAATGCTTACTTCTCTGGGGAGCGGTGCCACTAGTAATTCGTACAGTGATTACGAAGACGCCGGATGTCTCGTCATCATAGGCTCTGACGCCAATTCTAATCACCCCGTTGCAGCTTCAAGAATGCGGCGGGCAGTCATAGAAAAAGGTGCGAAGCTGATTGTTATAAATCCTCGAAGAATCGATATGTGTGACTTCGCAGATTTATGGCTCAGGCCAAGGCCTGGTACCGATGTGGCTCTTCTTAACGGCATAGCAAACGTGATTTTAGATTTGGGTATAGAAGACCGTAACTTCATAGATAACAGGACTGAAGACTTCGAATCCTGGAGAGAAGTGATTGAGAAATATACTCCCGAATACGTGGAGTCAATCACGGGTGTTCCGTCAGCCGATATAGTCCGAGCAGCGGAAATGTATGCCTGCCCTCCGTTTAGTGGTTCATGCCTTATATGGGGGATGGGAATTACCCAACACACCATGGGAACAGCGAATGCACATGGTCTTCTCAATCTATCCTTTGTAGCTGGCCAGCTTGGGAAGCCAGGCTCTGGTGTATCTCCTTTGCGGGGTCAGAATAATGTCCAGGGATGCGGAGATGCGGGTTGCCTTCCTAATGCTTTTCCAGGCTATCAAACCATATCGACTGACACGGTCGATAAATTTTCACGGTCGTGGGGTAATTCAGAACTACCTCCCGAACCTGGCCTCGTTATAACCGATATGGTTAAAGCTATCGACGATGGAAGAATGAAGGCTATGTATGTTACCGGGGAAAATCCGCTCTTGAGTGAACCGGATCTAAATCATGCAGAGGAAACCTTTAAAAAGTTGGAATTCCTTGTTGTTCAGGACATTTTCCTTCACGAAACTGCAGAAATTGCAGACGTTGTACTTCCGGCCTGTTCCTTTGCGGAAAAAGATGGCACTTTCACAAATAGCGAAAGAAGAGTTCAGAGAGTCAGAAAAGTAGTAAAACCGGTAGGGGAATCCCGTTCAGATTGGGAAATTATTGCCGAATTGGGGATAAGAATTAGTCAAAGGAATGGACTAGGACTGGAATCCCAGTTCACTTATGAAAGCTCATCGGACATATGGGACGAAATGGCGGCCCTGACTCCTATGTTGGCAGGAATAAATTACAAGCGATTGGACTCTGGGGGAATCCAATGGCCATGTCCCAGCCCTGATCATCCTGGTACACGTTATCTTTATGAAAAAGACTTTCCCCGTGGAGATAGAGCAAAGTTCGTTGGATTCGAACAAGGACCGGCTGCCGATGAAATGCCTAGTAAGCGTTTTCCTTTAATCCTCAATACTGGCAGAATCTTGTATCACTGGCATGGCGGGACGATCACCCGGCGGGCTCAAGGGTTGCTTGCAAGGTCTCCTGAACTCCAAGTCTCTATTAGCGCTGTGGATGCAGAAGAATATGATATAGGTGAAGGAGATTGGTTACGGGTCAGATCGAGAAGAGGAGAATTACAAGCGAAGGCTCTCATTACGGAGAAAATGAACCAGGGAGAGATATTTGTACCTTTCGTAAAACTGAAGGAGCACGCGGCTAATTTTCTCACCAATTCTGCTCTGGATCCAAATTCAAGAATTCCTGAATACAAGGTGTGTGCAGTAAGAATGGAGAAACTATAGATGGCAACCTTAGGACCTACAGGTAAGACTGACCCGAGGAGATTCGATGGTAAGAAAAAACTGTTCCTTGTTCCCTTGATACCCATGTCCAATGCTATTTCTGAAAGTAACAGCGAATTGTTAGATAGATACTGGAAAGAAGTAACCCAGCAAATCGGTAACCTTGAGTCTGCTCTGGGAACTGTAAGACACGTATTTCATGAAATGGTTCATGACGAATCAGAGAATGGACTAAATATGCTGGAGTCAATCTCCCCTGGCAGTGTAAAACTTGTCCGTCATTTAACGGGATCAGGTGCGAAACTATGTCAACTGGAAGATCCGGAACTTCTAATGGAGATGACTGATTGGCAAAGATGTCTCTCAGTTGGTCTTATAAGTAAAAAAGTATTTGAAATGGCTTCAGAAAATTACAAAATACTTTCAGATAAACGTAATACCTCAATTGCTGAACGCATAAATAACGTAATTAACGAGACTGACGTTGGGCTCCTTTGCATATCAGAAGGACATACGGTCCAGTTTCCGACAGATATACAAGTCTTCTATGTAGCGCCCCCTTCATCAAATGATCTCAGGGCCGCTGTCTCAGAACTTATGAATCCGACAGAGATCAGCGAAGACTAGAAGGCTAATAGAAATACTTGTTCTTTTCTCAAAGGATAAATACGTGACTGAATTACCTTCACCCAATAGAAGTCGTGACTGGTTTGATACTCCAGAACTTTACGGATGGCTCAGAAAGGCTGCATTTAAGGCCGAAGGATTTGGAGAACCTGCTTACGATGGCAAACCGATAATTGGAATTTGCAATACCTGGAGCGAACTGACGCACTGTAATGCACATCTTCGCGATCTCGCGGAATCTGTAAAGCGAGGTGTCTGGCAGGCCGGCGGGTTTCCAATGGAATTTCCCGTAATGTCATTAGGTGAATACAACATGAAACCCACAACAATGCTGTATCGAAACCTCATGAGCATGGACGTCGAAGAATCTATTACAGCTAATCCCCTTGACGGTGTTGTTCTGCTCGGGGGATGCGATAAGACTACTCCCGCCCTACTAATGGGAGCCGCTAGCGCCGATATACCTTCCATATTGGTCACCGGAGGCCCTCAGTTAAAAGGTAATTGGAAAGGTGAGGAACTGGGGTCGTGTACTGATTGTAGGCGATATGAAGTTGAATTACGTGCAGGGAATATCACGGAGAACGATTGGGATGAGCTACAAAGCTGTATTGTTAGAAGTTCGGGACATTGCATGACAATGGGGACTGCTTCGACAATGGCTACGGTTGGGGAGGCTCTCGGGATGGCTCTTCCCGGAAATGCCGCTATTCCAGCTGTGGATTCTCGCAGGCGTCAACTGGCAGAATCGGCTGGAAGACAGATAGTTTGGTTATCCCAATCTGATCTCAAACCTTCGAAAATCATGACTCGATCAGCATTTGAGAACGCTATTAGATGCATACATGCTATTGGCGGCTCTACAAATGCAATTATCCACTTGATAGCGATTGCTGGCCGACTGGGGATAGAACTCCCGCTGGAGATGTTTGACGAACTTTCAAAGACTACTCCGTTCATACTTAATCTAAAACCTTCAGGACAATACTTGATGGAAGACTTCTATTACTCTGGGGGTGTGCCCGCTCTTATGGGCCAAATCGGGCATCTACTGGATTTGGAAAATGTGACCATCACGGGCGAGACTCTTGGGCAGAATATTGCAGGATACATTGTGCATAATACCGATGTAATTCGTACTGTGGACGATGCATTAGATCCAGAAGGGGGGTTAGCGGTACTCTATGGAAATCTTGCACCGACGGGTGCGATTATAAAACCGACAGCAGCTTCAGAAAGCCTTATGACTCACACAGGAAGAGCTGTCGTTTTTGAAGATCACGAAGATCTTTTTCAACGGATAGACGATCCGGACCTTGATGTTACTCCGGATGATGTTCTCGTAATGAAAAACTCTGGCCCAATTGGCGGCCCAGGAATGCCAGAATGGGGATTCTTACCTATTCCGAAGAAAATCCTTGTCACCGGGGTTCGGGATATGGTTCGTATAAGTGATGCAAGAATGAGTGGAACAGCTTTCGGTACCGTAGTTGTGCATGTAACTCCCGAATCTGCGAAGCAGGGTCCACTCAGTGTTGTCAAAAATGGAGACCAGATTAGATTAGATGTGACGAATCGCAAGCTTGAACTTTTGATCTCGGAAAAAGAGATGTCATCTAGGCTAGAAGAATGCCTTCCTGCAGGTCAAAAATTTGCACGAGGCTTCAAACGGTTTCATGAAGAGCACACCATGCAAGCCGATAAGGGATGTGATTTCGATTTTCTACGAGCCGAGGAATTACAATCTCAGGATTGATTGCCTTCAAACAAAGCGTTCAGCCAGGTATTCAGATCTTTCATACAAGCGGAATTAATTTCATGTGCCATAGGATATTCCCGATAAGTAACTAGATGTCCGGAATTTTCCAATACATCTCTTGCCTTTCTGCCTTCGCTGACGCTGACCACTTGATCGTTGCTACCATGGGAAATAAATACTGGGGTTTGTGAAGACTGTATTTCAGATTCGCTTACTAACCTGGCGCTCATAGCAATAATTCCTTTGAAACTTCTGCCTGAAGCGACACCCGCATGTATAGCAAGCATTCCCCCTTGAGAAAACCCACCAATGACGAGTTCTGATCGATCTATTTCATATCGATCGGTGATTTCTCCAAGCGTAGCATCAAGATAGACTAAAGCGTCATCTACCCTGGATGTCCCTCCAGTCTGATCCATGGCATACCAGGAATACCCTTTCTGCCCATACCCAACATCCATTTCTATCGGCGCGTTAGGACAAAAAAACGTATATTTGTTGTCCCCTATCATTTGGGCTAACCCTGCGAGATCTCCCATATGGCTACCATAACCGTGGAGCAATATTATGCCTCTTATTTCCGCCTCTTTACTATGACCTCTGGGTATCACAGCGGTATATGCGAGCAAGCCTTCATTATTCAATTTATTTACTGCCTTTCGTTCCTACTGGATCAGGGTCATAATTAGGAGTTGCAATGAATGACGTAAGTCTCACAACCACTTATATGAGCCCAGATGTCCCAACTACTCATAAGATAGGACATATTATAGGGTCCTGTCTTGGCGAAGGGGACGTGGTTCTACTGAACGGCGATCTAGGCAGTGGAAAGACCTGTCTCACCCAGGGAATAGCAAGAGGTTTAGGATCTGACGATAACGTAAGAAGTCCAACTTTTGTCATCGTTGCCGAATACGCGGGCCTAATTCCGATCTATCACATTGATTTGTATCGTCTAGAAAAAATTGACAACATTGACTGTCTATACCTTGACGAATATTTATACGGCGAAGGGGTTTGTATCATTGAATGGTCCGACCGAACTCCAAACTCGTTCCCGTTGGGCAGTTTTGCAATTAGCTTGGAAAAAGTTGACCAAACAACGCGCGCTATACAAGTATCAGTTCCGAAAACAAGTAATAACTTGTTGATTCACAACCTCAATAGTGAACTTCCGTTCAGGTCTTAAGAATTTACTTGGAACTATCAATAGACACCTCGACAAGATTTGCGTCAGTAGCCATATCGGCTAAAGGCGAAATACAAAGTCAATTGTCGTGGAGGTCTAAGCGAAATCATTCAGTAGAATTAATGCCGGCAATCCGCGAGGTTTTTAGAATAAATTCTATCTCTGCGACTGATTTAGACGCTGTTTTTGTTGCACGTGGGCCAGGATCTTTCAGTGCAATAAGAGTTGGGATGAGTATAGCCAAAGCCATAGCCTCAGGAGTAAATATACCAATTGTCGGTATATCAACATTACTTCTAGAGGTTTTTCCATTTATTGGGCTCAAAGAAAAAGTAATAGGGCTTGTGCCTGCAGGAAGGGGGAGGGTGTATACATGTACATTTCGTCATGACGGGAGTGAGGATTCAGATTACAAGTT
>UINC01000261.1_pt1 | contig 15520 bp, 16 predicted proteins | sample 5385821 | NCBI WGS metagenome assembly UINC01 (sample SAMEA4666929, study PRJEB26691) | marine metagenome | isolation source: Pacific Ocean | place: Pacific Ocean | collected 2011-10-13 | reverse complement strand
GGGCGAGGGGCACGAGCGGCGCTATTTCTATGGTGCGGTCTGGGCGATGTGTATCGGGCAGCCGATCCTCTGGTTGCTCTGGCGTGTGCTGCCGTCTGGTCGAACTGGCGATGTGCTGAAGCTGGCGGTCTTCGTCGGCGTGCTCGCGTTTGTCGGCTGGCTGTCGTATCGCGGTAAGCTGCCACGCACCCGGCCGATCGTCCCCGGTGAGCTCGCCGTTTCTGATTGAGCGCACGCTGAGCCTGGGCACCCCGTGATTACGTGTCCGATGGAGGCGTCACGGTCGCAGCAACACCTTCAGCTTCGAACGCGCCGCGTCGAACGCCGTGACATGCTCCTCGAGCGCGTAGGTGCCGGCGATCAGCGGAGCGGTGTGCACGCGACCGTCGGCGAGCAACGCGATCGCGTCGGCGAACGACCCGCAACGGGAGCCCACCAGCGTGACTTCGTCGACGACCGCGGGCCAGAGGGTGATCGGTGTTTCACCGTGGAACGTCGACTTCATGACCACGGTGCCCCGTGGCCTGACCAGCTCCATCGCGCGTAGTAACCCGGTTGGTCGGCCGGTAACGTCGACAGTCACGTCGAAATGCGAGACTGGCAGTTCGTCGGTAGACCGTCTCGCCGTCATTCCGAGATCGCTAGCCACCCTCAATTTGCGCTCATGTTTTCCCAGGAGCGTGACCGCAGCGCCCGTGGTACGGAGCACCTGACCGACCAGCAGCGCCATCCGGCCGTCTCCGATCACGGCCACGCGGGTCGTCGATTCGAAGCTGAACTGCGTCAGAATCTGGCAGGCCGCGGCGGTCGGTTCCACGAAAACGGCGGTTTCGTCGTCGAGCACGTCTGGTACTTCATGCAAGTTGTCGGCAGGTAACGAGAGGTGCGACGCGAACGCGCCGGCGCGTCCCTGGATTCCAAGCACGCTGCGGGCGGGACAATGGTTGGCGGTGTCGGTCCTGCACCAGCTACATGTCCCACAGCCGACATTGATCTCGCCCACGACCCGGCGACCGATCCAGTGCCGGTCGCCGGCCGGTGCCGTCTCAACCACGCCGACAAATTCGTGTCCTGGCACCCCGCTGAAACCAGCGTAGCCTTCGAGAACCTGGAGGTCGGTACCACAGATACCGGCGAGGGTGACGGCTACGCGGCACTCGCCCGCGCGCGTTTCGATCGGCTCCTGAGTGATGTGCACGGGGCTGCCATGCGACACGTCCTGCGGAGCGATTACGAGCGATTTCATGAGCGGGTGTTCACGAGGTGCCACGCGTATCGGAGGGTTACCACCGCGATTGGGATCCCGACTAGGACCCAGGCCCACTTGAAGTCCTCGGACCGCCAGTACCCGTAGGCAATCATAAAGAGCAGCAGGAGGTTGAGCGCGACGCCGATCGCTGTGTGCTTGTTGGCAACCGGCGCGGTGTCCGACGGTCGCGGTGACTTACTCATAGAGCGGCGCTGTCTTTGCCGACGATGGTGGTGAGGGTGAGAATAGCAATCAACGACGTGCCCGGCATGTGCGTACGGACCCGCAGGAAGGGCGGGAAAGAATCTCTGAAATTGTAGCGCGACCGGTCTATGCGGCGGTGTTCGGTCTTGATTCCCATGGTGGCAACCCATGGCTGTCGATGGGCGGGTTTAGAATAGCGTCCATGACCCGTCACCGTCCAAAAGTTCTCGTCACCTTGGCGGCCGTTGTCTTCGTTGTCGTGCTCGGTCGCGGCACTGTCGGTCAAGAATCCGCCGATTTCGATGTTTTGTTCCGCAACAAAACGATGCGGGTGGACTACGTTCATTCGGGCGGGCTCGGTCGGGAGATCGTCGCGCTCGACAGAGTGGTGTCTGACGGGCCATGGGCCGGAAGTGTGACTCGGCTCGTGGATGACCTAAACCTCGGAAAATACTTGTTCGAAGTCATTGATCGGACGACCAATCGAGTCGTGTTCTCCCGCGGATTTGCGTCCATCTATGGCGAGTGGGAGACCACCGCCGAATCCAGGGAGGTTTATCGAAGCTTTCACGAATCGCTTCGCTTTCCTTGGCCGAGAATGTCCGTGCAAGTTGTGCTCAAAGTGCGTGATGCGGAGAACAGCTTTCACGAGATCTGGTCCACGGTGATTGACCCGGATTCTCGTTTCGTCACCCCGGTTGATCGGGAGCCGATGGGCGAGGTTTGGCCTATCTTCGAGAATGGCCGGCCCTCGGATAAGGTCGACCTGCTGGTCATCAGTGAGGGCTACGCACCTACAGAGATTCCCAAGTTTCACGCCGACGCGACGCGATTGGTGACCGCGTTGTTTGAAGAAGAGCCATTTCGCAGCCGGAGGAGCGATTTTAACGTGTGGGGGCTTGACCTGCCGTCCACTGAGTCTGGGGTGAGTCGACCCCGCGCGGGACAATTCCGCAGGACGCTGCTATCGGCGGAGTACAACATCTTTGACTCTGAGCGCTACCTGTTGACGTACGACAATCGTGCACTTCGAGATGCGGCGTCCGCGGCCCCGTACGAGTTTATCGAAATTCTCGTTAACGAGGAGCAGTATGGCGGCGGTGGCATTTTCAACTTCCAGGCGACCGCCGCGGCGGACACCGGGTTCGCGGAGTATGTGTTCATTCACGAGTTCGGACACCACTTTGCCGGCCTGGCTGATGAGTACTACACATCGGACGTTGCGTACGACACCGGCGCCGCGTATCACCCCGAGCCGTGGGAACCTAACGTGACGGCGTTGCATGATCCCCAACGTGTAAAGTGGGGCAACCTCATCGAGTCTGACACTCCGGTGCCGACCCCGTGGGACAAGGCGTTGTTCGAAGCCGGTAGCGTTGAGGCCCAAGAGCGGCGGCGCGGGTTGCGTGAGGACGGTGCTGAAGAGCTCGTTATGGACCGTCTGTTCACCGAGCAGATGGAACGTGAAATGGCTCTGCTGCAAGAGATGCCACACTTTGGCAAGGTTGGTGCGTTTGAGGGCGCGTCCTACGAGCCCATCGGGTTGTATCGATCAGAAGTCGACTGCATCATGTTTACTCGCAACCCGGTGGGGTTTTGTCGCGTTTGCCGCCGCGCGATAGAGAATGTGATCGATCAATATTCGAGACCATGATGACGACGGAATTCTTAATCGAGCTTGAGGGGATCGTTGGCGCCGATGGTTTGGTACGTGACGAAGGTGAGTTGATCACCTACGAGTCGGACGGTCTCGTTTCGCACCGTTCCCGCCCGGGTGCCGCGGTCTTACCGAAGACAGCCGAACAGGTGCAGGCTGTCGTACGGTTGTGTCATCGGACGGGCATTCCGTTCGTGGCCCGTGGCCAGGGAACCGGTCTGTCGGGTGGTGCGTTACCCCACCCCGACGGGGTGCTGATCGTGATGACTCGGATGACGCGCGTGCTCGATGTGGACATCCCGAATCAACGTATCACTGTCGAACCTGGGGTTGCGAACCTGGAAGTGACCAGACGGGTGGCGTCCGATGGTTATTACTACGCCCCAGACCCGTCCAGCCAAGTCGTCTGTTCAATTGGTGGGAACGTTGCTGAGAACTCTGGCGGCGCGCATTGCTTGAAGTACGGCTTCACCGTCCATCATGTACTGGGGCTCGAGGTGGTGCTTCCGGATGGTGAGATGGTGCATCTCGGAGGCGAGGCACTTGATGCGCCAGGCCTTGATCTGCTCGGCGTGGTTGTTGGTTCGGAGGGTACGTTGGGGGTGGTTACCAAGGTGACGTTACGGTTGCTTCGGCGCCCCGAGTCCGTGCGGACACTGCTGGCGGCGTTTGATTCAACCGACGCCGCGGGGAACGCTGTGTCGGATGTCATTGCCGCCGGCATCATCCCCGCCGCTATTGAAATGATGGACCGGACCACGATCCGGGCGGCCGAGGCGGCGGTGCAACCTGGCTTTCCCGATGCCGAGGCGGTGCTCATCGTCGAGCTCGACGGATCCCAGAATGAGGTGGAGACACTGTTTGAGCAAATAGAGGCGGTCTGCGCCAAGAATCATGGCTGGGGTGTGCAGGTAGCGCGTGACGACGCTCAACGGGGCCGGATATGGATGGGGCGTAAGGCGGCGTTCGCGGCGATGGGGCGCGTCTCGCCGAATTACTACGTGCAGGACGGAGTGATTCCGCGTAGCACGCTTCCCGAGGTGTTACGACGTATTCGCGGCTTGGAGCAGCGGTCGGGACTCACTATCGGGAATGTGTTCCATGCGGGCGACGGGAACCTGCACCCGTTGGTTTGCTACGACGATGCGGTCGAGGGACAAGCGGAATTAGCCGAGCAGGCAGCGTCTGAGATTCTCACGTATTGCCTCGACGTTGGAGGTTCCCTGACCGGCGAGCACGGCATCGGTGCCGACAAAGTCTGCCACATGCCGAAGATGTTCAGTGAGGACGACCTAGCGACGATGCAGCTCGTGCGAGCCGCGTTTGACCCCTTGGGCCTCTGTAATCCGGACAAGCTACTTCCGACCCCTCGACTATGCGGTGAGGTTCCGGGCCCATATCGGGCGCATCCAATCGAGGTTGCGGGGCTGGCCCAGCGCGTCTAACCGATAGCCATGGTCACTCCGGCCCTGCCACACGAAAACCTTGCTGCTGAGGTGAATGCCCGCATTGGGGCGCCCGCGGCTCGCCCAGGCGGGGACGCTGACCGGATCGACGGTGTCATCCCGGTTGTGGTCGTTGAACCGTTGACCCCAGAGGCGGTCGCTATCGTGCTCGGGTGGGCTAGCGAGACTGGGAGAACCGTCCTCACACGAGGCGGGGGCACCAAGCTGGCCCGGATACCTGCTCCCGTCTCCACCGTCGACGTTTTGCTCTCGACAAGAGGCCTCAACACCGTTGAAGTCCATCGCCACGGTGACCTGACGGCGACCGTTCAGGCTGGTGCGACTTTGCGTGAAACTAATGCGGTACTGGCCGAGCACCGGCAGTGGCTTGCGCTCGACCCGCCCCGGGGCGACCGCGCCACGATCGGGGGCATTCTAGCCACGAATGACAGTGGGCCACGACGGCAAGGGCACGGCACACCGCGTGATTTGATCATCGGAATGACGTTGGCTCGCGCTGATGGCGTGGTGGCGAGAAGTGGCGGGATCGTCGTGAAGAACGTGGCCGGGTATGACCTCGCCAGACTCATGACTGGGTCGTTCGGGTGTCTTGGCGTCATTCTGAACGCGACCTTCAAGCTAGCTCCGTTGGCCGGCGCGTCGCGTACCGTGTCGGTGACCTTTCCCGACATCGATCGCTGTGTAGCCTATGCGGACGACCTGCGGGTGCATGCTGCTACCCCTAGTGCCCTCGAACTAGCGATGCCGGCAGTGAGTATGTTGGTCCGGTTTGAGTCGGTCGAGTCGGTGGCGGAGCAACAGGCTTATCGGGCGGTGGCACTAGCAGAGGCGAAGGACGGAACAGCGGTTGTGCTGTCTGCTGAGAACGAGACCGTTGCGTGGCAGGCCCATGGAGCTCGCGTTCTTGAAGGCGAGGGCACGCTTGTCAAGCTTTCAGTTGTCTCCGCTCAGCTGTTGCCGACGCTTATTTGGCTAGACGCAGAGGCTCGCTCACGTCGGCTTGAGTATGAAGTGATCGGTCGGGCCGGCCTCGGCGTATTGTGCCTGCGCCTGAACGGCGCGACGTCTGATCAGGCTGAGCTCTTGAACGCGCTCCGCGGGCGGTTGCCCGTTGGTAGTGGAAGCGCGGTGCTTCAGGAGGCGCACGCGGATTTGAAGGCGCTGGTCGACGTCTGGGGGCCGATTGGTGACGGCCTGCGGATGATGCAGGAGGTCAAACGTCAATTCGACCCCACGGCAACCCTCAATCCCGGCCGTGGCCCTGGTGGGCTATGAGATGCGTCGTACGGCACATCTATCAACTTGGGACTGTTAAGCCGACTCCCCTTTGATCGAGGCATCCACCAACTCGATCATGTGGAAGGTACGCTTCGGGGCGCCGGTCTCTTCCAAGCAACCAGCAATTTGCAGCAGACAGCCAGGGTTGCTCGAAACCACCGCGTCCACACCAGTTGACCCGATGCACTGAGCCTTGCGTTTGCCAAGGTCCCTGGCAGTCTCCGGTTCAGTTAGGTTGTAGATGCCCGCAGAACCGCAACAGAGCCCGGCTTCCGGGACTTCATGCACTTTGAGACCAGGAATCGTCGCTAAGATTTGGCGTGGTTCCCGAGCGATTCCCTGTGCGTGCTGGAGATGGCAGGCGTCGTGGTAGGCCACCTGCATCGGAACAGGGTGCCGGGTCGTGCGTGGCTCCAGCTCAGCCAGGAATTCAGAGATGTCTTTGCACTTGGCAGACAGCAACCGCGCGCGTTCTGCGTAACGGGGATCGTCTCGCAGAAGATGACCGTATTCCTTGAGCGTCGATCCGCAGCCGGCCGCATTGATGACGATGGTGTCGACGTCTGAGGCTTCTGACTCGAAAACATCGATGAAGCGACGTGCGGCCACGACAGCGTCATCCTCCATGCCGGCGTGGAACATCAACGCGCCGCAGCAGCCCTGCGACGCGGGGATGATGACGTCGCATCCTTCGGCGGTGAGGACTCTGATGGTAGCGGCGTTGACCTCGTCGAAAAAGACTCGTTGCACACATCCAAGCAGGAGACCCACGCGCCGTCGACGTTCGCCCACCGCCGGCGCTAACCTTGGCGTTTCGGTCCAGGCCCTGCGTAGTGAGATCGAGGGCATGAGCGCCTCCATAGCCCGCAGGCGCGATGGGAGGAGGTTCAATAGTCCGGTTGATCGGGCGAGGCGTTGCACGCCGAGCTTCTGATATGCCCAAAGGGCGAGGGAGACCACACGCAGCCGGCGCGGATACGGAAAGAGACCAAAAATCAGACGCCGAAACAGCCGGTCGGCGATCGGACGGTCGAGTCGTCTCTCGACCTGCGGGCGCGCTGCCGCGAGGAGCTTGTCGTACTGGACGCCTGAGGGACATGCCGTGACGCACGCCATACATCCGAGACAAGTGTCAAAGTGCCTAGCGATGCGATCCGTGAGTTCGGTTTCATCTTCGAGTCCGCCCTTGAGCATGGCGATGCGACCCCGAGGTGAGTCGGTTTCGCGACCCCACAGCACATAGGTGGGGCACGCCGGCAGGCAGAACCCGCAGTGAACACAATCGGCCACCAAGGCCGGGTCCGGGGGGTGGCGCGCATCGAACGCGGGAGACATGACGTAGAAGTCTAGCAGCTAGCAGTATCATTCCTTTGCCCGTTGGACGAGGGCGGAGGAGGATCGGAGCAGACGATGCCGAAAGCGATTCGCATTCACGAACACGGTGGTCCCGACGTGTTGTGTTGGGATGAGGTGGACCCGGGCACGCCCGGCGCTGGCCAGGCGCTGATCCGTCAGACAGCAGTCGGTCTCAATTTCATCGACGTCTACCACCGGACTGGGCTCTATCCGGTCCCCTCGAGACCCGCCATCATCGGTAACGAAGGTGCTGGGGTGGTGGAGGCCGTCGGGGATGACGTGTCCGTCGTGAGCGTGGGCGACCGGGTGGCCTACTCGATGAGTCTGGGGAGCTACGCCGAACAGCGGGTCGTCGATGCTGCCCGGCTCGTCAAGTTGCCCGACGACATCACTGATCACCAGGCGGCGGCTATGATGCTCAAGGGGTGCACGGTGCAGTATCTCCTGCGCCGTATTTATCCGGTTTCCGCGGGTGACACGATCCTGCTGCATGCCGCCGCCGGAGGGGTGGGGCTCATTGCGAGTCAGTGGGCGAAGCATCTTGGTGCGACTGTCATCGGCACGGTCGGTAGTGATGAGAAGGCGGCGCTGGCGAAGGCGCATGGCTGTGCCCACACCGTTGTCTACACGCGCGAGGATGTTGTCGAACGGGTTAAGGCATTGACTGGGGGCGTCGGCGTGCCGGTTGTTTTCGATTCGGTCGGTAAGGATACCTTTATGGCGTCGCTGGATTGCCTGCAACCGCGCGGGCTCATGGTCAGTTACGGTAACGCCTCAGGCGCGGTCGAGCCATTCAGCCCGGGAGTGCTAGCGGCCAAGGGGTCACTGTTCCTGACCCGCCCGACCCTTGCGAGCTACATCAGCACACGCGACGACTTGGACGCGACCGCGGCTGACCTTTTCAGCGTCGTTAAAAATGGCGCCGTCAGAATTGCCGTCAACCAAACGTTGCCACTCGAGGAGGCGGCACAGGCGCATCGCGACCTTGAGGCACGCAAGACGACCGGGTCCACGGTACTGACGATTGGAGGGTAGCGGAATGAGAACGGTGAGTTTTTTTGTGGCTGGATTGGTGTTGGGCGGTGTGGTCGTCGGCGGGTTCAGTTCGGTGTTAGCGCAAACGGAACGTCGCGCCGTCAACCTGCCTGGTCGCTCCGTGGAAGCCCCGTTCAGCGATGCCATTTTGGCCGGCGACACTCTATATCTGTCGGGTCGGCTTGGGCTCGAGAACGGACAAGTTCCCGCCGATCCGCAGCAGGAAGCCCGAAACATTCTCGATCAGATTCAGGCGGTGCTTGAGCAGGCGGGGATGACGATGGACGACCTCGTCAGCGTCCGGGTGTTCTGTTCGGATGTCGCACACTTCGGCGATTTCAACGCCGTGTACACCAGCTACTTTTCCAGTGCTCCGCCGGCTAGGGCCTTCGTGGGTAGCGGGGCGCTACTTCGCGGTGCGCGCTTCGAAGTGGCTGGAATCGCCGTTAGGCCGTGAACCGAGGCCGGCTCACACCGTGTCATCGACTCCGATGTTCGCCGTTGCGCGCGCGTGACAGCACTAATCCAACAAAAGGGAGGCAGCTGAAATTGCTGGACCGTAGGTTCGCTGTGGTGCTCGCGCTGGTCGTGTGGCTTGCGATTTCCGTGACTGTCTCCCCACGGTCAGCGGTTCTCCAAACGAGCGACCTCGGTTGGGTACGGGTGCCGGCCGGTACGTTCATGATGGGATGCGTGGATGTTGATTCATCGTGTCTCGACAACGAGGGGCCGTCCCATGAAGTGACGTTCTTGGGGTCCTTCGACCTGATGGCGACGGAGGCTACCGTTGCCCAATACGCGGAGTTCACTCGGGACACGAGCCACGCTCCCCCACCTCCGCCAGAGTTTAGGCAGGGAGGGGACCACCCGGTTGTCCTCCTCAGTTGGGACGATGCCGCCGCGTTTTGTCTCTGGGCCGGTGCCAGGCTGCCCACCGAGGCAGAGTGGGAGTATGCGGCTCGGGGCGGCCGGGCTGGGCTGATCTACGGTGCGCGTGACGAGTTATCACGGGATTGGGTGAACTACGGTGCCGAAGAGTGTTGCGCAGGCGAGACAGGCGGCGGAGACGCTTGGGTTAGCACTGCCCCCGTTCGGTCGTTCCCTCCTAACGACTTCGGGTTGTACGACATGACCGGCAACGTCTGGGAGTGGGTGGACGGTTGGCTCGATGATCAGTACTACGAGGTGTCTCCCTCGATTAATCCCCCGGGAGCAGCGGGAGGATACTCGCGTATCGTTCGAGGTGGCTCCTGGCTGAATTTCCCTGCGGCGTTGCGCACATCGGTTCGCTTGCCGTTCTCGCAGACCGGACAAACCAGCAACATCGGCGCGCGTTGCGCGCGCGATGTGGGCGGACGCCCGCTGTGAGGCGCTTTCCCTTTAGGTGCCCGCTTGCTAGACGGACCGAGCGAGTCGAAGGTGAGCGGTCTGCCTTTCCGTCGTGCCCGGTCGACCAGTCGCGGTGATTCTAGAACCAGACAACAAACACCCGCGACAGTGCGTCAGCGTTCCGCCTGGGAGCCCCAGCCCACACCAGGAATCTCGGTCCGCCAGGCCACGTTCTCACTACGGTTCCAGGTGTCTGGCAACGAAGGATCGTCCGGGGTAGCTGTGATGCCAGCTCCGTCCGGGCCGCGAAACCGCGGCCACTCCTGGGCGGTGGAGGGGGCGTCGAGCGAGAGCATGATGGTTGCGACTAAGACACAAAGTAAAGTCTGGACATGGGTGACTGCTCGTTCGGCTTGGTTGGTTGAGCTGCAGGCCCCGGGAGTGTTGCACATGGCCCGGCGCGATGCGGCGGTCGCTTGGTGGTCATCGCGTGTTTCTCTGCGATGAACCATCGGGGGGTTGGCCGGGCACGGTCCACAAGTGGCCGCTGGTTGGCACTGGCGAGACACCGACTCCGTAGCGGAAGACGAGTCTCCCACCGTGTTCTGCGGTCGCCAGCAGCATTCCGACCCCGGTCAACGAAATGAGAAGCGAAGCCACTCTGAGCCATCTGGACGTTGAGTGCCAGATATAGGACATCGATAATCGGAACGAAGCGAAGAAGACGAAGAACCACGTCGTACGTTCCGCCCAGGTAAAATGGGCCGTCAGTGCGATATCCTCGTCGAACGAGACTAGTAGGGTGCTCGCACCGCCGAGGCCGCTGAAGTAGGCCGCCAACGCCATGAGTGCTCCCCCACAGTAGAGCCAAGAGGCGGAGTCACGGACGGGCGCGCTGACCGGGCGCCACGCGCCGATCAGGTCGACGGTGAAGGCCGTGATCAGCAGTGTGATCGGAAAGTGCACCAGAAGCGGGTGGATGCTGGGGGCCCAATCCGGAATCAGCGGCATGGTAGCAGGCCCGGGATGCCGGGCGAACCGGTAGGCCCCATATAATACCCGGCCCTGTCAGTTGCACCGCTACACAAGCGTTGCTCCTAGGACCCCAGCGGATAGCTTATGCCGAAAGACGGTAGGGAGGGATGGCACGGATGGGACGACTACGCGGCATTCTATGATTGGGAGAATGCTCGCACGGTAGGACGGCGGGATATTGCGTTCTGGCAGCGTCTCGTCGAGGACCACGGCGGGCCGGTTCTCGAGCTTGGGTGCGGCTCCGGGCGGGTCTTGGTTCCAGTTGCTCGGAGCGGCGAATCAGTCGTCGGTCTCGACCGGTCGGACAACATGCTCGCGCTAGCCCAGCGCCGGGTGCGGCGCGCGAAATTAGGGGCGTGCGTGCGGTTGGTGCGGGGCGACATTCGAGCACTCCCGTTCAGTACACGGCACAGGTTCAGCCTAGTGATCGCGCCCTACGGCGTGCTCCAGTCCCTGCTACGTGACCGCGACCTGCGTCGCACGTTAGTCTCGGTTCGTGACGCGCTCCGACCCGGCGGGATGTTCGCGGTCGACCTCGTGCCGGACCTGCCCGGTTGGGAAGAATGTGAGCGTCGCGTTAGTTTGCGGGGGCACCGCCCTGGTGGGCAGGCTCGGATCACCCTAATAGAGTCGGTTCGTCAGGATCGATCCCGAAGGCTGACCATCTTCGACCAGGAGTTCATCGAACGCCGCGGGCGTCAGCGGAGGGTGCGCGAGTTTTCACTGACATTTCGCACGCTGTCCGTGCCACAGATGGTCGGTCGATTGCGGCGCGTGGGGTTCAGGCTTGAACGTCTGGCTGGGGACTATGTTGGTGGTTCTTGGCATCCGGAAGCCGAGACTTGGCTCGTGCTGGCACGCAGGCCAGACTAAATTGGAAGGGCTGGCGCCGTGGCCTTAGGGTGCACTAATCGACTCTGCACTGTCGAACCTGTGTCGCAGTTTGCCGCCCGGCGGTCTCTGTTCGCTCATGATAAAATCTGGTTCGTTTGCGTGCTTGCGGTAGGTGTTCCGCGCAGCGCCGACACATGTAACACGCCCGGCTGGTACGGTGTCGAAAGCCAAAGCGCAGCGCCGTGTGCCCTTTGGAAGACGCGGTCAGTGGGATGTCCCGCCAGCGGCGCATGCGTCGAACTTTCGGGTTAGGCTGCTAAGCCATACAGTTACGGGGTTCTGCCATGTCAGGCCATTCGAAGTGGCATTCGATCAAGCACAAGAAGGGCGCGGCTGACGCCAAGCGGGGCAAGCTCTTTACCCGCATCATCAAAGAGCTCACCGTTGCGGCACGGCACGGGGGCGGAGACTCTGATATGAACCCGCGCCTCCGCACCGTCATCGCAGACGCGAAAGCGGCGAACATGCCCGCCGATAACATTAAGCGGGCGATTCGGCGTGGGACGGGCGAGGAGCCCGGGGTGAGCTACGAAGAGGTTACTTACGAGGGCTACGGGCCAGGCGGCGCGGCGGTGTTCCTTGAAGTGCTGACAGACAACAAGAACCGGGCGGTCGGTGAGATCCGTCATGCGCTTACCAAGCACGGGGGTAATTTGGGTTCGTCGAACAGCGTGGCCTGGATGTTTGACAAACGTGGATACATCCTCGTTGAGCAGGGCGTCGCCGAAGAAGAGGCTTTGATGACTGCGGCCATTGAGGCCGGTGCTGACGATTTTCGCGACGAGGACGGCAGTTGGGAGATCATCAGTTCGCCTGAGACGTTCGATGCTGTTGCCGAGGCGATTCGGGGGCTCGGTGTTGAACCCTCGGCCGCGCAAGTTGCCATGCTTCCTCAAAATTTCGTCGCGCTGGAGGGCAAGCCTGCGCAACAGATGGTGAGGTTGCTGAACGCGCTGGAAGATCTGGACGACATCCGTCACGTTTGGTCCAATGCTGACATCAGTGAGGAGGAGGTCGAGGCCTCGTTGGCGTGAGAATTTTCGGAATTGATCCTGGTTCTAAGAACACTGGCTACGGTTGCATCGACACCGAGGATAGTCGGTTCCGTTTCGTTGTCTGCGGTGCCGTGACGGTGTCTCCCCGCCTTCCCTTTTCGGAACGGTTGACCGGTATCTACGACGGCCTCACGTCTTTGCTAGCGAAGTATCAGCCTGCTTGTGTGGCCATTGAGAATGTCTTTTATGCCCGCAATGTCAGTAGTGCATTAAAACTAGGACATGCCCGAGGCGTGGCGATGCTAGCGGCCGCGAAGGCCGGGTTGACAGTGACCGAATACGCGCCAACGGAAGTCAAACGAGCCGTCGTCGGCTACGGCAGGGCCGATAAGACGCAGGTTCGAGAAATGGTGATGCTGCTTCTCGGACTCGATACGGCCCCCTCTCCAGACGATGCGTCGGACGCACTGGCGATCGCGGTCTGTCATGCGAATTCGGCCAGTGGTCCGCCCGAGACTAGGGGTGTCTCGAGCGGTCCCCGCAGCTGGCGCCAATATCGACCGCGAGACCGACGGCCGTGAGGACGGATACCCGATGATCGCGTTGCTCAAGGGCAAGATCGTTGAGAAGCACCCGAGTCGGGTGGTGATCGATGTCCGTGGTGTCGGCTACGGCGTGCATATTCCACTGTCTACTTTCTACGGGTTAGGGGAGCCGGGGGGCGACGTTACGCTACGTATTCACACGCACGTTCGCGCGGAGGCGCTCTCCCTCTTTGGTTTTGGGAGTGGTCTCGAGCAACAGGTCTTTGAGCAGCTCATCAGCATCGCTGGCATCGGCCCTCGGCTGGCCCTGTCTGTGTTGTCAGGAATTGAAATGCCAGAACTCGTGAGGGCGGTGCGGCAGAGCGATGTCGGCCGGCTGACGGGGATCCCCGGAGTGGGGAAGAAGACTGCCGAAAGGATCGGGCTTGAGCTGAGAGACCGACTCCCGGCCGGGCTCGAGGTGGAGTCGGATGACGTCGCTAGTGGTGATGGCGGTGTCGACATGCGCGGTGACTTGCTCTCGGCGCTCGTGAACCTCGGCTACCATCAATCGCTGGCGGAACGAGCGGTTGATTCGGCGCTGGGGAGCGGTGAGGACGTGTTCGAACGCATCCTCAGAAAAGCGTTAAAGGAGCTTGCGCGATGACTGGCGACGCGTCGCCCCAGCGTGTGGTCACTTCCGAGCGCCTGGGCGATGACGACCGGTTTGAGGTGGGGCTGCGTCCGCGGACGTTGGATGCGTATATCGGGCAGGAGCGCTTACGCGAGAATCTCGAGGTGTCTATTGCTGCGGCCCGGCAACGTGCTGAAGCGCTTGACCACGCCCTGCTCTACGGTCCCCCTGGACTTGGTAAGACAACGCTCGCGTATGTCATCGCGAATGAGCTCGGGGTGCCGATGCGAACCACGGCGGGTCCGGTTCTTGAAAAACCAGGTGATTTGGCAGCCATTCTCACGAACCTAGTTGAGCACGAGGTGCTCTTCATAGATGAGATCCATCGAATGAGTCCCGTGATCGAAGAGATTCTCTATCCGGCGATGGAGGACTACGAGCTTGACATAGTCATCGGTCAGGGACCTGGTGCTCGGTCGGTCAAAGTGCCGCTGCAGCGATTCACGCTCATCGGCGCCACGACCCGGGCCGGCCTGCTGACTGCGCCACTGCGCGCGCGATTCGGTATCGTGCACCGCCTTGACTTTTACCGGGATGTGGATATCCAGGAGATTGTGCGGAGATCGGCGGGGATCTTTGAAGTGCCCATCGACGATGATGCAACCGTCGAGGTCGCACGGCGTTCTCGCGGCACTCCCCGGGTGGCCAACCGGCTTCTTCGAAGGGTACGGGATTATGCCCAAGTGCGAGCCGATGGCACTGTCACGCGAGAGGTCGCGTTACAGGCACTCGAACTCCTCGAGGTCGATGCCAATGGATTCGATGAGGCGGACCGGCGCCTGCTTCGTACCATCATAGAGAAATTCGGTGGCGGGCCGGTGGGTCTGAACAGTATCGCGGCCGCTATCAGCGAGGAGAAAGAGGCGATCGAGGATATCTATGAACCGTTCCTGATCCAGATCGGTTTTCTCGACCGCACGCCTCGCGGCCGAGTCGCTACCGCACGAGCCTACGACTATTTCGGCGTGCCGATGCCGAATGACGACGGGCGGCTCTGGTAGGACCGCCTGCGGGGTGAGGAAAGGAAGTTGCATGCAGACGAGTAACGCGACAGTGAGCATGCCTGATGGGCTCTTCGGCCGCGCCGTACAGCCGGTGCAGATTTCTTCGTTGGGTACCTGTGTCCCGCCCCGCGTGCTGACCAACAGCGAGCTCGAACAGATGGTCAACACAACCAACGATTGGATCCTGAAACGGACCGGTATTCGTGAGCGCCACATCGCTGCACCTGACGTCGCCACGTCGGACCTGGCGGCCGAAGCGGCGCGGATCGCCATCTCCGGGGCCGGTCTGGAACCCCCAGATATCGGGTTTCTGGTGGTAGGCACGACGACACCGGACACCTTCTTTCCCAGCACCGCCTGTTTGGTGCAGGACAAGATTGGCGCGACCCGCGCGTGGGGATTCGATCTTGGTGCCGCCTGTTCAGGATTCACCTATTCCGTGACGACTGCGATGCAGATGGTGGCCACTGGCGCACACGACCATGCGCTGGCGGTCGGGGCCGACGTGATGTCGCGGATCATCGATTATCAGGACCGGGCTACCTGCGTCATTTTCGGTGACGGCGCTGGGGCGGTCGTCGTATCTCCAGCTGTGGACCCAGAGCTGCGGGTGATCGACTTCGCACATGAGGTCGACGGAAGCGGCGGACCTGCTTTGCAAATGCCGGCCGGGGGCAGTCGAATGCCGGCGTCGCACGACACTGTGGACCAGCGGCTACACTACGTGCACCAAGACGGTGCCGCGGTGTTCAAGTTTGCGGTGCGTAAGACACGCGATATCTGTCGCCGCATTTTGGACC
>UINC01000253.1_pt1 | contig 15548 bp, 19 predicted proteins | sample 5385821 | NCBI WGS metagenome assembly UINC01 (sample SAMEA4666929, study PRJEB26691) | marine metagenome | isolation source: Pacific Ocean | place: Pacific Ocean | collected 2011-10-13 | reverse complement strand
CCGATACGAAAGAACGACAATGTGGTCGTGGTTACGGGTAAGGACCGCGGAAAACGTGGTCGTGTTCTGAAACTGGTGCCCGGAAAGAACCGATTGATCGTTGAGGGTGCCAATTTCGTTAAGCGGCACACTCGTCCTAATCCCGGTCAGAACGTCAAGGGTGGCGTGGTTGAGCGCGAGGCGCCGCTACATGCTTCGAACGTGCAACTCATCTGTCCCGACTGCGGAGCAGCAACCCGTATTGGTCGACGGTTACTTGAAGACGGTCGGAAGGTGAGAATTTGTCGCAAATGCGACGGGGTCGTCGATCGATGAGCCGACTAAAGGAACTGTATCGGGATACTGCTGTGCCCGCCCTCACAAAGGAGTTCGGCTACACGAACATGATGGCTGTGCCCAGGCTTGAGCGGGTTGTCGTGAACATGGGTCTGGGGGAAGCGACTCAGAACGCGAAGCTGATCGATGCCGGCGCAGACGACCTGACCCGTATTACCGGTCAGAAACCACTGACCACACGAGCACGGAAGTCAGTGGCTCAATTTAAGGTACGTCAGGGGCAGCCGATTGGGGCGGTTGTTACGCTGCGTCGGCAGCGAATGTATGAGTTCCTTGACCGGTTGATTTCAATTGCGTTGCCGAGGGTGCGTGACTTCCGGGGTGTGTCTCCCAAGGGATTCGATGGACGGGGTAACTACACGCTGGGCCTCCGCGATCAACTGATGTTCCTTGAGATTGACTACATGCAGGCCGACAAGTCACGCGGCATGAATATCTCGGTGGTCACCACGGCTAGGACCGACGAGGAGGGACGGAGGCTACTCCAGTTGGTGGGAATGCCGTTTCGTACGAACTAGGCGTGCGAGAGGACAACGATGGCTACAACCGCAAAGATCGTCAAGGAAAGCAAGTCGCCGAAGTACAAGGTTCGGCTCAGGAATCGGTGCAGGCTTTGTGGCCGGCCGCGTGCGTTCATGCGCAAGTTTGAGTTGTGTCGCTTGTGCTTCCGTAAGTTGGCCCTTGAGGGCGACATTGCGGGTGTGACGAAGAGTAGTTGGTGATGGAGACGGTCGTCGGCTGGACGCCAAGGGGCTGAGCGCGCGAGACAAGAAATTTGAGTACTTATGACTGATTCTATCGCCGACATGCTGTCGAGAATCCGCAATGCGACTGCCGCACGGCGCAAGCGCGTCGATATCCCGACATCGCGGCTCAAGATGGAGATCGCGCGGATATTGCAGAGTGAGGGCTATATCCATGCTTTCAAGATGGTTGATGTCATCGTTGAGAAGAGGCAAGTGGCTCGGTCGATGATTCGCGTTCAGTTGAAATATGGGTCGCGGGGCGAAAATGTCATCTCTGGGATACAGCGAGTTAGCCGACCCGGCCGCCGGGTTTATTTTGGTCGAGACAATGTGCCATCGGTGCTCGCCGGCCTCGGCACCTGTATTGTGACGACGTCGGCTGGTGTGATGACTGGACGCGAAGCGGGGAAGACCGGCGTTGGCGGCGAAGTGTTGTGCAACGTCTGGTAAGGGCTGACGGAGTCACCTATATGTCACGAGTCGGCAAGAATCCTATTCCTATCCCCAGTGGGGTCACCGTGCAAATTTCCCCTGATGCGGTTGAGGTTAAGGGTCCGAAGGGCACGCTGCGTCAGCCGCTGCCACCAGGCATTCTGATTGAAATGGCCGACGGGAGGCTTGAGGCACATCCTGAGCGAGAGGACCGAGCACTTGGGAAATTTCACGGCCTGGCTCGAAGTCTGGTAGCCAATGCTGTAACCGGGGTGACTGAAGGATTCAAGAAAGAGCTCGACATCGTGGGTATCGGATACCGGGCCGAAGTGGCTGGGCAGAAGCTCACGCTCGCGTTGGGCTATTCGCATCCGGTGATTTTCGAGATTCCTAAGGGAGTTGGGGTGAAGGTGGATAAACAGACGCACCTGATCGTGTCTGGTGTCGACCGGCAGAGCGTCGGGCAGGTCGCCGCGAACATCCGGAACCTACGCAAGCCGGATCCTTACAAGCAGAAGGGCATCCGTTACACCGGTGAAGTGTTGAAGAGGAAAGTGGGCAAGACGGGCGCCTAGCCGTTTACTTGAGCCTGGTTGGAACGTGCGATGAGGGTGAAGACAAAGAAAGATCGACGCCGACGGATAGCGTTGCGGCAACGCAAGGCGGTCCGGGGGACACCGCAGCGTCCTAGACTGGCGGTGTTTCGCAGTTTGGCGCACATCTCTGCTCAGGTGATTGACGATACGACGGGTACGACCATCGTGTCTGCGTCGAGCACCGAGGCCACGGTAAAAACGAGCCTCACCGATGGGGCACGTGGTGGAAATCTAGCTGGTGCGCTAGCTGTTGGTAGGGTGGTGGCTGAACGAACGCTAGAAAAAGGCATTACTAGTGTTGTGTTCGACCGCGGTGGGTTTCTGTATCACGGGCGTGTGCGAAAGGTGGCGGACGCGGCGCGCGACGCGGGACTGAAGTTCTAGGAACGGCCTCATGAAACAGATACGAACGAAAATCGACCCGATGGATTTCGACCTAAAAGATACGGTCATTGCGATCAACCGGGTCACCAAGGTAGTCAAGGGCGGCAAAAATTTAAGTTTTAGTGCGCTAGTGGTGGTCGGTGATTCCAATGGGGTTGTTGGATTCGGTGTCGGGAAGGCGAAAGAGGTGCCTTCGGCAATCAAGAAAGGTATCGAGACTGCCAAGAAGGCCTTGGTCCGCGTGCCGCTGAGCGGCACGACGATTCCACACGTTATCGTCGGCAGAAACGGTGCCGGGCGAGTCCTTTTGAAGCCAGCACCAGACGGGACCGGTATCATCGCTGGCGGTGCCGTGCGCGCCGTCATGGAGGCCGTTGGCATCCAGAACATTGTGACGAAGTCGCTCGGGACCGACAACCCGCATAACGTGGTTCGGGCGACGTTCACGGGGATGACTGAATTAAAGGACCCAGACGCCGGAGCCCGGTTACGCGGCGGCGACGTAGAGAATTTGACGGCCTAGAGGTACAGGGTTTGGTCCAGGGTGTCCTTGGACGCGGCGCGCTGGGGGCCGAACTGTGGGAAGGGTTCTGAGACGGAGATGGCCAAGAAATCGGACGTTGAACGAATCAAGGTGACGTTGGTACGTAGCACGATCGGATTCGACCGACGCCAGGCTGAGGTCGTTCGTGGCCTAGGGCTCAGACGTCTCAATCACACTGTGGAGCGACAGGATGTTCCGTCGGTTCGAGGAATGATTCATAAGGTCAGGCACCTAGTGCGAGTGACCGACGTCGAGGACTGCTGATGAACCTCAGCGATCTCAAACCGCCGAAGGGTGCTAAGCACGCGAAAAAGCGTGTCGGGCGTGGGTACGGCTCCGGTTCCGGCGTGACTTCTGGGCGCGGGGACAAGGGACAGAAGTCCCGCTCGGGATACCACCGAAAGCGCGGGTTCGAAGGTGGTCAAATGCCCCTGCACCGCCGACTACCGAAGCGTGGGTTTTTCAATCTATTCCGCGTTGATTATGCGGTGGTGAATCTGGACACTCTGGATGAGCGGTTTGAGGCCGGTACCGAGGTGACGCCGGAATTACTCCGTGAACTGGGTATCGTGCGTTCTCGCACCAAGCTGATCAAGGTACTTGGCCGCGGCGAGATCAATACCAAACTGCACGTCCGGGCTCACAAATTTAGCCGAACGGCCGTCGAGAAGATCACGGCGTCTGGCGGAAAAATCGAGGTCGTTGTCCGTGGCGGTGCTGGTGGAGTGGCAGCTGACGTGGAGGGCGAAGGACCGACGGATTCGCCCGAGACCCTGCCGGTCGAAGGCACGGGTGGCGCCGACGAGGCCGCGGTGAGCCGTGTTGCCAGCGTGGCACCGGATGACGACGCGGGCACCGATGCGTCGTCTGGTGAAGGTGCGGACGGCGACGAAGGCACGGAGGTCGAATCCTAAGGGACCAACCGATGCTTGATAGCCTGAGGAACGTCTTTACGATTTCGGACCTCCGCACCCGCGTGCTGTTCACGCTCGGGATCCTGGCGGTTTATCGCGTCGGTAGTGTCATTCCGACGCCCGGCGTTAACACCGCGGCGCTGGCGATTCTGGCCGAGCAAATGTCCGGGACCATGTTTGGGCTCTACAACATGTTTTCCGGGAACAATCTGGCCCAAGTGACGATCTTCGCACTCGGCATCATGCCGTATATCAGTGCGTCGATCATCCTTCAGCTTCTGACGGTCGTGTGGCCTTATCTTGAACGGCTGAAGAATGAAGGCGAGCTCGGCCGCAGGAAGATCACGCAATACACGCGGTACGGGACCCTGGGGTTGTGTGCCGTCCAGGCGTTTGCGATTGCCTTCTGGCTTGAGAGCCAGACCAACATCGCCGGCGGTCTGCCATTGGTCTTCAGTCCTGGCATCGCGTTTCGTCTCATGGTGGTACTTACCCTCACGACGGGTACGTGCTTCATCATGTGGCTCGGCGAGCAGATCACCGAGCGTGGCATTGGCAACGGGATGTCGTTGATCATCTTCGCTGGCATCGTTGTCAACTTTCCGGCTGGCGTTCTCAATACCATTGATTCGCTGCGCACGGGGCAGATTGGTTTGTTCCGGTTGCTACTGCTGGGTGTCGTGATGATTCTGGTGGTTGCTGCAGTCGTATTCGTCGAACGAGGGCAACGTCGGGTCACCGTCCAGTACGCTAAACGGCAGGTCGGTCGGCGCCAGTATGGTGGCACGAGCACGCACATTCCGTTAAAGGTGAACACCGGTGGGGTGATCCCGGTGATTTTCGCGTCGTCACTGTTGGCGTTCCCGGCTACGATCGGCGCTGCCCTTCCTCCGGGTGGGATGGTGCAATCGGTCACAGACGGGCTGCAGATGGGGATGCCGTTGTATTACTTCCTTTACATGGGGGGGATCATTTTCTTCGCTTATTTTTATACCGCGATCATTTTCAATCCTGACGATGTTGCGGAGAACATGCGGAAGTACGGCGGGTTCGTGCCAGGCATCAGACCTGGAAAGCGGACGGCCGAGTACATCGACACGATTCTCACGCGTATCACACTGGTGGGAGCTATTTATCTCGCGCTTATAGCGGTGCTTCCGGACCTGATGATCGTTGGATTTCGTGTGGCCGCTATTCCCTTCATCGGTGACTCGCTCGACGCCGTGACTCCGCGCTGGATCACTGACGGGCTTGGAGTCACGTTCTATTTCGGTGGCACGTCGCTACTGATCATCGTCGGCGTGTCGATGGACACGGTCCAGCAGGTAGAGTCACAGTTGATCATGCGGCACTATGACGGCTTTATGCGGAAGACACGCATTCGGGGACGTCGGGGATAGTGGTGCTAGGAACTGCATTGAGGCATTGCGTTTCACGTTCTGAATCGACATGGCGAGTGAAACCGTACCGATTAATCTTGTCTTGCTGGGCCCGCCCGGGGCGGGCAAGGGCACTCAGGCAGTTACGTTCGCTGAGCGCTACGAGATACCGAAGATCTCGACGGGAGATATTTTGCGTGACGCCGTGCAGTCCGGTAGCGACTTGGGACAGCGCGCTGAAACGATCATGAACGCAGGTAGCTTGGTTGACGACCAGTTGATGATCGCGATCGTACGCGAACGACTGACTCGGTCGGACGTCGTCCGGGGTTTTGTACTCGACGGTTTTCCGAGGACGGTCGCGCAGGCCACCGCACTGGATGAGGTCATGGTTGATCGCGGCGAGTTGTTAGTTGTCGAGATTGCGGTGCCGGACGAAGCCCTCGTCGAGCGGGTGGTTCGACGGCGGGTCTGCGATCAGTGTGGAAACGTCACGAGTGTTGCCGCTGGGATGGAACGTCGATGCGCGAAGTGCGGTGGCGAGCTCGTAGTCCGGAGTGACGACGCTGAATCGACCGTTCGGGAACGGCTGCGAGTCTATGCCGAGGAGACCCACCCGTTGGTCGACTACTATTCAGGCCGCCCGGCCTTTCGTAGCGTCGATGGGAACCAGCCAGCGACGATTGTTGAGACGGCGCTGGGCGAAGCGGTTCACGACATCCTGGGGGCGTCGACGGTCGTCGGCGCCGCATCGGAAGGTTCGACTGGATGATCGTGCGAAAGTCACCAGCCGAGTTGGAACGGATGCGAGCAGCCAACGCGGTGGTCGCGTCTGTGCTGGCCGAGCTCCGGAAGCTTGTGGCGCCGGGGGTTTCGACTCAGGACCTTGATGCCGTGGCCGAACGACAGATTCACGAAGCGGGTGCGGTGCCGGCGTTCAAGGGTTACCACGGATACCCTGCGACGCTGTGTGCTTCCGTGAATGAAGCGGTAGTGCACGGTATTCCATCGGAGACGCCCTTGGTTGCTGGCGACATTGTGTCGCTTGATATGGGGGTCCTACTTGACGGATTCTACGGCGATTCGGCCATCACGGTTCCAGTCGGTCAGGTGCCGGTCCGCACGACCGAGCTGCTTAGGGTAACGCACGAGTCACTCGAACGTGGTATCGAGCAGGTGAGAGTGGGTGGCCATGTGTCCGATATCGGCCATGCGGTGCAGAAGCACGTCGAGGCGAACGGGTTCGCAGTAGTTAGGGAATTCGTCGGGCACGGTATTGGCACGGAGCTGCATGAAGAGCCGCAGATTCCGAATTATGGAAAGCCTGGGCGCGGATCTGAGCTGAAGGCCGGTATGGTGTTTGCGATTGAACCGATGGTAACCATGGGCGGGCCGGCCGTACGTGTGCTCGGCGACAACTGGACGGCGGTCACTCGAGACGGCAGTTTAGCCGCGCACTTTGAACACACGGTCGTGGTTAGTGAGGTTGGACCAGAAGTACTGACACAGATAGCCGAGTCGGATGCGATCGTGAATGCGGGCGCGGGGGACGACGCTCCGGTTGATGAATCGGCATCGTCGCTACGAGGCTGAGGGGTGCACGCCGATGGAAATTTCAACTGCGGGCCGGTCGTCGACGTTCCGCGGCGTGGTGGAAGAACGGTTGCCGGATGCGCTTTTCAGGGTGCGACTTACCGAAGCGAGCCGTCGAATCGTTGCCCACGTCGATGCAACACCGCGTCGCAACTTCATGCGGCTTCTACCGGGCGACCGAGTGACAGTGGAACTGGCGGTTCGAAATCGGGCGCGCGGCCGAATTACTAGGCGCGAGGGTGCGGAATGAAGGTCAGGGCATCGGTCAAGCGGATGTGTGACAAGTGCAAGGTGGTTCGGCGATCAGGGGTGGTCCGTGTCGTCTGCCCGAATCCGAAGCACAAACAACGGCAAGGGTGAGGCGGAACCATGGCTCGAATCGCAGGCGTCGATCTTCCTCGGACCAAGCGCATTGAAACGGGTTTGACCTACATCTACGGCATTGGTGATCACCGCGCTGGAGTGATTCTCCAGGAGGCGGGCGTGGATCCGAATGTGCGTATCAAGGATCTGTCTGAAGACGAAGTGCGTAAAATCGCACAGGTCATTGAGGAACAGGGCCGCGTCGAGGGGGACCTTCGGAAACAGACCACCATGGACATCAAGCGGTTGATGGAAATTGGCTGCTTCCGTGGTTTGCGCCATCGCCGGAATCTTCCGGTTCGCGGCCAGCGCACCCATACTAACGCCCGTACTCGGAAAGGACCGAGGAAGGGGGCGGTGGCGAAGAAAAGGACCGAGTAATTTTTGGCAAGGGTTCCTGAGGACACGGGACCAGGTTGAGCTGTTCCTATGAGTACAGGGTTGGTCGAGAAAGGACCGTTTGCGAATGGCAAAGTTGGAGACAATTGACGCATCGATTCCACCGCCGAAGAAGCCTGCGGGGAAGCGAAAGAAGACGTTCAAGAAGAAGCGTGAGAAACGCGTTGTCCATCATGGAATCGTGCACATCCAAGCGTCATTCAACAATACGATTATTACGATCGCGGACACCGAGGGTGCCGTCGTTGCATGGTCGAGTGCTGGGGGTATTGGGTTCAGAGGTTCTCGAAAGGGCACGCCGTTTGCTGCGACGCAGGCCGCCACTAGGGCCGGACATGGCGCCAAGGCTGTCGGCATGCGCACCGTCGACGTACAAGTGAAGGGTCCGGGTGGTGGCCGCGAGTCGGCGATCCGCGCCCTGCAGGCATCGGTTGGCCTCAGTGTGAAGTCGATTCGTGATGTCACTCCTATTCCACACAACGGTTGCCGTCCACCGAAACGACGTCGGGTCTAAATACGCCGACAGGGAGAACGACGAGCATGGCACGATACGCAGGCCCCGCGTGCAGACTTTGCCGGCGGGAGGGCATGAAGCTCTTCCTGAAGGGCGAGCGCTGCTATGCGGAAAAATGCGCCATTGAAAAACGTAACGTCCCTCCGGGACAACAGGGACGGCGGCGGCGTCCCAACAAGGTGATGGGCTACGGGTCGCAGCTTCGAGAGAAGCAGAAGGTAAAACGGACCTACGGCGTGCTTGAGAGCCAGTTCCGCCGGTATTTCGCTGCGGCCGAGCGTCAGCGTGGTATTACGGGCGAGACGTTGCTGCAGTTGCTTGAGCGTCGACTCGACAATGTTGTGTATCGCGTCGGCTTGGCGACCTCCAGACCGCAGGCTCGCCAATTGGTGCTTCACGGGCATGTGCGGGTCAATGGCAAACGTGCTGATATCCCGTCGTATTCGCTGAAGGCGGGGGATTCGATCACCGTGCGGGAACGTAGCGCTAAGAAAGTCTCGATCCTGCATGCCATGGAAGAGGTCAAAGGTCGGGGTGTCCCTGACTGGTTAGAGTTCGATGCCAGTACGTTGACCGGTCGGGTGGCGTCGTTGCCGACGCGAGACCAGATCAACCTACCGGTTGAGGAGCAGCTGATTGTCGAACTGTATTCGAAGTAGGAATCGACCCGTACGAGCGATGCGAACACCGCCCGGGCATGAACCGGTCAGTGCCGGACATAGAAAGGATTAACTCGATGTTGTGGAAAGGCTTCCAGCGACCGAAGCGGCTACAGTTCGATGCCGAGACGCTGACTGATCGGTTCGGCCGATTCTATGCCCAGCCGTTCGAGCGAGGTTTCGGAACGACGATCGGGAATGCGTTGCGTCGGGTGCTGCTCTCGGCCATCGAGGGTGCGGCGGTCACGAGCGTGAGGATCGACAAGGTGCTTCACGAGTTTTCGCCAATTCCTGGGGTGGTGGAGGATGCGACGGACATCATCCTGAACCTCAAACAGGTTCCTATCAAGCTGCACTCTGACCAGGCGAAGACCATGTATCTGCGTGCCGACAAGGCGGGTGAGGTCAAAGCGGGCGATCTCGAGGTCGATGGCGACGTCGAGATCCTCACCCCGGACTTACACATCGCGACAGTGGCCGACGGCGGCTCGTTGCACATGGAGATGCGCGTGAAGCAGGGTCGGGGCTATGTATCCGCAGACAAGAACTTCGACGAAGATCTTGGGATTGGTTGGATTCCGGTAGATTCGGTCCATTCGCCGGTGCGTAAGGTGAATTATTTGGTCGAGGCGGCCAGGCTCGGTCAGACGACTGATTATGACAAGTTGACGGTTGATGTGTGGACCGACGGGTCGGTGACGGCGCAAGATGCGATTTCTTTGGGCGCCAAGTTGGTGAGAGACCACCTGAGCATATTTATCAATGTTGAGGACCCGGTTGAGTCATTAGGTGATTCTGAGGGCGAATTGACGCCGTCCGACGCCAACGAGCATCTTGACAATAGTGTCGAAGAACTCGAACTGTCGGTGCGGTCGTACAACTGCCTCAAGAACGCGAATATACGTACGATTCGAGAGCTGGTGCAGAAGACCGAGCCTGAGATGCTGCGGACGAAAAATTTCGGACGCAAGTCGCTTAACGAAATTAAGAAGATCCTAGGGGGCATGGGACTCGGTCTGGGGATGCGCTTCGAGCAGCCAGTTGAGCCAGTTGCCGCTGAGGCAGACCTCCTCTAGTTCGTTCCGGATACCAACCTAGAGAGATTTAGGGAAGACGGTAAACATGCGTCATCGAGTAGCGCACCGAAAACTAGGACGGGTGACTGAACACCGTACCGCCACCCTCAGAAACCTAGCGCAGATGTTACTGCGGCATGAACGGATCGACACTACGGTCGCGAAGGCGAAGGAGTTGCGACCATTTGTCGAACGTCTGATCACGGTCGCTAAACGCGGGCTTGCCGATGGTGCCGAAACGACCCGGGCACTCCACGCTCGACGGCTTGTGGCCAGGGATTTGGCCGACAAGAAAGTGGCCGGAAAACTCTTTGAGATGATTGCTCCACGGTACGCAGACCGCCCAGGCGGTTACACTCGCGTGCTGCGCCTTGGGCGCCGGCAGGGAGACTGCGCGGAGATCGCCCAGATTGAGCTAGTAGGCAGCGAATACGATCCCCGCACTGACGCGTCCGATGGTTCGCCTGTTGAGGAAGCGCCTGCGCCGAAGGGTGTCGGGGGGCGGTTTCGTGCAGCGGCCAAACGACTGGGTGGCCGGAAGGAAGACAAGGGGTCAGAGCCGGACGCCGCCGAATAGTCGCAGTCCCTACTCTTCCTCGGCCCGGTTTCCGCCCTCAGCCTTTGCTTCGGCGACGACCTTGTCCCGGACGTGCGTGGGGACCTCTTCGTAGTGTGAGAACTCCATATGGTACGAGCCGCGTCCGCCCGTGGCGGAGGTGAGTTGTTGCTCATATGTCAGCATTTCTGACATCGGCACCTGGGCCTTGATGGACGTTGATGCGCCTCGTGTTTCCATGCCGCCAATCCGCCCGCGTCGCCCGTTGATGTCACCCATCAAATCGCCAGCGAAATCACTCGGTGCGGAGACCTCCACGTTCATCACCGGTTCGAGAAGGGTTGGTTTGGCCCGAGCCATCGCATCGCGGAACGCGAGCCTTCCGGCCATCTTGAAGGACATTTCGTTTGAGTCGACCGGGTGGAACGAGCCGTCATACAGCGTGACCGCAAAGTCCACCATTGGATATCCGGCAAGGTAGCCGCGCGTGCGGGCTTCCTGGATGCCCTTTTCCACGGCTGGGATGAACCCACGTGGAATTGCCCCACCGAAGATCTCGTCGATGAACTGAAAGTCTTCACCCCGTTCTAGTGGTTTCACTTTGATCTTGCAATCGCCGAATTGTCCGTGCCCGCCGGTTTGTTTCTTGTGCCGTCCATGTGCTTCGGTTGCCGCCCTGATCGTCTCGCGATAGGGGATTCGTGGCAGCTTGAGGTTCACTTCCACGCCGAACCGTCGTTTCAGTTTCGCGACGGTGACTTCGATGTGGAGTTGTCCTTGCCCCGATAGCAACAACTGACTCGTCTGCGCGTCACGAGCATATGTGATGGTCGGGTCTTCCTCTCGGAGCCGTTGTAGGGCCGTGCTGATTTTTTCCTCGTCGCCACGGGTTTTGGGCTCGATGGCGTACGAGAGCACCGGCTCGGTGAACTGAAACGGTGAAAACCGCCAGGCGGTGCCCTTCGTCGCTAGTGTGTCGCCGGTCCGAGTGTCCTTCAGCTTGGCGACGGTCCCTAGGTCACCCGCGCTGACCGCTGTGACGCTCTCCTGGACCTTCCCCTGCATCAGAGCCACGGTGCCGACACGCTCCGTGACATCGGTGCTGACGTTATAGATCGTCGAGTCTGACTTCAGCGAGCCACTAGCAACCCGGAACATCGTGATTCGGCCGGCAAAGGGATCGGCCACAGTCTTCCATACGAGAGCGGTGGGAGTCTCGTCGGGCGGGTCACACGTGGTTGATTGCCCCTCTCTGTCCACCGCGGACAGAGCCCGTTTGGAGGGAGACGGGACGAACGTGAGGATCGCGTCAAGCAACGGTTGTATGCCGAGGTTGGCGGTCGCCGACGTGCAGACGAGTGGAAACACGTGGCGACCGGCGGTGGCGGTTCTCAGCCCAGCTTCAAGCTGCTCTTGGGTCAGTGTGCCCGTTTCGAAAAATTGTTCCATGAGGGTGTCATCCGTTTCAGCCACCAACTCAATCAGCGCCTCCCGTGCTGTTCCCGCTTCGTCGGCGAGTTCGGATGGTACCTCGCCGACCGTAGGAGTCCGACCATCGCCTTGAACGGTGACTCCGGTCATGGCCACCAGGTCCACGATGCCACGGAAGCCTTTTTCTTCGCCGATAGGTAGCTGAATCGGGGTGACTGTCCGGCCGAATGCCGCGTGTAGCGACTCCAACGACCTGGTGAGGCTGGCACGATCGCGGTCGAGTCGGTTTAGGACCACCAGACACGGTAGGTCGAGATCGGCGGCGGCATTCCAAACTTTTTCCGTCAGCACTTCAACGCCCGACACCGCGTCGACTACTACGATGGCTGCGTCCGCGACTCGCAGTGCTGAGCGGGCGTCGCTGAAGAAATTCGCCATGCCTGGCGTGTCTATGAGGTTGATCTTCGTTTTTTTCCACTCTGCGAAGGCGGTCGAGGCTGACAACGTGTGTTTTCGGGCGATCTCTTCCTCGTCGAAGTCGGTGACGGTCGTACCGTCATCCACCAGTCCGAGTCGGTTCACTGCGTTAGTGTCGAACAAGAGCGCCGATGCCAGCTGCGTTTTACCCGATCCGCTGTGGCCGACCAACGCGATGTTGCGGATGTGCTCTGCGTCGTACACTTTCATGGCGAGACTATCCTCCGCGAGTTGACCCGGTCCAATACCAATACTGGCCGCCGAGTGTGTCGACCTGTGCTGGTCGAAACTTACATCCTATGCGACTCCTGGACGCCGCTCAAGGTTGTTCGTTGCGTTCGTGGGGCGGGAAACTGGGAGAGCTGACTATTCGTGGCGGAGGGCGTCGATTGGATCGAGGCTGGATGCTCTGATCGCGGGAAAGAGCCCGAAGAGGATGCCGACGGTGGCAGAAAACCCCATCCCGAGGGCGAATGACCACCAAGGCAATGAGACCGGAAATCCGGTGATGTTGTGCACGGCGAGTCCGATCCCGCTACCGAGGAGGCTCCCCAGCACTCCGCCGATGGCCGTTAGGAAACTTGCTTCGAGGAGAAATTGCCAGAGAATCTCTCGGCGCTTCGCCCCGATCGCTCGGCGGGTTCCGATTTCTCGGGTGCGCTCGGTCACGGAGATCGTCATGATGGCCATCACGCCGATACCACCCACGAGTAGCGCGATTGACGACACAACTATTAGGGTGAGGAATGTCGCGGCGCTGATCGAGTCCCAGAGCCCGAGAATTGCATCCTGGGTCATGACATCGAAGTCATTTTCTTCGTGGAGTCGTAGCCGATGTCGGATTCGCATGACCCGCTCGATTTCGGCCAGCGCCACGTCGCGGTCGACGTCCTCGTGCGGTACGGCGCCGATCATCACGGCCCGCATTTCGCCACCCATCATCTTTTCTGCGCGAATACCGAACTGTTTCTGGTAGGTCGTGTGGGGAATCACGACGAACTCATCCTGCCCGGCATTGAATCCACCCGGGCTGGGCATTTCTTCCGCGACGCCGATGACCGTGTAGCGGCTATTGCCAACGCGCACGCGTTTGCCGATTGGATCGACATTTGGAAACAGTGCCTGTGCCGGTGTCTGCCCCAGTACAACGACGGCGGCTCGACGCTGGGTCTCACTCGGCGTGAAGAAGCGGCCTGCCGCGAGTTCCGCGTTGAATACCTGCTGGTAGTACGGGGTCGAACCGAACACGGTGAGCTGCCTGGTCCGTTCCGACCGATAGTAGACCCTGGTCATGGTCGGGGGGCCGCCCTGCCCGAGTACGATGTCGACCCAGGCTAGCGATTCAGCTTCTTCGTCGATTGCCGCAGCGTCGGCAGGGGTCAGGTTGGGCCGGCGCAACATGTCGATGAAGTCCCGTCCGGAGCCCAGGCTTGTGAACGCGAACTTCGTAATGAAGATCGTGTCTGACCCCATGCTTCGAATGCTGTCGCGGAGAGACTGATCGAGGCCGCGGATGAGCGAGGTGCTTCCCACAATCGACATAATCCCAATGACGATGCCGAGGATGGTCAGTCCGGAACGGACCTTCTGCTCGCGAATGGTGTTGACCGCCATCGAGACGATCTCACCGAAGAGGCCGCTACGGAGGTTGCTCTCCATGATGGTCAGCTTCGGCCCAGGGCCGCAATTGGGTCGAGCGAGGCCGCCTTCGAAGCCGGATAGAGACCGAAAAACACCCCGACGGCGGCGGTCAGTGAAATACCCAGCACAACCGACCAGGGGTGCACCGCGGCTGGGACCGGGGTCATCGAACTGAGACCAATGGCGATGCCTGAGCCGAGCGCGGTTCCGAGGATGCCACCGACGACTGAGAGGATGACCGACTCAGCCAGGATTTGCCACAGCAGGTCTCGGCGTCTGGCGCCCAGGGCTTTACGCAGTCCAATCTCTCGGGTTCGTTCAGAGACCACCATCAACATGATATTCATGATGACAATGCCCCCAACGACCAGGGAGAGGCTGACGATCCCGACGAGCACGGCGAAGATCCCGCTGGTCGCTTGGTCGTACAGGTCTAGTGCGGTGCCTGACGTGAAGAACCCGAAGTTGTCGTCTTCTCCAGGACGTAACCGTCGTTCGATTCGCAATGCGACGGTCGCGTCGTCCATCGCGAGGTCCATTTGTTCTGGCGTTTCCGGACGGGCTCTGAGCTCTATCGACGGTCGCGAGCCGAAGAGTTTGCGGAAGCGACCCATCGGGATAATCACGAATTCATCTTGCGACTGCCCCATGAATGAGGGTGACGACTCGCTGACGCCGACCACGCGGAAGTTGACACCCTGGATCTTGACGGTTTTGTCGATGGGATCGACGGTGTCGAAGAGCCGTTCTGCGGTGCCGTATCCGAGCACCGTGACACCCTGGTCGCGCTCGACCTCAGTGGGACTCATGAGCCGACCACGCTCGGCGGTGAACGCCGGAAAATCGACGTAATCCTCCGTGACACCACGAACCCCCACACTCTCAAGTAACTGGCCTCGGTAGCGAACCTCCCCGTTTCGACCCGCTTCGGCCATGACGGCTCTCAGGCTGGTGCCGTGCCGCTGGACCGCCTCAGCATCGTCGAGCGACACGCGTGGGTTGTTGCGCGTCGCCTCTTCCTCTTCCTCGGTCAACACGAGACCCGTTCGCTCGATTGTGAACGAATCTGACCCGAGTTCAGAGACGATGAGGTTTGAGACCTCGGCGTTCACGCCCTGGATCAACGAGACGACCGCAATGATCGACCCGACCGCTACGATGTTGCCGAGAATGGTGAGCGTGGACCGGAGCTTACTTGCCCAGATAGCGCCCAGGGCGATGCCGGTGAGATCAACTGTACGGCGCATGGGGTTACCCTTGCATCAGCGTCCGGATGAACTCGAGATCATCCACCAATGCGAAGTCGGAATCCCCCCTGTGAGCCGGTGTCTGAACTGTCGCGTGGGCCGCTTCCGCCTTGTGCACCTGCGACTACCCTGATCGCATCGCCATCATTCAGGTTTCTGACCTCGCTGAACGGACCGGTAATGACGAGGTCGCCCTCAGCGACCCCGTAGAGCGCCTCGAAGTGGCGTTCACCTGCGATCCCGGTCAAGACCGGGAGGAAG
>UINC01000240.1_pt1 | contig 15612 bp, 12 predicted proteins | sample 5385821 | NCBI WGS metagenome assembly UINC01 (sample SAMEA4666929, study PRJEB26691) | marine metagenome | isolation source: Pacific Ocean | place: Pacific Ocean | collected 2011-10-13 | reverse complement strand
ATTCGCCACCAACTGGGCGGCAATACCGTTTTCGTCGCATCGCAATTTTAGTAGTGCCTGTAAAAGCGCTACCAATGTATCGTGTCCTCTCAATGGTGATCTGCCTCTATCAGGATCTGGACATTCTTCTTCGGGAACTTCGATCCCGATATTTACTGCATCAATCAATCCTGTTCCGTATCTTCCGTTTGCCAATCGCTCATTCACACCACGTACTCGTTCGAGGTCAGCAGGTGTTTGAGGAGCATTGAGCGCTATTTCTGCAAGTGATTCGTCTCTAACCACCCAATTCTTTGGGATATCTTGTTTTCTTGCGGTGATTTCTCTCCATTCAGTTACTTCCCGCAGGATCGCAAGCGCACGCCGGGTGGGCCTTCGCAACCTAACTTTTCGCCAGAGTCCGCGAAGGTCAATGTCATAAAGGTTTTCATCTTGCAGATGAGATATCTCTTCTTGAACCCAATCAATGCGATTCAAGTCATTTAATTCTGAAATTAATTTGTCATAGACATGGATCAAATGGGTTACATCACCGATTGCGTAGTCTATTTGATGCTTTGTAAGTGGCCTGCGGGACCAGTCAGTCATTTGTGAACGCTTGTCAATTGACTCACCTAATATTCTTTGAACTAACGTGGCGTACGCCGGTTGATCCCCGTAACCGCTGAACATAGCGCCTATTTGAGTGTCGAATACAGGTTCTGGTACTTGGCCCATAGCGTTGAACATGATCTGCATATCTTGACTGGCTGCATGGAAAACTTTCAAGACACGTTTGTTCTTCATCAACTTATAAACCGGTCGTAGGTCTATCCCCTTGGTGAGAGGGTCTATTGCAACTGCTTGATCTCTCGTGGCGATTTGAATCAGGCAGAGAATGGGCCAGTAGGTCTTCTCTCTAACAAATTCTGTGTCAACAGCTACAAAGTTAGATGTGGATGCCATGGCACAGAATTTAGCGACATCGTCTGACTTATTAATGAATAATTGTTTGATACGGGAATACCTGTGAGAAGTTCAAACGAACTTGATTAAATGGATATCTATATTTTTGTATGAATCATATTCAGTAAATGATGCACGATATGATCTTAGATTATCCTGGGCGGCCTGCGTAATTGAAATCGAGAGTTAAATTTGCGCTTTTCATCGGGTATTTATATTTTGTAAGCGAATCGAGTTATATTGGTTGCAACAAGTTAAGTGATTTCCAATTGTTCACACCACAAGTCGCCCGCTCTGGAAGCGGAGAAGAATAAGTTTATTGGTCGAGCGCGCTTATAGAGGAAAAAAACATCCTCCTTACTGTACCTGTGCCGTCTGTAACTCAAATCGCCTGAAACGGCAAAGTAGTGACGGCCCTAAAGGTATTTTGTCTCGTCTTAAGAAGATGTTTCGCCTTAAGTTTTAGAGGCTGTTTTCACCGAATAATTTACCCCACAGCCATCCTAGTCCAAGTCCAATCAGGACTGAGAATGGGATCCCGAACAATAAACTGACTAGAGCCACATCCCGTGCATTGGTCTCACTCTGATCGAATTGAAAGAGCGATATCACCAAAAATAAAACACCCATGACGAATCCGATGATTGCGCCCATCAGCGTTGGTTTACTAAATCTCAATTGAAATCGCCCTCCTTTTTATTTGAGCGACTCGCTATTTCATTCGATAGGTCTCATACGGGTTCTTACAGGGATTTCCGTTTGAGATGTGCATTCTACGTAGAGAAGGTTCTACGATTATCGAGATGACGCTGCGCTGCCATCCAGTTTTATGGTCGTTGTTTGGGTGCCGGCAGATTGATGTAGGAAAATTCTGATGATCCGACAACAAAGCCTGTGCGTCACTAATTGAAATTTTCCCATCAGTTACACGCTGTTCCAGCAATACTTGCGCACGAGCTTTTCTGTCAAATGATTGCCCGTAAATACGGTTGGCGAACAGCTTGTTATTAGATGCCAACGAGGGATGCACACAGTGATTAGTGTGCACGAGCATTCCATTACTCTCTGATTCAAGGGTTTCTACTGAATCAGGTGTGATCTCTAAATTTAAGGGTCCTGCTGTTGTAATCATCGCCGCGTTAGCCGTAAGTGCTCGTGGTACAGAAAGGATTTGCTTAATTGCGTGCTCAGATGATTCCGACTCGAGAATGCAGCGTACAAGGAAATACCAGGGCAACCCTTTCGGGTCTGTTGGTCCGTTCAACGCATTCATGCAAACTCCGATGCCAGCAGAATTGAATCCCATATACGCGACTATGCCAGGTTGGAGCCAAGACGTGAATGAGGCTTTTCCAGTACCTTTTCGAGTAATTACTGCGGATAGAGGGCCCATGGCTGGATCGTTATCCCAGTTTTGTCCAGCGAAACCACTACCCGAATCTGATGCTTGATCGGACACCATTATTGACGTGCATCCTTCTGAGTCGAAGGAAAGCATATTGCGAGAGTTCATAACCATCAATCGTTCTAAACTGACATTTGAAGCGCTAGCGGTTCCCCTTAACTCATCCATTATGTCTGGAAAAAACTCTTCTACTCTACGGAAACTATTGCTAGCGGCGCCTTCTGCCTGTTCCCAAGAGATCCTGTTTCTCATTCCTTTGTTAGCACGATCCAAGACAAGTGCTGAAAGCTCATTTATTTGGGTTTTGAAGTGCTCTCCAATGTTCTGACCCATTTGTGTCGGGGAGCCAGACACGCTTAATTCAGGAAAACGTTTGGACATCGTGTTTCTACTTTTATCATCCGTTTTGTATGACTCGAACCTGTTGTCTACATTTCATATCAACAAAATAATCCTAGCAGTTTGCTAGACTCCCCTGCCTACTATGCATCTAAATCTATTTGAGAGGCGCACATTGATGGAAAACTCCCATGTCAATGAGAAGATTCTTCGTTCAGAGGAGTGGTTTGGATCACGAGACTTGGAAGGATTTCTTCATAGAGCAGGTCTGAAAAACCAAGGCTGGTCAGAAGAATCGTTTGCTGGCAAACCTGTCATCGGGATAGCAAATTCATGGTCGGAAGCTACACATTGTAATTCTCATCTGCGCGAGCTTGCTGAGCATGTCAAGCGCGGCGTACTTGCAGCTGGGGGATTTCCTTTGGAGTTTCCGACTATTTCTCTTGGGGAGTTTTTTCTGTCGCCGACTTCGATGTTTTGCCGCAACCTTATGTCAATGGACGTCGAGGAGATGATTCGTGGACTTCCAATTGATGGCGTTGTTTTACTTTCTGGTTGTGATAAAACCACGCCGGCTATGTTAATGGGAGCTGCGTCAGCGGATTTACCCGCAATTGTTCTAACTGGTGGACCGCAACTTAAGGGCAACTGGAAAGGCGAGGAACTCGGCTCTTGTACCGATTGCCGACGATACTGGTCAGAGTTGAGAGCAGGGAACATCACTCAGGCCGATTATGACTCGATGGAATCAGCCATCTATCGTTCTCCGGGGCACTGCATGGTGATGGGTACTGCTTCCACAATGGGAGCTATCGTTGAGACACTTGGGATGTCATTGCCTGGTGGTGCTGCAGTCCCTGGGGCCGACTCCCGCAGGAAAATCCTGGCCGAAGATTCTGGTCGCACGGCAGTTGATCTCGTTTATAAAGGTATTCGCCCGTCAAGCATCCTAACAGCGGATGCATTTGATAATGCCATTCGTATTTTGCTTGCTGCTGGCGGATCGACCAACGCTATCATTCACCTGATAGCGATTGCGGGCCGTGCTGGCATCAGACTTGATCTTGATCGATTCAACGAGTTGTCAGAATCAACCCCGGTAATAGTAAATCTCAAACCTGGTGGTAAATATCTGATGGAAGACCTTTTCTACGCAGGAGGCGTCGAGGCGGTCCTGAAGAAAATGTCTGGGCTGTTAAATTTGAACTGTTCGACTGTGACCGGTCATAGTCTTGGTGACAACATAGCTGATGCAGAGTGTCATGATGATGACGTGGTGCTTTCAACTGAGTCACCCCTGGCTCCTGAGGGTGGGCTCACAATTTTGAAAGGCTCACTAGCTCCGGATGGTGCGGTGATTAAACACATAGCGGCATCACCAGAACTTATGAAACATACCGGGCGTGCAGTCGTTTTTGAAAACTCCATTGATCTTAAACAGCGAATAGATGATCCTGATCTCGATGTGACAAAGGATGATATTCTCGTGATGAAGGGAGCTGGTCCTATCGGTGGACCAGGAATGCCGGAAGCGGGTTTCCTACCGCTGCCGAAGAAACTGTTGGCTCAAGGCGTACGAGACATGATTCGAATTTCCGATGCCAGAATGAGCGGCACGGCTTTTGGTACGATCGTATTGCATGTTTCACCAGAATCAGCAATCGGCGGCCCTCTTGCACTAGTAAAGTCAGGTGACATGATTACGCTGGATGTAAAAGCTAAGTCATTGGATCTTGATGTCGATCTAGAGGAACTCGAGCGGAGGCGCGCTAACCTTGCCGAGCCAGCAGTAGATGGTGGCTTTTCCCGTGGATATGGCAAGATGTACTCCCAGCATATTACACAGGCGCAGGATGGTTGCGACTTCGACTTCTTGGTTGGAAAAACCCCCGTTGAGACTCACGTGGGGGCTCTCACCCATAATGGTGGATTCCACACAGGTTAATTCGCCAGCGTGATGATCTAAGTGGGTGTAGGTGCGTTTTGCGGTATCAGGCTGGCATCACGCATATCGTCCCATAGCGCTGTAGGGATGTTTTCTTGCACCATTTTGATGTTTTCTTCGAGTTCAGCAATCGATTGAGCACCTGGGATGGCTGTGGCGATTGCCGGGTGAGCTAGTACGAACTGTAATGCAACTGCCTTGAGATCTACTTGGTGATCGACGCAAATCTTGGTTAGCTCACGGGCTTGAAATACCAGGTTATCGGGCGCTGGCTCATAATCGAACGTAACAGGCTTTGACAGATCACGGGCGAGGATTCCTGAGTTGTACGGACCGCCGACAGCGACTTTCACATTTCGATTAATACATTCAGGAAGAAATTCTGACAGACCTGAGTGGTCCAATAGTGTGTATCGCCCTGCGAGAAGAATAATGTCGAGATCGAACCGCTGGATGAACTCTAACGGCATCTGCCACTCATTCATTCCACAACCGATAGCCTTAATTACTCCCTGTTCCCTTAACTCGATCAGTGCTGGGAAAGCCTCGTTCAGCGCCTGGTCTTTGCCGTATGTTTCGACATCCGGGTCATGCACGTAAACAATGTCAATACGTTCCATATTGAGACGTTTCAGACTATCTTCGAGTGACCGGTTCACATCGTCTCGCGTCCATGAATTTATGGCTGTTAGATCGCCAATGCCGTCGGGATCATCATGCGCCGATACTCCATCTTGCACTGGAACAAGCACACGTCCAATTTTCGTTGATACGATGAAAGAGTTTCGGTCTGCCGAGGTGTATGAAGACTGCCCGAGCCTAGCCTCCGCTCGCCCCGTTCCGTACAGCGGCGCAGTATCGACGTAGGAGATACCAAGTTCTTTCGCACGGCCCAAGACATTTATTGCCTCATCATGCGCTGTCCCACCATATAGACCATCACCGAGTACCATGCCACTTAAAGGCGCAGTTCCAAGGCCGAGTCGCGGGACTGCAACGCCAGTGTTTCCAAGTTTGACTTTTTCGAATGGGTCCATATCTATTATTGCCCTAGGCTCACTGAATATTGGGTGACTATTCTGAAACCAATTGAGCGATAGCGTCTCCAACACTTTCTGTAGTTGAAGATCCGCCCAGATCCGGGGTGAGAATTTCACCTTGTTCAAGCAGTTCAAGTACCGCAGCATCTACATCGGCGGCCGCGGTGTGTTCTCCCAGATGACGAAGCATCATGGCTCCAGTAAGGATCTGAGCCATGGGATTGGCAATTCCTTGCCCTGCTATATCAGGTGCAGACCCGTGGGTTGGTTCGAACATAGAAGGTACGGAGGTATCGGGGTTTATATTCGCACTGGATGCGAGCCCCATACTGCCGGTGATGATCGCTCCGATATCAGTCACGATATCTCCAAACAGGTTTGGCGCGACGATGACATCGAATACCTCGGGTCTTCTTACGAGATCCATGCATGCAGCGTCAATGAGCAGCGAATCTGAGTCGATGTCCTGATACTCCTCGGAAATTTCTTCAAATGTTCGATCCCATATTGTCATGTACCCGAGTGCATTTGATTTGGTGATTGACGTGACATGATTTTTCTTGCCGCGTTCCCGAGCTAACTCGAAGGCATACCTTATTGCTCGAGCGCAGCCCTTCTTCGTATATATCGCAGTCTGAACAGCAACCTCATCTGGAGTTTGATGATACGCGAATCCACCTATGTTCAGGTACTCTCCTTCGGTGTTCTCTCTTATCACGGTGAGATCTATGTCATAAGCCTTCTTTCCCGAAAGCGGTGACTTGACACCTGGATACAGTACTGATGGTCTAAGGCAAATGTACTGGTCGAATCTTCGTCGTATTGGTAACAGCAATCCGTCCAGAGTGATGTTGTCTTGTATGTCAGGGTGTCCGACAGCACCCAAGAACACGGCATTGAATTGTTCTAGTGTTTTCAGAGCCGTTGAGGGCATCATTTCACCGTGCTTGAAATAATAATCGGAGCTCCAAGGGAACTCTGTGTAATCCCAGGTGATCCCGTATTTGGGTGCAAGGGCATCCAGTACCTTCATGCCTTCGTTCACAACGTCTACGCCTATGCCATCGCCTTTGACGATTGCGATCTTATGAGTTGGCATTATTGATAATTCCTATACTTGCTCATGTTTAGAACCAGGGTACGAAACGACGCACGTCTTTCGCTGTATTAACGTTTATGGCAGCGAATACTTTGCCGTCAACCAGATCGTTCTTCGATGATCTCTAGGACAGCGGCGATGTCGTGCTCGTTTTTACCCTGTGCAATCATTTCAGCAAACATGCGTTGCACTTGAACCGCCAAGTCCAATGCCAAGCCTTCATCGTTTGCAAGTTGTTTGATGATGCCCATGTCTTTGTCGAGGTTACGCACCGGAGCTGCGGAATTTTCGAAGTCTCGTGCTGCTGTGATTGGCGCACTCCGATCGACCATTGTGCTCCCGCCCCAGCTCACCGCGAGTAGATCAGCCGCTACCTTGATATCGACACCGGCTGAGTTTGCCAGTGCGAAGGCCTCAGCTGCAGCCACAGTGTTAACTCCCACCAAAAGTTGATTTATTAGTTTCATAGCGGTTCCGGCACCGCTCGGGCCCATTAACTTGACGTTAGCGCCCATCTTTGCGAAATACTCGTGGGCAATTTCGAACGCGTGATCACTTCCGCCGACCATTATGGATAGAGTGCCGTCTGCAGCTCCCCCAGGTCCGCCAGAGATTGGAGCGTCGAGGAAATGAGCGCCCACGGCTTCAGCAGCTTCGGAACAAGCTCTTGAGGTCGCAATGTCCACGGTACTGTGATCGACTACCACCTGGCCGGGTCGCATATTTTTGATCACACCATCATCTCCAAGCAACAAATCGCGTGATGTTTTGACATCAGGCAGGCACACCAGAACAACATCAACTTTTGATGTCAAGTCAGATACTGATCTAGCCCCTTTGGCCCCTTTGTCGATCATTGCTTCAATTTTTGATTGAGTCCGAGTGAAAACAGTCAGGTCGGCACCTTTCGTGAGGAGATTGTCTGCCATACCCTGTCCCATATTTCCGAGACCTATAAATCCTACTGGCATTATTTAACTCCTCGAATCAATGATTGAACGTCGACGGTTGCGGAAAACTAAAGTGCCTGGAGGAAATTAGTTCCGTGAGTCGGCGCACAGATTATAGCCAGAACTTAACATATGCTTGCTAAATAAGACATTGGTTTACTCGGTAATAATCAGATGAGATCAAAAACGGCTAACCGAAAGACTCGAGCCCGACTTAATCATCGATAGTTTTGATGTTAGTCGAGTTGCCTTAATCTGGGGTCGAGTCGGTCTCGGAGCCAGTCACCGAAAAAGTTCAACGCCATCACAACCAGGAAGATGGCAAAGCCAGGCCAGAACGAAATCCACCAGGCCTCTTCAATGAACTGCCTGCCGTCACTTACGCTTTTGCCCCATGCAGGAATCGGGTCGGGTATGCCAGCGCCCAGGAAAGACAGAGTGGATTCTGTAAGTATCAGCTGACCCACCCGAAGCGTAGCAATAACAAGAATAGTACTAAGAGTGCCAGGCATAATATGCCTTAAGATTAGCCTGAGGTGAGATGCTCCTGCTACTTTCGCAGCCATTACATATTCCTGACTACGAATTGTTAGAACGTCTGCTCGAACTTGCCTGACAAAAGGTGTCCACGCGACCAGCGCGATGATAAAGATCACCACCCATAAGGCAGCTCCACCCTGGTGCAGGAATTGCTGTGCAATAACGAGCGCGATAAGAATGAACGGGAGCGCCAGCCAAACGTCCACAATTCGCATAATTACTTCATCGGTCCAGCGCCCAAAGTAACCGGCTGCCAGCCCTAGGCTGACCCCGATTATGACTCCGGATGTTAGAGCATAAAGGGTTACCTGTAGCGAGATACGAGCGCCGTATACGATACGAGAAAGCACGTCACGTCCAAGATTGTCCCCGCCGAGGATGAATTTGGATCGAGGGAACGAATTTTTCTTGGCCCTGGAAAAAGCAGATTTACCCTTCGTGGTTTCTAGATCGAAGTCGGCGGGATTAGGCACAACATTGTATTCGGGCATTGCTCTGCCCCAGGTCGGAGGAAAATTACGGAATCCGAGAGATTGTTCTATGGGATCCGCAGGCGAGATCACGTGAGCGAATACGCCCGTGATCAACAGAGTAGCCATGAGTAATATTGGTATTAATGGCCATCTACGTACGAAATACCAGGCTTGTGACGCAAAGGAGCGCTTCTGGACTTCGCGCTGTAGAGCGCCCATACCGGATTCAGCCGGTATTGTGGTTGTTTGAGTTTCAGACTGGTGGGTCATAGCGTGGTAATTGGCTCGTTATAGGTCTGGGGTAACTAGTCGTATCGAATTCTAGGGTCGATGTACGCGTACAGAAGATCTGTAACGAATGTCGTTGCCACAATGAGAATCGTGAAAAAGAACACCGCTCCCTGAAGAAGCGGGAAGTCATTGTTATTTACGGCCGTTATCGCCATTTGCCCCATTCCCGGCCACGCAAAAATGGTTTCAACCAGTACAGTTCCGTTCAGCAAGCCAACCACGCCAAGTGTTGCACCGGTCAATGGTTGTATCAACGCGTTCTTAAAAGCGTGTTTCCAGATGACCATGTTATTGCTAACGCCCTTGGCCCTGGCCAGACGCACATACTCAGAATCGAGTACCTCTAACATCGCTGCCCTGGTGATTCTCATGTAGAAAGCGAACCCGCCAGCTGCGAGCGTTATAGTTGGCAGCACCAGGTGTTTTACATCCCAGATTCCATCACCTCGGAGCGCAGGGGGGAATAATCTCCATTGCACAGCGAACAACATAATCAGTACTAATCCCAGCCAGAATGATGGCACAGCCTGACCTAGTAAGGCCAAGAATCGACCAATGTAGTCCCCAAAAGACCCTCGCCAGACAGCCGATAAGATTCCAAGGGGGATACCTACCATGAACGATAGTAAAAACGCAGTCCCCCCGAGATGTATAGTCGATGGAAGTCTCTGTGTAACGATTCGGGATACTGGCTTACGATCGAGGATCGTTTCTCCCATATCGCCCTTAAGTGTTCTTCCAAGCCATAGGGCATATTGGACGGGGACCGGTCGATCCAGGCCAAGTCTTTTTCGGAGGGCTGCTTCGCCTTCAGCGGTTATGCCATAGCCTGAGTTTGCGTAGAGCAGTAAAGGATCACCGGCTAATCGGGACAGCATGAAAACTGCGAATGTAGCAGTAATTATGCTGACGAGAGCGAACGCAAACCTTCTGAGGATGAATCGACGCATTGGTTCCTTGAGTTTTAACGTATACAGTCCGTTTTCACGATGGGTGAGACTACCACAAAATATGCTATAGCGAAGTCGTAAGTAACTTCAAACCACACAAAATTTGTGGTTTAAATCAATGACATAAAACCAATAAGAAGAGGCCCACCGTGTGGTGGGCCTCTCCTTTGTTTTCATCAACTACTGTAGCAGTTGAACGGTTACTAAAACTTTGGACTATTTGAGTTCAAGGTTCCAGAGTGAGTTCAGGTTGCTGGCAGCTGCCAAGTCCATCTTGAAGGACTTGATCTTGTTGTTGTTGAAGTAGAAGGCGTCCGGTATAGCGACCACACCTGGTTGCAGGTTCTGGTCGTATACGTAGTCCAGATAGTCGTTAGCAGCAGCAGTTGCTGTTGCGGTATCTGATGCTTCGGCCATTTTGGTGTAGAGGTCAAGAATCACTGGAGATTCGAAACCACAGCTGAAGCCACCACGTGTCAGAGTCGTCTGAACAAGGCCCTTCGGGAAGTGCCATGGGTTAGACGCCCTGCCCTTGTCACATGAAGTGATCCATGGGTGGGTGTTGGCGCGACCAACGACAGTAGGTCGGAACGTCGCGTATGAGAACTTCAGCGAGAAAGTCGTGAGTCCGATGTCTGACCAGAAGCCAGCAACAGCATCAGCAACTTCACCCGTGATTGAACCACCACCACCGAGCTCGGGTCCTGCGTAAACAGAGATCTCAAAGGCATGGTCGCCCAGAGGTCCATCTTTGCCGGCCTGGCCGTGGTTGTAGTCATTTTCCTGTGCCTTGATCAGTGCAACTGCACCGTCCGGGTCATAGGGGTACTCATGCTCGCCAGTCCAGTTTGCGTGCTCAGCGCTGAAGTATTCAACGTGAACAACTTTACCGAGACCGGCAACGAGAGTGTCGTTTACGAGGTCACGGTCTATTGCAATGGCCAAAGCTCGGCGAATGTTCTTCGCCTGTTCTAGGTCACCGTCGCCGTGTGAGGAGCCAGGCTTACCAATCCACGGAAGGTCGTGGACGAATGTCGCCTTGGGCGGAACGGGGTCACCAGTTTTTGCCAGGGTGTCTTCCCAGAGGTTTCCGGAGAAGAACAGACCAAGCTGAACAGCTCCACCAGCAGTACTCTGTGTGAACGTGGTCAGGTCGAGTTTAGCTGCGTCTTTAGGCTCGAGGTGGGCCATGTCTACTTCACCGGTGCGAAGTAGAGCGAGTCGGGTAGTCGGCTCAGCTACCTGAATGAACTGGATGCGTTCTGTTTTCGGCTCGAGTTCTGCTAGCCAGTGTGTACCTGCTCGGTTCACAATGGTGTAGGACTCGCCAGTTATCCACTCTTCTACCTGGTATGGGCCTGTGGCCACAATGCGGTCCGCAACAAAGTCCGCGCCTTGTTCATCAAAAGCCTTCTTTGAGAAGACGTTAAATGCTTGGCCGGACTGGCTGACGTAGTCGTCTTTCCAGGTTGAGTCGTAGGCTGCGAAGTCGAAAGTGATCGTAGTGTCGTCAACGGCTGTCCATTCGCCCCATAGACCGGCAAAGTCACCGGCTTGTCCATGAATGGACTCAGGGTTTGTGGTGGCGTTAGCGTCATTCATTGACCATGCAACGTCAGCTGCGGTCATGTCGCCTGCGTCGTATCCGTCGACAACCTGGAATGGTACGCCGGTCTGGATATTTACAGTAGCGCTTGAAAGGTCACTAGCTATAGTGAAATCAGTTGCAAGCCACGGAAGGTGGCTGTCGTCAGGTGCTCGTCGGAAGAGAGTTTCTCCGATACCGAGATTCTTTAGACAATCACATGACTGGTTGGCTCCACGGCCATTCTCACTGCCTAGTGTTGAACCGCCCGTGGCTATAACTGCGATGCCAGCGGGAGTGGAAGTGGACGGAGCCTTAATTAGCTCTTCAGGTGCTGCTGCGGGTGCCGCTGGCTGTGCCGTGGCGGTCGCAACAACTAGTACTTCCTTTTCCACTGTAACGGTATCACCCTTTACAGTTTCGACGACTTTTTCAACTACGGTGTCGCCTTTCACCTGGACTTCTTTTTCGACAACGACTGTCTCGACGACTGTGATGGTTTCAGTACCACCACAGGCGATGACAGCAGTCATGGCCAAACTTAGAAGAAGTCCAACAGTGAACTTAGTCTTGCTTAACTTAAACAAATTATTTCTCCTCAAGACGTGCAACACCCCGCTCGGGATTTGATCTTGAAACCAGAATCATCCGGTCACCACGTCATACTTTTATTGTCTCCGTGGAATGACTGTCATCACTAGGATCCCTTACCGAAAATTCGGCGAAGAATCGCTGACGCGACGACTGTTCCCTCACGGGGACAACGAAGATGTTAGGAGTATTGCTTTACAGTGTCAACGTTTGTTGGCCTGCTTGCAGGGCATTTTAGGAAGTAGATCCACCATTCAAATGGCCTAGTTTGATACTTGATACTTCCTCGCCGTTGATGAAATTGATTACGTTGTCGATGACCATATTTAGTGAGACGATTAGTGCTTCATTTGTGTTCGACGCGATGTGCGGCGTTAAAATCAGATTTGGAAGTTGACTTAACATTGATTGTGAATTGAGTGGTTCGCTGCTGAAAACATCGAGCGCTGCACCTGCGATGGTTTCATTCGACAGCGCCTCCACCAAAGCGCCTGAATCTACCAGGTCACCACGCGCTGTGTTAATGAATAATGCTGTCGGTTTCATTTTTGAGAATTCAGATGCTCCGAACATCATTCGGGTTTCCGGGGTCAACCTTGCGTGAACGGAAATTGCATCTGAATTTTCGAGCAGTTCTGAAAAACTTACTTCTGTCCGGTTTGAGCTGTCACCTTCCTTGGCCGACTCACTGAGCGAATTGACAAGAATTCTCATTCCCACGCCTTCAGCGATTAGCGCTAACCGAATTCCAACTGAACCTGTACCTACGATACCCAAAGTTTTTCCCGCAAGCTGGGTGAGTTGACCGCCTGGCCATTCTCCGAGCCTGACTCGCAGGTCAAGCTGCGGAATCTTTCGGGCAAGGGAAAACAGAAGTGCCAGAGCATGCTCGGCGACAGCAACCGTCGAAGAATTGGGGGTGTTGGTTACAACCACACTGAGCCGGCGTGTTGCTTCCAAAGAGACATGATCAGTTGCGGTTCCCAAGAGTGCAATATGTTTGAGATCTGGCGCAGTCGATTCAAGTACGTGATTAGTGAGACGTGTATTACTTCGAGCCAATATTATTGTGTGAGCGCCAGTCATCCTATGGATTAACTCCTCAGGGTTCTGCGGTCGGTCCGTATAGGACTCAACTTTAATGCCCGACAATCTGTTCAAACGACCTAGGGCGGCTGAGTCGGCGAAGACTGGAGGATAGTCGTCAGGCACAACAATCTGTATAGGTTTTTCTGAAACTTCTGAATTCAAATATGATCACCCTGATGATCTGCGAGAACAGTGAATCGGTATTGACGGAACACTAACACCAATAATATTGCTGTATTTCAACTAATGAAGGCCTGCCTATCTGTTATAGCAGTGACAGGAGCATATATGTGAAGTTGATTCTTTGCACGTTATCGTCGTTGCAAACGGTACCTCGATGCTAGGATTGTCATGTCCTTGATCAGAATTTTCCATTTGTCAATAAATTTGGTCAGTATCGGAGACTTGAAAATGGCGCGAGTTCGCGTGATGTACTGGAAAGAAATACCCGTTCAAGTTCAGGCAGAAGATGCTAATAATCGTGTTACTCGTCAGCTTGATGAACGCTTTCAGCAGGCAGTGGACGTTATCGCAATGTCAGACGGTAGTCAGGGGACTGACGAATACCTAGAAGGTTGGCAGTTCGGTCCATATCTTGAGCATGATGCATCAGCTGCTGATTCAGCAGAGTCGGTCGCTGGAAAACTCGAGCAGATACCTGAAAATTTCGTAAAAAGAATCCTGGAGTTGCAAAAAAACGGATCGCGTGACGTTCAACCGGGTTCAATCGATAACTGGTCAAGTTCTTAGTGACAAAGTTAGTGCTTATATCCAGGTGACGTTGCATTTAAATACCCGGGAGAAATCATTTGCAAGTTAATAATGGGGATGTTGGGATACTTGACCGCCTTTCCACAGGCGAAATACTGGTGTTCGATGGAGCCACCGGGACGTATTTGCAGAAGCACGGCTTAGAACCAGGCGGTAGCCCCGAGCTGATGAATGCGAATGAGCCTGAAATTATTCAGGGAATGGCGGAGCAATATTTCGATGCCGGTTCAGACATCGTACTGACCAATACTTTTGGTGGAAACAAGTTCATGTTGGAGAAATACGGAGCCGGCGATCGCGTATTTGAATTAAACCGCTTAGGAGCGGAGCATGCTCGCTCAGTAGCCCCGGCAGGAAAGTACGTAGCTGGTTCTATAGGGCCAACTGGAGAATTTATCGAACCTCTCGGCACTGTAACTGAAGATGACCTTTATGACACTTTCGCAGAAATGTCTACGGCATTTGAGGCTGGTGGAGCGGATGCTGTCATGATCGAAACACAACTCGCGATTGAAGAAGCAGCGATAGCAGTTCGTGCGGCCAAAGAAAATACCGATTTGGTGGTAATGTCGACCATGGTATTCGATAAGGGTCCGCGCGGATATTTCACGATGATGGGAGTTACTCCTGAACAAGCTGTTGAGGGATTGCAGCAAGCTGGCGCCGACGTGGTTGGGACCAATTGTGGAAATGGTATTGAGCGCATGGTTGAGATAGCGACAATGATGAGAGCAACCACTGACAAATACTTAGTCGTGCAATCTAATGCTGGTTTGCCGGTTATACGCGGAGGCGAAACATGCTATCTAGAAACGCCTGAGTTCATGTCTAAACATTATCGAAGGTTGGCAGACCTTCCAATAAACATTCTCGGTGGGTGTTGCGGTACTACTGCTGAACACATTAGTTCATTAGTACAATCTGTAAAAGCTAAGTAGTTGATTTTCACAAACAAATAAGTAATGGGTTTGGAGAGATAAACGATGCGATCGTCGGCAGGACAATCAAAAGTAGCCAGTCGAGTGAAAGAACTTGGTAACTGTATTGAGTTGGTTTCAATCGACCCCTATTTTCATCAAGTGTCCGTGGGTCTTTTTATCAAGTCGGGCGTATTAACAGTTTTTTCATACAGCGAATTGCCTGGCGTTGAAACTCGGATAGAGCAGATACGGGACAGATGCACTCAGTTAGGTGATGTAGAGGCTGTAGAGGGCACCAACGACCAACTTCGACTGATTTCCGACTTATACCTGGATCGTGCATTGCGCTTTATGTTCATTGGGGCGGTAGAGAAGGATCCCGCACTGGCACTCCCTACTGGAACAATAACTGCGCCAGACACTAAAACAAAATTAACTTTCGTTATAACAGGAGCCCAAGAGGGTGATAAATACGTGTACACCGTATCGACGGAAGGTGAAGCTGAACGTGCGGAAATGCGTGTCAGAGCAGCCGTAGGCGGGTTCATCAGATATTCCAATTGCGAGCGGGTGGATAAAAATAAATTTTCATTTGAAGATGGTAGGAAATACGATAATTTCGCCCGCTTGATTCTTCCATTGGCAAGAAACGTAAGTGCGGTTGAAGCGAAACTTGAAC
>UINC01000239.1_pt1 | contig 15616 bp, 13 predicted proteins | sample 5385821 | NCBI WGS metagenome assembly UINC01 (sample SAMEA4666929, study PRJEB26691) | marine metagenome | isolation source: Pacific Ocean | place: Pacific Ocean | collected 2011-10-13 | reverse complement strand
CTCAAGGCCCAGATCCACGCGGGTGGGCGAGGGAAGGGTGGCGGAGTTAGGTTTGCTGAGGGTGCCGTCGAGACCGCTCGTATCGCCGCGGAGATGCTGGGCATGACGCTGGTGACAGCCCAAACTGGTGCGAGTGGTCGGAGGGTTTCTCGTCTGCTGATCGAAGAAGGGCTGGAAATAGAGAATGAGTTGTATCTGGGCATACTCATCGACCGGTCGAGACAGCGTCCGTTAGTGATGGCGAGCGCCGCTGGCGGCGTGGACATCGAACAGGTCGCGCTGGACACGCCCGAACTCATCCATCGGTTGCATATTGAGCCTGGAATTGGTCTTACTGCGTTTCAGGCCCGGCGTCTCGCGGAGGCCGTTGGTCTTAAGGGTGAGGTGGCTCGGCACGCCGCCACATTCGTGCAGCGCGCCTACGAGGCGTTTCTAGAGACTGACGCCTCGTTGGTCGAAATTAATCCCCTGGTTGTGACCGAAGCCGGCGCGGTTCTGGCACTTGATGCGAAGGTGTCTCTTGATGACAGTGCGGCGTTTCGACAGCCTGAATTCGACGACCTTCGGGACCCAGAGGAAGAGGAAACACTTGAGATCGAGGCCTCTAGGCACGGGCTTAACTACATTCGACTCGACGGCACTATCGGATGTTTGGTGAACGGTGCCGGACTGGCGATGGCCACAATGGATGTCATTAAGCTGGCAGGCGGCGAACCGGCGAATTTCCTCGACGTTGGCGGTGGAGCAAATCCGGATCAGATTAGAAGTGCATTTCGGATACTCCTGTCTGACGAGAGGGTGAAGGCGGTGCTTGTCAACATCTTCGGTGGGATTCTTCGATGTGACATTCTTGCGGAAGGAGTGATCGCGGCGGTCGCCGAACTGGGTATCGGTGTGCCTGTGGTTATCCGGATGGAGGGCACGAACGTCGAAGCAGGAAAGCGGATGCTGCGGGACAGCGGGTTGAGTTTCACGACTGTCGACGAGATGGACGAAGGAGCCCGGCTGGTCGTCGAACTGGCGAACGGCGTTTGAGCAAAGGGAGGTAGATGGCGGTCCTCATCAACGGACAAACCAGGCTGTTGGTTCAGGGCCTGACGGGTCGTGAGGGGACCTTTCACGCGCGGCAAGCTGCCGAATACGGTACCGCGGTCGTCGGTGGCGTAACGCCGGGCAAGGGTGGTGGCAAACACGAGGGCTGGCCTGTCTTCGACACCGTGGAGTCGGCTGTACGAGCAACCGGTGCCGACGCGTCCGTGATTTTTGTGCCTCCTGTCGGAGCCGCCGATGCGGTGATGGAGGCGGCGGATGCCGGATTAGGACTCATTGTGTGTGTGACGGAGGGTATCCCGACGCTCGACATGGTGCGGGCGTTGGATTTCATCCGTGGACGTGCCTGTCGCCTTATCGGCCCCAATTGCCCAGGGTTGATCTCTGCCGGGCAGGCAAAGGCCGGCATCATCCCAGGGCACATCTGCCAGGAAGGAAACGTTGGGATCGTATCGAGGAGCGGAACACTGACCTACGAGGCGATTCACCAGTTGACCCGGCTTGGACTGGGCCAGACCACGTGTATTGGAATTGGCGGAGATCCCCTGATAGGCACCAGTTTCGTTGATGCACTCCAGCTCTTTGAGCAAGACGACGAAACTCACGCGGTGGTGCTGATCGGTGAGATCGGCGGCAGGGCCGAGGAGGACGCAGCCGCGTTCATTCGCGAATCCGTCAGCAAGCCAGTGGTCGGGTTCATTGCGGGTCAGACGGCTCCGCCGGGGCGTCGGATGGGACATGCAGGCGCCATCATTTCTGGTGGACAGGGAACCGCGTCCGAGAAGATTACCGAGCTTGCGAGTGCCGGGGTGACAGTGGTCAAAAGCCCTTCGGGGATAGGTGCCGCCGTGGCCGAGGCATTGTCGAGGTCCGGCGGCTGACGCCGAGCGGGGCGTGGGTCTCGCTCAATCAAACGATGGGCTCTTGCGGAGCCTGCCTTCGTGACCGGCCTTCTCGATGTCTCGTTATTGAAAGACGGCTGACGTGATAGAATCACCCGGATTGTCACGCTTGCGCGCACGTTAAGCCCGTCAGTTGATCCGTTACTCCATCCTTTCGAGGACTAGATGCCCGCGTCCGACCTCGCAGTCGAAGAACGTCCATCCACATCGTTAACGAAGCCTGTCGTCAACGATTTCAGTATCCAGGTCGCAACCGTCAATGGCTCTGGGAGCCAGACGGCTAACCTGGTGTTGCTCAGATCGATTTTTCAGATGGGCGTGCCAGTATCAGGAAAGAATTTATTTCCGTCAAATATCGCTGGCCTTCCTACGTGGTTCACGATTCGAGCCAACAAGGACGGTTATATTGCCCGCAAGAAGGAGATCGATGTCCTCGTTGCGATGAACGCTGAAACTGCGCGGGAGGACGTGCTTGGCCTGAGGGCTGGCGCCGTAGTGGTGTACGACGAACCTTTGAAGTTGGACACTGTGCGGGATGATTTGATTTTCTATCCGGTCCCCTTCGATACGCTTGTCGGCGAGGTGTCCAGGGACGTCAAATTGCGTCGACGCGTGCGTAACATGATTTATGACGGGGTTCTGGCGAAGCTTTTTGGCGTCGAGCTCGATGAGATGGAAAAGGCGCTCAGGAAGCAGTTCGGTACGAAACCGAAGGTGGTCGAGATTAACCGTGAAGCGCTCGACGTCGGTTATGCCTTTGCCGATGCGAAGTTGGAAAAACGAGACCACTTTCGGGTTGAACCTATGGAGGGAAATCAGGGACGAATTCTAATCGACGGGAACGCAGCCTCTGCGGTGGGATGTTTGATGGCTGGGGTCACAGTGGTGGCCTGGTATCCGATCACGCCCTCATCGTCGCTCTGCGAGACACTTATCAGTTATCTGCGTAGGTACCGGGTCGATAAAAAAACGGGAAAAGCGACGTTCGCCGTTGTGCAGGCTGAGGACGAAATCGCCGCGTTGGGCATGGCCATCGGTGGGGGGTGGGCTGGAGCGAGGTCCATGACCGCCACCTCCGGACCGGGAATCTCTCTAATGGGGGAATTCGCTGGCCTGGCCTACTATTCGGAAGTTCCTTGTGTGGTGTTTGACGTGCAACGAGTTGGTCCATCCACCGGCTTGCCGACTCGTACCGCGCAGGGCGATGTGCTGTCCACGGCGTTTTTATCGCACGGTGACAGCCGTCATCCGCTGTTATTCCCTTGTTCGCCAGAGGAATGCTTCGAAATGGCGATTAACGCCTTCGATCTAGCTGAGCGATTCCAAACTCCTGTGTTCGTTTTGAGTGACCTCGACCTGGGTATGAATACGTGGATGGCGAACGAATTCGAGTACCCGGACAAACCGATGGACCGGGGTAAGGTCCTGGATGAGGATACCTTGGAGCGTATTGGGCGGTTTGGTCGCTATCGAGATGTGGATGGCGATGGGATTACTTACCGTTCAATCCCAGGGACGTCGATGCCCGCATATTTTTGCCGGGGGTCTGGCCATAATGAGTGGGGGCAATACAGCGAGCGGTCCGATGATTACAAGAAGAACGTGGACCGCCTAACGAGAAAATTCGAAACCGCCCGTAATTGGATGCCAGCTCCGATTGTGGAAATCAATCGCAAGGCGAGGATCGGAATCGTTGCGTATGGCACCACGCATTGGGCTGTGGTCGAGAGCCGCGACCAGTTAGTCGCTGAGGCGGACCTGCAAACGTCGTATTACCGACTCCGGGCCTATCCTTTTCGTTCGGCATTAGCCTCGTTCATCGAACGTCACGATCGGGTGTACGTGATTGAACAGAACCGAGACGCGCAAATGTCCACGCTGATGCGGATTGAGCTTCGGGCCGAGTTGGCCGGCCGGCTCCGGAGTGTTCTTCATTATTCTGGGGAGCCAATCGATGCTCGAAGCATCACCGATGATGTGTTGATCCAGGAGGGATACCGTGTCGAGTATTCGGCATTTTCCGGTGCGGTGCCCCAAGATGCAGGGGTTGGCGGCGAATAGTTCCCTGCGGGTCTTGACACCACCACGTGAAACGAAGGATCTAGCCAGCTAAGGACGAATCGTGCCGACAGCGACACCGTCTCCCAAGAAGAAGAAGGTCAACCGAATAGGACTCGAACTCCCGATCTATCGTGGGAGTAAGACCACGTTGTGCGCCGGATGCGGGCACAACGCTATTTCCGAGCGAGTGGTCGATGCCTGCTTTACGATGGGGATTCAACCGGACCGGGTTGTGAAACTCTCCGGGATCGGCTGCTCAAGTAAGAGTCCAGCTTACTTTCTGGGGTCAGCCCACGGCTTTAATGCGGTGCACGGGCGGATGCCTTCGGTGGGCACAGGAGCCATGCTTGCCAACAAGGACCTTGTGGCGATTGGTGTGAGCGGCGACGGCGATACGGGGGCCATCGGGATCGGCCAGTTCGTGCATCTGATGCGGCGAAATTTACCGATGGTGTACATCATTGAGGACAATGGTTGCTACGGGCTGACGAAGGGACAGTTTTCACCAACGGCCGACGTTGGTTCCACGCTCAAGACCGGCGTAGTGAATGACCTTGCTCCCATAGACACATGTGCGCTTGCCGTCGAATTGGGTGCCACGTTCGTCGCACGTTCATTCTCTGGCGATAAGAAACAACTGACGGCGTTGCTCAAGGCGGCGCTCAGCCACCGCGGCATCGCGATGTTGGATGTGCTTTCTCCGTGCGTGACCTTCAACGATCACGAGGGTTCGACGAAGAGCTATTCGTACGCGAAGAGCCATGAGGAGCCCATTGAGGAAATCGACTTCGTGCCGTATTTTGAAGACATCACTGTCGAGTACGAACCTGGGACGACGCGGGAAGTTACTCTTCATGACGGGTCGCGTTTGTTCTTAAAGAAGCTTGATGAAGGTTACAACGCAACTGATCGAGCACAAGCCATGCGCGTACTGCGCGAAACACGTGCGCGCGGTGAGTTCGCGACGGGACTTGTTTTTGTGGACCCGGTGGCCGAAGACTTTGTAACGTCGCTGAATCTCGTGGATGAACCGTTGGCCTCACTTTCGGAGGGCCGCGTTCGACCTTCCCGGTCGGTTCTCGACGACATCATGGGTGGTCTGCGCTGAAGCGGAAATCCATGGAACGTACTCTCGCAATCATCAAGCCAGATGCAGTGGCGGCCCGGTCAACGGGCTCCATTCTGCAGCGTGCTGAGGCGGCCGGTTTTTCCATTGTGGCTATGCGCTTGGTTTGGTTGTCGAAGACGGACGCCGAAGGGTTTTATGCGGTTCATCGCGAGCGCCCATTTTTTTCGGACTTGACCACGTTTATGTCCTCGGGGCCCTCTGTCGTGCTGGCCTTAGCGGCTCCAGATGCCATTAAGAGGTGGCGGGCACTGATGGGGGCTACTGACCCGGCACAGGCGGAAGAGGGGAGCTTGCGGCGCGAGTTTGGGCGTTCTATCGAAAACAACGCGACACATGGTTCTGACGGGTCGGAAACGGCGGCGTTTGAGCTTAATTATTTCTTTCGCGGTCTGGAGTTGGGGTAGCGCACGGGAGCGAATGGGCAAGGGCCTGGTCGTGGTCGGGCTGGCTGTGGCTGCGCTTGGTGCGCTGTTAATGGCTGGATTGCCGCTCGGGCGGTTACCTGGCGATCTTGTGTTTCGTCGCGGGGGTGCGACGATCTATGTGCCATTGGGGACGTGTCTCCTGGTTAGTGTCGGTATTTCCCTCCTGTCGCTGTGGTGGCGTCGGTGAGTGGCGTGCGGGATGAATCCGCATCGAAAAAACCACGAATATGAGCATCAAGTCAGACCGATGGATCAAGGAGAGGGCGCGGGAAGGAATGATCGAACCGTTCGTCGAAAGCCAGGTGCGTGCTGATGTGGTGTCGTTCGGTCTCTCCTCGTACGGCTACGACATTCGGGTTGCAGACGAGTTCAAGGTCTTCACAAACATCAATTCGACGCTCATCGACCCGAAGGCGTTCGACCCTCGCTCGTTCGTCGACCTGAAGGCGGACGTTTGTATTGTGCCGCCCAATTCATTCGCGTTGGCGCGTACGGTCGAGTATTTTCGGATTCCGCGGGACGTCCTGACAGTGTGTCTCGGTAAATCGACGTACGCGAGGTGCGGCATTATCGTTAACGTGACTCCCTTTGAGCCAGAGTGGGAAGGGACCGCGACCTTGGAAATCTCGAATACGACTCCTTTGCCTGCGAAAATTTATGCGAATGAAGGTATCGCTCAGGTGCTCTTCTTTCAGAGTGATGAGCCTTGCGAAATTTCGTACGGGGACAAGAAGGGGAAGTATCAGGCGCAGCGAGAGGTGACGTTGCCTCGGATGGATGCGGCGGGGCGCGCTGGTGAGGTTTCGTGAGTGCGAGTCGGAAGAAGGGAGTGTCTGCGGATGCGCCTGAGGTCCCGCGAAAATGGCGATGTTCCGTTGCAGCGGCGTCTTGACCGACGCGGGGAAGCATAGTACCTTTGGGGCCTTGGTTGAGCTTGTGAAGCAGCGCACAAACTCCCTTGGAAGCAACTTAACAAGGTCAGCGGTTATCCAGACGGACTAATGGAAAAGCTTGGCGAGCGTGAGCCCGTGCGCTCGGTCAAACCGTTGTCGGCGGCGCCCTCTCTAGCGGTGCAGTTCTTTTTGATCCCACTGTCCGTTGTCGTCGTGATCTTTGCAATCTACGGTGGGTTCCGCATGATGGTTGCGGACGAACGGAGTCCGGAGGAATACCTAACCGAGATAAGTAGTGGGGGGCGCGACCGGCGCTGGCCGGCGGCCTACGAATTGTCTCGGCTCATGGATGACCCGGAGATCGAGGAGCGGTTCCCAGATCTCGGTCCAGCGCTGGTTCGGGCCTTTGTCGAGTCAGATGGGGACGATCCGCGGGTACGCCGTTATCTGGCTTTGGCGATTGGTCGGTTGGGGCACCCACCGTCCGACGCGGTGGCCACACTAACAGGCGCGCTTGATGACCCCGATACGGAGACCCTCATCAGTATGATTTGGGCGTTGGCGTCGCTTGGTGACCACTCGGTGGTGCCTCGGATCGCCGAGTTGTACCAGGCTCAGGACGCAGGTGTCCGGAAGATGGTGGTCTACGCGCTAGGGGTGCTTCCCGACGATGGTGCGCACACGACGCTGCGCGCGGCCCTTCGGGACCCGGTGTCAGACGTCCAGTGGAATGCAGCGGTGTCACTGGCTAGGCACGGAGACGATCGGGGCTTGGTAGTACTACAGCGCATGCTGGATCGGGACTACGTGAGCAAGCAGGTGACCCCGTCAGGCAACGTCGCGGACCCGGTGGGAGAGGTGATGATCAGCGGGATACGCGCGGTGGCGGCGTTGGGGCAGGATGGGCGAATAGAGGCCGTCCGAACGACACTCACTGCGCTCGCGGAAGCTGATGAGAGTTTGAAGGTGAGGCAGGCTGCGATGGAAGCGATTGCCGCACTTGAGGGTGGCGCGCTAAGCGAACGGGTAGCCGAGCGACAGTAGTATCGGACGGACCTCTCCGCGGGAGGTCGCGGAAGGTGGGATAGGACAGTATGGCTGACGAAGAGAAGACCCCTCAAATGGCGGATACGCCGACCGCACCGGCTGGGGAGGCAGCGAAGCCCGCCCCCCCGTCGGCGCCGGGCGACAAACTGAAAGGTCGTACGACGACTCCAGCTGCACGTTCCGCAAAAAAGGCGGCGGTCGACGACGACGAGTCCCCGTTGATGGGGCGTCGAGGTTGGATGGGGCTCGCTTGGGGGGCCTTTACGGCTGCTACAGCAGGGTGTCTCGCAGCGACGGGGAGGTTCATGTTTCCTAATGTGCTCAACGAACCCCCGTCCCAGTTCGCGATCGGATTCCCGGATGAATATGGCCAGGGCGTCGATGAGCGCTTCAAGGATACGTTTGGTGTGTGGGTGGTGAGAACGGAGAGTGATCTTACCCACGAGGCACCAGGCTTCTACGCCTTGTTCTCGGTCTGCACGCATTTGGGGTGCACACCCAACTGGCTGTCGGCTGAGAACAAGTTTAAATGTCCTTGTCACGGGAGTGGATTTCGACCAACGGGTGTCAACTTCGAAGGCCCGGCCCCGCGGCCGCTTGAGCGGACGCGCATCGTGTTGGCGGAGGACGGACAGATTTTGGTGGACAAGGGAAGGAAGTTTCAGCAGGAGCTGGGTCAATGGACGGACCCGGAATCGTTTCTTCAGATCTAATCGACCATGGCTGACACAAAAACCATCGCACCAAAGGCTCCAGCGCTCGTGCGGGCGTGGGACTGGATTACTGAGACACAGGTCTGGACGTCGATCTTCAGGCACACTGCGCCGATCAACGATCGGAATCGTGTGTTGGTCATGCTGTCGAACGTCTTTCTCCACATGCACCCGGTCCGGTTGCGCAAATCAGGCGTGCGATTGCGATATACGTGGTGCATGGGCGGGATCAGCTTCTTTCTGTTCCTGGGGCTGACGTTCACCGGGCTACTGCTGATGTTCTACTATCGTCCGACGCTTGAATATGCGTACTCGGACATCGTCGGACTGCGCGAGCACGTGCCACTCGGCATTATGAGGGAGGGGCATCGGTGGGGCGCACACGCTATGGTGATCACAGTGTGGTTACACATGTTCCGCGTGTTCATGACTGGTTCCTACAAGCCCCCCCGGGAGTTCAACTGGAACGTGGGCGTCATCATGCTGGTGCTTACGCTGCTGTTGTCCTTCACTGGCTATCTCTTGCCGTGGGACCAGCTGGCAATTTGGGCGATCACGGTCGGCAGTAATATGGCGCGCGCGACGCCGTTCCTTGGGTATGAGGGGCCTGGTGCGCAGTTGATGGCCCTTGGTGATGTGCAACTGGTGCACGCCGCCGACGATGCTCGGTTTGCGTTGCTAGGGGGGACGTTTGTGGGAGAGGGAGCGTTGCTTCGCTTCTACGTACTGCACTGTGTCGCGTTGCCGCTCGTTATTGGCTTTTTGATGGCCGTGCACTTCTGGCGTGTGCGGAAAGACGGCGGCATTTCCGGTCCACTCTAGTGACAGGGTAGGAGCGCGGTTGGGCTTGATCGGGTGCTAGATCACTTTTGTTTCTTTCTGGGGCACCGCGCCGACCGATGTGCTGTGGCAGTTAGGCGGACTATTTGACTATAGGGGCGGTTCACCTTGCAGGCTTGGGCGCAGACCGAAAATCGGTGAAGCTGGTGCCGTATTCGCTGCTCTGACGGACGGGACTATATGGACGCGATTAAGGGTTTTATCGATCTGTTTGCTGACCCGCGATTGTTCTTCGCTATGACGGTGGTAGCGCTGATGCTGATTGTGTGGAAGCGCGAGGCTTTTGCATCGAACAGTTGGGGCTGGGGGTTGATGGCCTTTCTGGCGGTGCTGTTTGGATTCGGACTGACGGATGAGAATTTCAACCTTATTCTCACCAAGCCTGACAACGTTCCCATTGTGGCGCTGATCTTCCTTTTGATTTTCTTTACTTGGTTCTCCATGCGTGAGGCCGTCGTGAACGATCGTCGGCTGGCGGCAGGGGAGCCAACGGTCGAAGAGGATGAAGAGGATCGGGTCTGGACGTGGCCTGACCTGGTATACACCGAGTTGATCGCGATGGTGGTGGTTACCGTCGTGTTGATCGTTTGGTCGATCGTGCTCGAAGCACCTCTCGAACAACCGGCGAACAACGCCAATACGCCGAATCCATCGAAGGCGCCGTGGTATTTCTTGGGTTTGCAGGAGATGCTGGTCTATTTCGACCCTTGGCTGGCTGGTGTGGTGCTGCCGTCTCTCATCATCGTTGGGCTGATGGCGATTCCGTACATCGACAAGAACCCCAAGGGGAATGGTTACTACACGTTCAATGAGCGGAAGGCAGAGGTAACGATTTTTCTGTTCGGCTTTGTGGTGTTGTGGTCGTCTCTTATCGTGCTTGGCACGTTTCTGCGGGGGCCAAATTGGAATTTTTTCGGTCCGTTCGAGTACTGGGATATCCACAAACTTGAGGCGCTGACCAACGTGCAGCTGTCCGAGTTGATCTGGGTGCAGGCGTTTGGCATGGCGTTGCCAGAGCATTGGCTTCCCCGTGAGATCTTCGGAATCATACTCACGGTTGCCTATGTGGCGGTCTTGCCGGTGGCTCTGGCCAAGAAGGGGTTGACAAAATATTACGAGAAACTGGGGCCGGCACGTTACTACGTGGCGGTCCTGCTGTTTCTTTCGATGCTATCCCTCCCGGTGAAGATGCTGACTCGATGGCTGTTCAATTTGAAATACGTTGTGTCGATTCCGGAGTTTTTCTTCAATATCTAACGTTCTTCGAGGACGGCGAGATGGCGAGTTATGGCAGATAAGCGGGCAGTTGGACACGCCTACAACATTGATTTTCTGAACGTGGTGTTCGCCGCGTCCAGCCTGTTCGCGTTGTTTTCGACGGTCTGGATGGTGTGGGATGACTACGACCGGGAATGGAAGAACTACCAGCGCCAGTTCACGCAGCTTGAAATGGAGGTTACGCGTGCCGGGTTAGCCCAGGCCCAGCAGGAGACCGACCAGACTCGGTTGGCTGAACTGACGGCGCAGCGCCAGGCTGCCGGGCAACAGGTCGAGGCCAATGCCGGGCAGGTGGGCGAACTGGAAAGCCAGTTGGCCGAGGTAGACCGGCAGTTGTACGTCGCGAACCAGAATTTTCAGTTTACCAAGGCGAACTACGACGTTGAGCGGTATGCGGTCGAGGTTGAACGAGACGAAGCGCATGCTGAGCATCCCGAAGAGGAAATCGAAATCGAGGGTGAGGCGGCCGTGGCCGCGCGCTACGAAGAGTGGGTTGCACTCGGCCTTGAGGTTGAGGCGCTGGACGCGCAGCGCGATGACTTACGTGGTCAGATCGCCGCTTTTGGCGAAGAGGCCGCCAGCATCGATAGCGAACTCGGGGAGTTGACTGGGGAAACCGAGCGGCTATCTGGCTTGGTGTTGGACCTTGAACCCAGCCTCGTCGAGGACTACCTTCTTAATGCGCCGCTGTTGGACTTCATGGCGCCGACGTTGACGGTCCGGCAGGTCATCACGCCGAACATGGTCGAAGACGTGAATTTTACGCGGGTCCCCAAGATGGACCGGTGCCAAACGTGTCATCTCGCGATCGACCGAGTGGGTTACGAGGATTACCCGCAGCCGTTTAGTACGCATCCGAATCTGGAGACCTACGTCGGTAGTGGGTCGCCGCACCCGCTGGAATCCACAGGTTGCACGGTATGCCACGAGGGAATGGGGCAGTCGATCTCGTTCGTCGATTCTGCACACACGCCCTCCGGGCCTGAGCAGACTGCGCAATGGGAGGAAGAGCACGACTGGGAAGAGTCGCACCTCTGGGACTACCCGATGCTTCCGACAAGTATGACCGAAGCGTCGTGTGCGAAGTGTCACAAGGAGGAAACCTTCATTCCGGAAGCCGACAATCTGAACGTCGCCTATGGCATGTATGAACGTGCTGGATGTTACGCGTGTCACAAAACTCGTGGGTTCGAGGGGCTTCGAAAGCCTGGTCCCAACCTAACGAAAGTGGCGTCCAAGCTGGATGCAGAGTGGGTAGCGACCTGGATCCGGGACCCACGCGCGATGAAGCCAGGCACCTGGATGCCACGTGTTTGGTACAACTCGAACACGGACGGAGCGGATTACGCGGTTCGGAACGAGGTTGAGATTGACGCAGTCGTGGCATATCTCTTCGCGAACTCAGGCGAACACGAGGTCGCCGTCTCTAATCCACGGCCTGGGAGTGCCGAGCGAGGGCAGGAGGTCGTCGAGGCGGTGGGCTGTCTGGCCTGTCATATCACTGGCGACGAGTCGCGTCAGGATGCTGGCCCGCGGAGGACTTTTGGGCAGCCGTTGCAAGGTATTGGCGGAAAGACCAGCTACGCGTGGCTCTTCGATTGGGTGCGGGACCCTCGCCATTACAGCGCTGACACCTACATGCCGGATCTGCGTCTTACAGATGCCGAGGTGTCGGATGTGGCAACGTATCTGTCCAGCTTGCAGGGGGGGGCGGGCACGCCCGCGGGTGCGACCTATCAGGCTTCCGATGTGGATGCCGTGTTGTTGGACTACATGCGGGCGATCGTGCCATTTGAGGAGGCGCAAGTCACTTTAGCAGCGCTGAGTCCAGAGGAGCGACTGCTTGATCTTGGTGAGCGAGCCATTGGGCGATATGGTTGTTTCAGTTGCCATGAAATTAGTGGTTTCGAAGGGACCCAGGCAATTGGCACCGAGTTGTCTGAAGAGGGAAGTAAGTTGCTGCCTCAGTTCGATTTTGCGTTCGTGCATGATATTCCGCACACGAAACGCGACTGGATTCACCAAAAGCTCGAAGATCCACGTGTTTTCGATGTGAACCGTATTCTGCAGCCTCTCGAGAAGCTGCGCATGCCTGACTTCGGTTTCTCGGAGGAGGAGGCAAGGCTTTTAACGACCGCCGTAATGAGCTTCCAACGGGACGTTCAGCCGAAGCAGTCACATGTGCCTAGGTCGGCCCGTAAGGATGCAATCGTTGATGGCCGCAATCTCATTAGGCGCCGGAATTGTGTCGGTTGCCACGAGATGGAAGGGGACGGTGGGGGCTATCGTGAACTGGTAGAAGAGCCGTCGCTCGCGCCACCTCTGTTGACGCCGGAAGGCGCGAAGGTGCAACCGGATTGGTTGTATGCGTTCTTTCGTGGGCCAATTACTATCAGGCCGTGGTTGCAGGTTCGGATGCCGACCTTTGGGTTGGAGGACGAACACTGGAACGAAGTGATTGATTACTTTGCTGCTGTGTCTGACGTCGGGGGTCCATTCAGGACTCACCAACCTACGGGTACCGCCGAGACGACCCGCATCGGTGAGGAGTTGTTTGAGTTGCTGCAGTGCCAGAGTTGCCACGTGCTTGATACGATTCCTGCCGACCGCGATGTATCGAATCTGGCGCCGGACCTCCGCATGGTGCGTGAGCGATTGCGCCCCGACTGGGTTCTAGAGTGGTTGATTAGGCCACTGGATATCCAACCGGGGACCGGGATGCCCACATTCTTTACGGAATACCCAGTTTCGCTATACCCGCAACTGGAGGAGGATGCGGTCGCCCAGATTCAGGCGATACGGGACTATCTTCTGACGTTTAGTGGCGGTCCAAGTCCTTTGCGGGGGAATTGACCCCCTGTGTCTGGTCGCTCTCTGTTCTAGGTTGAGACGCAACCGAGTCTGCCGACGCGGCCTGCCTGGGTCCCCGCCTGTTCTCGCTCTTACGCGCCTGAGAGCGACCTGCTGGTTTACTTGAACTGAAGTTCGTCCGATCGGATCAGTGCCGCGCCTGCGGCCTGCATCTCGTTAAGCGCTCGTTTGGCGTCGCCTGGCGAGAGTTCGACCGGGGCGATCGCGTCGCTGAGGAGCGTCACATTCCACCCTGCTTGTAAGGCGTCGAGGACTGAATGCTTCACGCAGTAGTCGGTCGCGAGACCACCTACTGCGAGATGGCCGACGGTTCGTTTTCGGAGGTCGTCGGCCAGGAGGATGCCGTCGTCTAGCTGTCCATCAAATGCGGAGTAGCCGTCGCTGTTTATCGAGCATCCTTTGCTCACGAGAACGGCGTCACTGGGCACGAGGAGATCGTCGTGAAATTTGGCTCCTTCGGATCCAGCTACGCAATGCACGGGCCAGCGCCCTCCGCCTGTTACAAAGTGCGTGGAGTCCGGAGGATGCCAGTCTCGAGTGAAATAGACAGGCAACGCGTGGGCATGGGCTAGCGCCAACACTCGATTCAGAACCGGGACGATCTGATCGCCCTTCTGTACCGCTAGAGAGCCTCCTGGACAGAAATCCCGCTGCACGTCGATGACAAGCAGCGCCTCCGGTGTCGATGTGTGCCGGATCGAAACTGAACGCCCGAGCATGGGTGATACATTACCACCCGTGACATCGGGAGCACGTGCTCGAGACGTCGTTCGGCGGAGGCATCACACTTCGTGGTCGCTACTTCTTCGGTCGCCGTTTCCCAGTTTCATCAGAGCGCGCGGCGAAGTCTAGATTTGAGGCGGCGTACTAGTAACTTTGATCATCGATAGCGGAAGTGCTCTCAACTGACCTGTACCAGTTCACCATGGCCGCGGGCTATCACGCAGCCCAGGATGGGACCAATGCGTCATTCGAGCTCTTTGTGCGAGAACTGCCGTCGTCACGGAACTACCTAGTTACGGCTGGGCTGGAACAGGCCCTGTCCGTTCTTGCGGAGTGGCGGTATACGAGGGACGAGATCCAGTATCTTCGGTCGGTACCCGCATTGCGGAGTGCGGGACCAGAATTCTTTGACGAGTATTTGCCTCGGTTACGGTTTAGCGGCGAGGTTTGGGCGATGGCGGAGGGAACGCCCGTCTTCGCGGGAGAGCCGATTTTGCGGGTAACCGCACCGCTGGAAGAGGCCCAACTTGTGGAGACCGCGTTGCTGTCCACTGTGCTTTTTCAAACGTCGGTTGCGAGTAAGGCCGCTCGCGTGACCGATGCGGCCGCTGGTCGCCCGGTCATGGAGTTTGGCGGGCGCCGCGCTCATGGTGTCGACGCGGCTCTATTTGCTTCCAGGGCGGCCTACCTGGGCGGGTGTAGCGCTACGTCGAATGTTGAGGCGGGATACCGTTTTGGGATTCCCGTGGCCGGCACGATGGCTCACTCGTGGGTCATGGCGCATTGTGACGAGCTGACCGCGTTTGAGCGCGACATGGCGTTGCACGGTGCGGATTCCGTTCTGCTGATCGATACCTACAACTCGGTAACGGCGGCCCAGAAGATCGTGAGTGCGGGGCTTCGGCCGGCCGCAGTTCGGATCGACAGCGGTGATCTTGCAAGGGTCAGCGTGGCCGTTCGGAGTATTTTTGATGCCGGCCCGCTTTCAAGCACTCGAATCTTGGTAAGTGGAGATCTGGACGAGCATCGAGTGGCGGCATTGGTGGCATCCGGTGCGCCGATCGATGGGTTCGGGGTGGGGACCGCACTGAGTACCTCCGTTGACGCGCCTGCGTTAGGTGGGGTCTACAAGTTGGTAGAGATACTGCGAGAAGGAACAGTGACGCCGGTAGCGAAGCGAAGTCTCGGCAAGCAAACGCTGCCCGGCAGGAAGCAAGTGTGGCGTGTCGGTGAGTCTAGTACGGCGGTATACGACGTCGTGGGCCTCGCGACAGAGACCCCGCCCTCCGGCGGAGTGCCGTTGCTGGAGTGTGTCATGCGCGATGGCCGGCGCACTGGCTCGGCACCCCGACTTTTCGAGCTCAGAGCGGCGTGCACCTCCACACGTTTGACCATTCCAGAATCGGTGCGACGCTTGAGTGCCCCCGGGCCATATCCGGTGACGTTCAGTGCAGCGCTCGTTGAGCTGGCTAGGAAGAACAGGGTGGAGGTTGCACGCTCAGGAGCGCCTCGCGACATCGGCTAGGTGCCTGTCGAAGATTCACAAAGGGCTGATGTCCCGCGCCGGTCCTCGACGGCACCAAGTGTTAGTGTCTGCAGACGGCCGGACACTGATTTTACAGTGCTGATGCTGCTGTCGCTTCTGGATTGATTCCTATGGTTAACAACCCGTATTTGTTGGCCT
>UINC01000235.1_pt1 | contig 15638 bp, 24 predicted proteins | sample 5385821 | NCBI WGS metagenome assembly UINC01 (sample SAMEA4666929, study PRJEB26691) | marine metagenome | isolation source: Pacific Ocean | place: Pacific Ocean | collected 2011-10-13 | reverse complement strand
AGTCCCACGAGGTGCTCTGCCATCATCGGATCGTTTGGGGTCCTCAGGTGTATCCTCTGGATGCCGAGCCTGGTGCACACTTCCTCCACCTGATTGGTCTTCGAGCCGGGGCTCGCTGTGGTGGCGAGGATGAGGGGGTCCTCTGCTTGTGAGATGTAGAGCTCGGCGGCTTGAACCATCGCATGATTGCCGGTGCAGTGGTGAGCCTCGTCGACCACCAACAGCGAGCATTCAGCCAGAGACAGGGTTCCTCGCAGAACGTCGTTCCTGACCACTTGGGGCGTTGCGAAGACCAATCGTGAGGATGACCACAATTCGGCCCTCTTTGCCACGGGTTGCTGGCCACTGATGGAAATCGGGCTGACTTCGCTATCTCCCACCAGCACCGGGGCCGTGCTCACTAAGTGCTGATTGACCAGAGCCACGGTCGGCGCGATCATTAGGACCCAACCGGTAGTGATTTCGAGCCTCTCGGCGATCGCCATCCATGCAACAGCCGTCTTTCCAGCAGCGGTGGGCAGGACTAGCAGCATCGACCCAGACATGGATTCGTCCACGGCCTGGAGCTGATACGCCCTCGCCTCGACGGCCTCCGGAGAGAGTCGGGGATGACTGACGAATGGGCCCATGGGCAGCGACCTCTGGAGTCAGGGTTCAAAATAGTTGCACAGGGGGGAAGGGCTCCATCCACCCCAGAGGGGTGCATCGGACCAATCCCGATTTGTTCAAATAGGGTATGTCAGTCGCAAAGCCGCTCACAGCGTGAGGTACCAGACACCACAGGGCTCTACAGAGGCATCCCCCACACCCGGACCGCACTCGCGGCCCGAGTGCGGTGTCACGGTCCCTCCTTGGCGCAGTGGGCCCGGTCCAAGGCCGCTTGCGGCCTGATATCGGTAATTACGGAGGAAGTTGAATGGCTGACCGACACAGACCCCGCCGAGGTAGCATGGGCTATAGCCCTAGGAAGCGTGCGGTGCGCCAGTTCCCTCGAATCTCTTCGTGGCCTGAGTCAGACGCTTTCGAGGTCCGCGTGCAAGGCTTCGCAGGATGGAAGGCAGGGATGACTCACATACTGATGAGGGACACCAACCCCCACTCCACCTCGGCCGGGCAGGAAGTCAGGAAGGCGGTCACGGTTGTCGAGGCACCCCCGATGAGCGTCCTCGCAGTTAGGGGCTACAGGATGACGCCCTACGGACTGCAGACCGCAGGTGAGGTCTGGACCGACATCTCCCAAGGCGGCCCCGAGAACCTCGTCCCACGCTTCGCCAACCAGACTAGGGGGGAGCGAGACATCGAGGAGGGCCGCAAGCCAGCCAAGCGTGGAGGACGGATCCCGAGTCGCAGTAACGGTTCCCAAGAGGCCTCAATCGAGTCTCTCAGGGGGCAGGACCTCAGTGAGGTGCGACTCATCGTGAGTACCCAGCCGAACATGGTGGGAAGCATCCCATCGAAGACCCCAGAGATCATGGAGGTCGACCTGGTTGGCGGTGACACCGAGGCCAAGCTCGACTGGGCGATGGAGCGCCTCGGTGGCCAGATCGGCCTAGATGACGTCTACCAGGCAGGTCAGGAGGTCGACGTCGTCGGGGTCACGAAGGGCAAGGGATGGCAGGGCTCGATCAAGCGATTCGGCCTCAAGCTGCTCACTCACAAGAACAGCAAGCGCCGACGCCAAGGAGGCAACATGGGTGACTTCGGCACTGGCTACGTCCGCAAGACCATCAGACAAGCCGGGCAGGTCGGCTATCACAAGAGGACCGAACTAAACAAGAGAATCCTCCGTATTTCGAACCCGGATGAGTCCGAAATCACCCCAGCAGGGGGCTTCCTCAACTACGGTGAGGTCAGAAATCCGTACATGATCGTCCAGGGAAGCCTTCCCGGGCCAGCGAAGAGGCTTCTGAGATTCCGCGATCCAATCCGCCCCAGGAAGAAGGATGGTGAGGTCGAGGTCACCTACGTCAGCACCTCGAGCAAGCAGGGAGTGTGATTCTTTGAAAACGAAGGCCTACAACCTGATGAACTCCGTTGTCCAAGAGGAGCTCGATGCGGGCCTTCTGGCAGAGTCGTACGCTGTGGAGGCCAAGGACGGCAAGGCAATCACACTCCCTGAGGTCTTCTCCTCGGAGGTCAGGCCTGACATCATCCGCTCTGCCGTGCATGCCTCCCGTGCCAATCGCAGGCAGTCCTACGGGCACCGAGAGCACGACGGCAAGCGTGCTCCCCAGCCTGGGATGAAGCACTCCGTGGAGTGGTGGGGCAAGGGACGAGGAGTCTCCCGAATCATGAGGAAGACTGGACAGAGGACCGGCGCACAGAACCCGCACACCCGCGGTGGTCGCAGGGCCCACGGACCCAAGGTTGACAAGGACTGGTCCCAGAAACTCAACTTGAAGACGCGCACAGTTGCGCGCAACGCCGCCATCGCCGCCTCCTGCGATTCCGATTTGGTCTCTTCTAGGGGCCACAGGTTCGAAGAGGGCACCAGATTCCCAATCATTATCGATGACTATGTCGAGTCTAGGGGCGGCACGGACGAGAAGTACGAAATCGAGTCCATCCCCCTTCAGTACTCGACTCGCAAGTTCGTCGCCATGATGAGGGCACTCGGGCTGGCTGACGACCTCGACCGATCCAAGCAGGGCCGCACCATCAGAGCGGGCAAGGGAACGATGCGTAGTCGAAAGTACAGGACCCCGAGGAGCGTGCTCCTCGTGGTGGCCCAGAAGGGCGGGCTTGACAAGGCCGCGAGGAACGTTCCGGGAGTGGATGTTGTCACGGCCAAGGATTTGAGTGCCGAGGACCTCGCTCCCGGCGGCGATCCCGGCAGGCTCACAGTTTGGACTAAGGCCGCAATAGAGACTCTGGAGTGATTGGAATGGATCCCTACGACGTCATCATCATGCCTTGGATCACGGAGAAGACCCTCGAGGCCAGGAGGATTGCCGACCCCGAAGGCGGCCATCGCGAGAACAACAACAGGATCGAGTTCATCGTACGCCGAGAGGCGACGAAGAAGGACATCCGAGAGGCGATCGAAAGCCTACTGGAGGTCAAGGTCGCCAAGGTGAACGTCAGAATCAACAGGACCGGAAAGCACGCCAGCATACGCCTTGCCGACGGATACGACGCAGAGGAGGCGGCGCTCAAGCTCGGAGCGTTCTGATAGGGTGATTAGATGGGCAAGAGAACACGTTCACAACGCCGCGGGTCGAGTCCCAAGAACAGAGTCTCCAGCCACCGCTTCCCGGCTGCCAACCGTCTACCTAGAGTCAGCGGCGAGATTGCCACAGTCGTCGAACTGGTCCACAGCCCGGCACACACCGCCCCACTTGCCAAGGTCAAGTTCGACGATGGTGCAGTAGCCCACCTAGCAGCCCCCGAGGGCATGGCCGTAGGCCAGACAGTCGCGTTCGGCGACCGCGTCGCCCTCAGGCCTGGCAACGTCACCACCCTAGACCAAATTCCCGAGGGGACTCAGATATGCAACGTCGAGGCTCGTCCCGGTGACGGCGGCAAGATCGCTCGCTCTGGAGGGAACTCGGCCACGATAGACACTAGGATGGATGGCCTCGTGAGGGTGCGCCTGCCGAGCGGGCACATCAAGGACCTCCCAGCGAAGTGCCGCGCTACGATTGGCGTTCTTGGCGGCCACGGCCGTACCGAGAAGCCGCTAGTCAAGGCCGGCGCTGCCCACCACCGGGCCAAGGCCCGCGGCAAGCTCTACCCGACCGTCAGCGGCGTGGCGATGAACCCTGTCGACCACCCGCATGGTGGTGGAAACCACCAGGCCGTCCACGGGCCCAACTCGGTGAGCAGGAACGCGCCCCCGGGCAAGAAGGTAGGCAACATCGCACCGAAGAGGACCGGACGTGGAAGGTCGAAGAAGGAGTAGTGTGAGACATGGCACGCAAGAGAAGGGTGTTCCGAACGGCCAAGATGGCCCGCCGGCAGGCGAGGAAGCGGCGCTCCAAGATTAGCGAGCGCCGAAAGAAGGAGTTCCGCTGGCGAGGTTACAGCCTCGAGGAGCTCCAAGTGATGCCACTCTATCCCCCAGAGGACGACCCAGACGCACCCTCCATTGCCACTCTGATGCCCTCTAGGGCCAAGCGCACACTGTCACGCGGCCTCAGCCCCGAGTGCGAGAAACTCCTAGGCAGAATCAGGAAGAACAACGGCAAGGGGGCCGTCAGGACCCACTGCCGCGGCATGTACGTCCTTCCCGAGATGGTTGGCACTACTATCGGGATCCACGACGGCAAGAACTTCGTCAATGTCGAAATCGTTCCCAATATGATTGGACATGCGCTAGGGGAGTTCGCGAAGACGAGGAAGTCGGTAACCCACACCGGTCCAGGTGTCGGTGCTACCCGGTCGTCCCAGCATGTGGCATTGAAGTGAGGTGAGGAGAATGGGCAGAGTGCAGGGCAAACCGCAGCGAGGATACACTCAGCTGCTTGAGGGCGCTAACCTAGTGTCCGCTCGCACCGTCGATGTCGATTGCCACCACAAGCACTGCTACCACATCGCAAAAGCAATCCGCGGCATGAACGCGGACGAAGCCATAAGCTACCTCGAGGACGTCATCGAGAAGAAGCGCGCGATACCGTACCAGCGCCGCTCGCGAAAGGGACGCGGCGGCAATACGATGGCCGGTCACAGGAAGGGCAAGATGGGGCCGGGCAAGTACCCGAACAAGGCCTCCAAGGAATTCATCAAACTCATCAACAGCGCCATGGACAATGCCCGACAGCGCTACGACACCATCGACCCGGAAGAGATGATGATTACCCACGTCGCCGCCCATCGCGGACAGGTCGCCACCAACTGGAAACCCCGGGCTCGCGGTACGTCGTCTCCCAGCAACCACTACCAAATGAATCTGGAGATCTTCCTAGAGCACTTCGGTGACGAAGAGGAAGAGCATGGGGAAGAGGAATTCTGAGGTGATGGCATGAGGCAGAACACGATTCGCAAGATGATCGGTCGCAACGTCGAACGGCAGTTGGTGCGCGAGTACCTTCTGAAGGAGACCGAGAGAGCCGGTTTCGGAGGTCTTCACTTCAACAGGACACCAGAGGGCACCAAGGTGACCCTGAGCGCCGAGCAGGTCGGACGGGTGATCGGCAGGCGCGGCAAGGTCATCCACGAGCTCCAGCGTCGGCTGCAAGAGGACTTCAAACTCACCAACCCCCAACTGGAGGTCGAGGAGATTGAAGATTCCAGAATCAACGCCCAAGTCATGGCGAGCAGGCTCGCCAGCTCGCTCGAGCGAGGCTGGTTCTTCCGCCGAGCCGGTCACAGCACGGTTCAGAACGTCATGGACGCTGGCGCAAGAGGGTGCATCGTCATCCTCAGCGGCAAGATAACGGGCGCTAGACACCGCGTCGAGAAGTTCCAGAAGGGGCACATCAAGTACTGCGGCGAGCCGGCCCTACAATTCATGGACGTCGGGTTCTCGACCGCCGTCAAGAAGCTCGGTACCGTCGGCTGCACAGTCAGGATAATGAGACCCGGAACCAAACTTCCCCACGAAATCACCATCCAAGAGAGGCACGAGTCCGGCCTGCCCCAACTAGTCGAAGTCTCTGGCTTCGTCCCCCTCGAGTTGGACGAGGCCATAGCAGAAGGAACGAAGGAGGAGGAGTGATGCCACACGTAAGCTCGAAGGACATCGATGAGATGAACCAAGAGCAGCGCGAGCGCACGCTCGAGGAACTGCGCGACGAGATGCTCCAGCTTAGGGCCCAGCAGGCCCTAGGTGGCTCGTCCTCGAATCCCGGAGCCTACAAGCAGACCCGCAGGAGCATCGCGAGGATGCTCACGAAGATGAAACAGTCCAAGGAGGAGTGATTATGGCTGGGATTTGCAATCTGTGTGGTCTTCCCGACGAGCTCTGCATCTGTCAGGAGATCGCCAAAGAGCAGCAGAAGGCCATCATCTCGGTGGTCAGAAGGCGCTACGGAAAACTGGTCACCATAGTCGAGGGCATCGACGATGCCGCCATCGACATCGGCCAGCTCGCTAAGATACTCAAGGGCGCATGCGCGAGCGGCGGAACGGTCAAGGGTCGAACGATTGAGCTGCAGGGCAATCACAAGAAAAAGGCGGCTAAGGTCCTCGAGCAGAACGGCTACCAAGTGGAGGTGCGCTGAATGAGCGACCTAATCCACATGCCTTGGCTCGCTCGACGACTGACGGTGCTCGATTCCACCGATTCTACGCTTATCGGGGTCAGCGGCACGGTGCAGGACGAAACAAGACGAACCATTCGAGTCATGACCGAGAACGGCCCACTAACTCTGGCTAAGGACGTCATACGCTTCACCATAGACGACGAGGAGATCGACGGAGCAATCGTGACGCAGCGTCCCGAGGATAGGATCAATCGCAGATACAGGAGGACCTGAGATGCGTGACATAGGGGTGGACGTCCACGCCCCCGATGGGGAGTGGGACGGCAACGAGAACTGCCCGTTCTACGGTAACCTGAGGCTGCGTGGACAGATCATCAAGGGCGTTGTCTCATCCAGAGGTATGCAGGACGCGGTGATTGTCGAGCGAGAGACCACGCGCTACATGAAGAAGTTCGAGCGCTACGAGAAGCGCACCCGACGCTACCCAGCGCACATACCGAGCTGCATAGGCGAGGTCGCTGCCGGCGACAGCGTCCGCATCATGGAGTGCAGACCGCTCTCCAAGACAGTGAAGTTCTGCGTCATCGAGAAGGGGGAGAGCGAATGAAGGGGATTCCCGGGCGCGTGACCTCCGGCCTGCCGACGCAGGCCCGACTGGACTGCGTCGACAACACCGGCGCCAAGGTGGTCCAGCTGATTACCGTGCTCAAAAAGGGCGGGGTCGCGAGGAGGTACCCTGCCGCTGGCGTGAGCGACATGATTAGAGTCACCGTTAGGCGCGGTACTCCTGAGACTCGTCGCCAGATTTTCAACGCCGTCATAATCCGTCAGGCTAGACCCTTCCGCAGGGTCGACGGCACGTGGGTGCAGTTCGAGGACAACGCATGCGTAATCACGAACGATCGTGGTGAAGTGCAGGGATCCGACATAAAGGGGCCCGTGAGCAGGGAGGCCGCCGAGAGGTGGCCTAGAATCGCCGCCACGGCGAAGCAGATAGTGTGAGGTGAGGGGATGTCCAGCAAGAAGTCAGGAAAGCAGCGAATGGCCCAGAGCAAGGCCCCGATTCATGTCCGTCGCAAGCGGATGAGGGCACGCCTAATCACCGACGACCCCAATATGAAGGACATCCGATCTGTCACCGTTCGAGTAGGCGACGAGGTCGAGGTCACGAGGGGCGACTTCAGCCACCCGAACAGCGTCAAGCCCGACTCCCGTGGCAAGCGGCTAGGCCAGGCCAGAGGCAGGGCTGGCGTCAAGGCCAAGGTAGCGAGCGTCGACACGGGCAACGGCTTCATCTTCGTCGACGGCCTAACTCAGTCAACCGCAGACGGCAAGGAGGAGGCCATCCCAATCAGCCCCTCCAACGTCATCGTCACTAAGCTCTATGAGGGCGACCCACTTCGTATCCGGAGAATCATGAATCGTGTCTCGGAAGGTGATTCGGAATGAGCAGGAGCCACATCAAGCGCCTCGTGATGCCGCGGAGTTGGCCGCTGACGAGAAAGACCAGCATTTGGGTCCAGAAACCGAACCCCGGTGGCCACAGCACGGAGATGTGCATGCCGCTCGGCATCGTACTGAGGGACGTCCTCGGCGTCGCGCACAATATGCGCGAGGCCAAGCGAATCCTGCACTCCAGGAAGGTGAGCGTTGACGGGCGCATAGAGACCGACCGCTCCCGCGGAGTGGGCCTAATGGACGTCCTTACCGTGGGTGAGGACAGCTACAGGTGCGTGTTGGACACCAACGGCAAGCTGCGATACCGCCCTATTCCCAAGAAGGCCGCTGGTAGCAAGATCTGCAGGGTCATGAGCAAGACCACAATCAAGGGCGGCAAGACCCAGATCCACCTCCACGATGGCCGCAACATAGTGGTCGATGGCGCTTCGAAGTACAAGTCCGGCGACTCGCTTGCCATCTCACTGCCGGACCAGGCCATCTCCTCCCACGTGGAAATGAAGAATGGGGCTCTAGCCTACCTGACCGGTGGCAGCCACATCGGCGAGACGGCCGTGGTCCAAGACCAGGACGTCAAACGCTCTTCAAAGCCCAACGAAACCTCATTCGAGGACTTCGGGACCATAACGGACTACGTCTTCGTCATCGGCAAGGTCACTGACCTGCCTCTGGAGGGTGACTCATGAGCGATGCTGCCAACCCCATGCTATCGCCCAGCATCACCAAGGTCACGGTGAACATTGGCGTGGGCGAGGGCGGTCGACGACTCCAGCTCGCGGAGCGCGTGCTTGAGGTCCTCACGGCGATGAAGCCGATGCGCACCATCTCCGCCAAGACCAACAGGGACCTCGGCACGAGGGAGGGGGCCCCGATCGGATGCAAGGTCACGATACGCGACCCGAAGGCCATCGAGACCTTCCTGAAGGATGCCTTCTGGGTGAGGGACCACACCCTCCCGGAGTACAACTTCGACGCTCAGGGTAACCTGTCGTTCGGCATCTCAGACTACACTGACTTCCCCAAGCAGAAGTACGATCCTGACATTGGCATCTTCGGAATGGACGTAAACGTGGTCCTCGAGCGCCCCGGTCACCGTGTTTCTAGGAGGAGGCGACGCAAGTCTAGGGTCTCCGTGCCTCACAGAATAGGCAGGGAAGAGTCGAAGGCGTGGTTCGCTGATCGGTACGGGCTCAACATAGTGGAGGAGTGAGAATGGCACGCGATCACGGCGAGAGCATCGGAAGAAGCACCGGATGCAGGCGCTGCGGGCGTAAGAGGGGGCTGATTCGGCGCCACGGCCTGCGACTGTGCAGGCAGTGCTTCCGGGACGTCGCCGCCGATATTGGATTCAAGAAGTACTCATGAGGTGATAAGATGCAGTTTGACCCATTGAATGACGCTTTTACAACGATTTACAACGCAGAGCACGCCGGCAAGTACGAAGTTACCGTGCGCCCAGCCAGCAAGCTGCTGGGCAGCATGCTGACCATCATGCAGAAGTCCGGTTACCTAGGCGAGTACGAACTCTTGGAAGACGGACGCGGCGGCTCCTTCCGAATCGAGCTCATCGGGGCCATTAACCGCTGTGGCGTCATCAAGCCGCGTCACTCTGTCAAGCGCTCGGATTTTGACAAGTGGGAGTCGAGGTATCTTCCAGCGAGGGACTTTGGCCTACTGATACTGACTACCAATCAAGGCGTCATGGACCACTTTGCCGCGAAGAAGGAGAGGGTTGGCGGGCGCCTGCTCGCATACGTGTTCTAGGAGGAAATCGCATGTCCAGAACAGCTCTAGTATCGCACCTCATCACTATCCCTGAGGGAGTGGGCGCGAATCTTGAGGGCAACACCGTGACCCTGACCAAGGACGGCAACTCGCTAACTAGGGATTTCAACCACAATCGAGTCAAAGTTCGACAGGCGGACGGCGGCTTGGAGGTGTTCTGCAACCTGCCACGCCGTTCCGAGAGGGCAATAGCGGGAACCTGGGCCGCGCACTTGCGCAACATGGCCAAGGGCCTCGACGAGGGCTTCGAGTACCGCCTCAAAGCCGTCTTCAGCCACTTCCCCATGTCCCTCAAGGTCCAGGGCAACGAGTTCACCATCACCAACTTGCTAGGCGAGAAGGTCCCGAGGGTCGCAAGCCTCCCGTGGTCGCCCGCGGAGGTCGAGGTCAAAATCGACGGGAAGTCCGATGTATCCGTCAAGGGTGCCGACCGTGAGAAAGTCGGTCAAACGGCAGCCAACATCGAGCGAGCCTGCAAGATCAAGAATCGAGACCCGAGGGTCTTCCAAGATGGGGTATACATTGTGTCCAAGGGGGCATAGGGGGTAAGGAGATGGCGTACGAAGAATTGACCGTGGCCGAGCTCAAGGACCTGCTGCGCGAGCGCGGACTACCCGTCTCGGGCAGAAAGAGCGAGCTCGTTGCGCGCCTGACTGATGCTGACGAGGCGCCCTCAGAGGCCGAGCAGGAAGATGCGCCACCCGAGAAGGCACCCGACATCATCGATGAGGAGGAGGATGACTTCGAAGAAGACGATGACGACTACAATGAAGAGGGCGACTTCGAGGAGTGGGAAGACTTCCACACCTCGCGGCAGAAACCGGTCCTCGACGATGCCACGCGGGCAGCGCTCGACATGCGCGCAGCACAGAGCAAGAAGCAGCCCACCTTCAGGCGTCAGGAGTGGTTCCGCTACCGACGCCTGTCCAAAACCGGCTACCGCAAGCCGAAGGGCAAGGATTCCAAGATGAGGAAGAACAGGAAGTACCGCGCCCCAATGGCCAGGGTCGGTTACGGCAAGGTCGCCGCAGCCCGAGGCCTCCACCCCTCGGGGTTCAATGAGGTCCTCGTCCACAACTCAAACGAACTGGACGGACTCGACCCCGAACTCCAAGCCGTGAGGATCGGCGCTGGCGTGGGCAACAGGAAGCGCTCGAGAATCCACGACCGCGCCGACGATCTCGGCCTACGCGTTCTGAACCGGCGCCCGATAGTGCGCAAGGGGGACATGCAATGATGATCACCAACCAGAAGCGGATGGCCGCCCAGATCTTCTCAAAGAGAGAGGGAAGGGTCGTCGGCATACACAGGGTCTGGATCGACCCTGACTACTTGGACGAGGTCGCCGACGCCGTCCAGAAGGCTGACGTGCGCAACCTCATTGACGATGGAATCATCATGGCCAAGCCAATCGTCGGGACCAGCCGGTCAAGGACCCGCAAGGCATCCCATCAGAAGTCGAAGGGCCGTCGCAAGGGCCAGGGCTCCAGGAGTGGCAGCGCAAATGCCCGCAGCCCGAGGAAGCAGCGCTGGATGACTCGAATAAGGGCGCAGCGAAGGGCACTCCGGAAACTGAGGGACGAAGGGTCCCTCACCTCGTCCCAATACAGACACTTCTACCTCAAGGCGAAGGGCGGATCCTACCGCTCGATTGCCCACATGAGGAGCAACATCGAACTAGAGGGGATAGCTTCCGGGGGTGAGCAGTGATGGTACGAGGACGGAGCCACCGACTGCGCTTCAAGCGTCGCCGCACCGGCGAGACCGACTACCACAGGAGGATGAGGATGCTGCGCGGGGGACTGCCTCGCGCAGTCGTCCGAGTCTCCAACACCCAGGTCACATGCCAACTCGTCTCCTTCGACGCCGGAGGTGACAGGGTGCTGGCTTCGGTCACGGGGAAGACCCTTGTCGACAAGCACAAGTGGCCATCCGACGCCTCTCGCAAGTCGGTACCCGCCTGCTACCTAGCGGGAATAGCTCTCGCGAGGTCCGCTCTGGCCGCTGGTCACAGCGAGGCGATCCTCGACATCGGCCTGGCTGCCTCCTCCAGGGGCAGCAGGACCTACGCCGCACTTCGGGGGATGGTCGATTGCGGCCTCGAGATCCCCCATTCCGAGGATGTGCTACCCAGCGACGAGCGAGTAAACGGCTCGCACATCGACAGCAGCATGGCCAAGGCCGTGGCAGCGACCAAGAAATCGATAGAGGGGGCGAAGGCATGAGCGAGGAGGCCGCACCAGCGGATGGGGAGGCCGCACCAGCGGAGGAGACCGTCCAAGTCGCACCCGGCTTGGCACTCGCCCAGGTCCCCATCGAGCCCTCTGACGATTTCCCGAGGCGGAGGCGCGGCCCCGATCCGCTGGCAGCACTGCGGGTGTGGGTGCCGCGCACGCGCCTAGGCCGCATGGTAATGAACGGGGAGATACTAACCTACGAGCAGGCGCTCGCCACTGGGCTGCCGATTCGCGAGGCCGAGATTGTCGATGCCCTGCTTCCGGACCTCGAGGACGACGTCCTCAGCGTCAACATGATCCAGAGGATGACCGACTCCGGTCGCCGTGTCAGGTTCAACATCCTGTGCGCGGTGGGTAATGGCGATGGTTACGTGGGACTCTCGGTTTGCAAGGGCAAAGAGGTCGCCAGCACCATTCAGAAGGCGATCACCCAAGCCAAGCTCAATCTCATCCCAGTGATGCGCGGCAACGGCTCTTGGGAGTCCTCCGAGGGGCCGGGCAACAGCATCCCGTTCAAGACCACTGGCAGGTCCGGTTCGACCCGCCTGACCCTTCTGCCCGCCCCCGCGGGCAAGGGTCTGGTAATCGGCGACTACGGTCGCAGGGTCCTAGCTCTCGCGGGCGTTTCCGACGTATGGTCCCGCTCATCCGGCCAGACTCGCTCGACCATCAACTTCGCCAAGGCCACCTTCAACGCGCTGGTCGAACTGAGCCGAACCAAGATCACCGATGATGTCCGCAGACGGCTGCAAATCACGACCGGGAGGAAGTTAGCATGACCTACCTAGTGATCAGGGCCAGGAGCGACCGGGGCGTCACCAAGAAGATTCGCGATACTATGGCGATGCTCAACCTGACGCGCGTCAACCACGCGGTCCTCCTCCCCGAGACGCCCAGCTACGCGGGCATGCTCCAGAAGGCCAAGGACTTCGTCACATGGGGCGAGGTCGACGCCGAGACGATTAGCACACTCCTCAAGGAGCGCGGCAGGATGACCGGCGACAAGCCCGTGACCGACACAGTTGTCAAGTCCGGCAGCGAGTACTCCACGGTAGATGCCCTCGCGAAGGCGATCGCCTCGGGCGATGCGACCCCGAGGTCCGTCGAGGGCCTCAAGCCGGTTTTGAGACTCCACCCCCCGAGGGGGGCCAAGGGCTGGGGCGGCATCAAGCGCGCCTACTCGGTCGGCGGCGCGCTCGGGTTCCGCGGCAAGGACATCGAGAACCTGGCCGCGAGGATGGTCTGAGGTGAGTGCATGGTGTCCAGGACGAACAAGTTCCGTGGCAGCCGCTACCACGGCCGTGGCAAGAAGGCGGGCCGCGGCGCGGGCAAGCGCGGTGGCCGCGGCAACGCCGGCCTGAACAAGCACAAGGTCATGACGCGCCTGAAGTACATGCCAGGGCACTGGGGGATGCACGGCTTCAACCGGCACCCGAGCCTGCGGGTCGTGAACACGTCGATCAACATCGGCGAGGTCAGCGAGCGGGCCGAAGGCGACTCCATCGACCTGACCCAGATGGGCTACGACAAGCTCCTCGGCCGGGGAAGCATAGATCGTGCCATCGAGATAACCGTCCGCGAGGCGAGCGCACGCGCCATCGAGAAGGTAGAGGCCGCCGGTGGCAGCGTCGCCATCGGCGATGACGAGGAATGGGGCGAGTGGGAAGAGGAGTGAGCGACCCACAAAGGGAGGCTAGTCTATGGTGAAGCGCGGACCGAACGTCATCGGGCTCGCTGTCATGGCTGCGGTCTACTGGGGTGCTCTCTACTATTGGGTCAAGGACGATCTGAACAGCTACGTCGCAGAGGACCAGACCCGCGCCGTGGTCCTTTTCGCCACCTCGATCCCCTACGTGGCGTTCGTCATCTGGGGCACCATGACCGACCTGCCCGAGAGCGTCACTGAGATTCCGTTCGTAGGCAAGTTCCTGAAGGCCTACCTCTGGCTCGCCATCGTAATCGCCCTGGCCTACTGGGGATGGCTCGATCAGGCCGCAATGGGCTTCCTGCTGGTGGGTGTCGCCCTGTTCGGGCTCGGTACCGGGCTCGCGCTATCCTGCCTGTTGTACACTGGCGAGGAGGCCAGCCGCCTATATGGGATGAGGCGCCTCGTGGACGTCTACCCCAGCATCACCAAGCCAGAGGGGCACGTGAGATTCAACCAGAAGCTGTGGACCACGGTCCTCGTCCTGATCATCTACTTCGTGATGACCAACGTGATGATCTACGGCCTCTCAGACACCACGCTGGACGTGTTCTCCTCGTTCAGGGCCATCATGGCCGGGGCCTCGGGCTCGATCATGCACCTCGGCATCGGCCCCATTGTCACCGGGTCGATCATCATGCAGCTGTTCTCGGGCGCCAAGATCATCCAGCTAGACCTCCAGGACGCCGGTGACAAGCAGCTCTACCAGGGCGTCCAGAAGATTCTGGTTCTGATCATGATCCCCGTCGAGTCGATTCCCCAGGTCTACGGCTTCCTAGACCCTTCAGAGACGATGATACTCGACTACGGGTTGGGCTGGGCCAACGCCGTCATCGTCTCGCAGCTGTTCCTAGGCTCGCTGCTTGTGTTCCTGCTCGACGAGCTGGTCAGCAAGTGGGGCATCGGCAGCGGCATCTCCCTGTTCATCGCAGCGGGCGTCGCCCAGTCGACATTCGTAGGCACCCTCTCCCCCCTGCCCACCGTCGAGGGCGCCCCGATGTCCTTCGACAACCCGCCCTCGGGCACGTTGCCGATGATCTTCTACACGCTGCGAACCGCGACCAACCAGCAACTGGTCTCGCAGAACGGATTCGAACTGATGCTGCTCAATCACGCCAATCCGATCGCGGCGCTCGCCTCATCGATTATCGTGTTCCTCGTGGTCGCCTACGCCGAATCCAGCAAGCTCGAGCTTCCGCTGACCCACGGCAAGGTCAGGGGGCACAGGGGGCAGTACCCGATTCGCCTGGTCTACGCCAGCAACATCCCCGTGATCCTGATGGCCGCCCTGTTGGCCAACGTCAACATGTTCACGCTCCTGTTCTGGAGCCACCCGACCCTCTCCACCGTTCCGATACTGGGGAGGAACGGGGCTTGGAGCAAGGCCCACTGGTTCGGCTCCTATGAGGTCGGGGCGACCACTCCCTCCGACGGCTTCGCCTGGTACTCCTCCATGGTCAACGGCGTAGGCGCCTGGTTGATACCGCTCCTGAACCAGACCGGCGATGCCTACGGCCACAGCCTGGGGCAGATTATGACGCACGTGTTCGTCTACGTGTTCTTCATGACCGCAGGCTCGACGGTGTTCGCCAAGTTCTGGATCGAGACCACCAACATGGGCGCCAAGGACGTTGCCAAGCAGATCGAGCGTACAGGCATGCAGATTCCCGGGTTCCGCAAGAACCCGGTTGTCCTCGAGCGCATCCTCGAGCGCTACATCCCTCCCGTGACCCTGTTCTCCGGTGCATTCGTCGGACTGCTGGCTGCGGGTGCCGACCTGCTGGGCACCGTGGGCAACGCCACCGGGACCGGGCTGCTCCTAGCCGTAGGCATCATCCTGCGCACCTACGAGCAGATCCAGAAGGAGCAGGCCATGGAGATGCACCCGGTGCTGCGCGAGTTCTTCGGTGCCGAATGACGAGGCCACAATCGGTGCACTCGACCCCAATCCGCGCCGCGCCGCTCTCGTCACGTTCTTAAACCGCATGAAGTTCGGCAAGACGCTGCGTCCAGCAGGCGTTGGAGACCGAGCACTACGGTGCCGTGACGTCCTCCATCACGCAGGACGCTGCCGAGGCAGTGCGGCCACGAACATGTTCGTGGTTGAGGAGGTTAACCACAATACGACTTGACCCCCGTACAGGGGGTGCAAGAAGCAGATATTTTTTCATTCGATTTTCAATGAAGTGCATCTGCGCCATTTTCCAATATAGTGACACTTGTGACACACTACAAACTCCTGCTGGATCAGTGATTCGCTCACGCGAAATCCGGTTGATCCTGCCGGAGGCTACCGCTATTGGAGTTCGA
>UINC01000232.1_pt1 | contig 15672 bp, 16 predicted proteins | sample 5385821 | NCBI WGS metagenome assembly UINC01 (sample SAMEA4666929, study PRJEB26691) | marine metagenome | isolation source: Pacific Ocean | place: Pacific Ocean | collected 2011-10-13 | reverse complement strand
ATCTGCCAATAATTTATCAACTAAAATTCTACCACTATGTTCATCTGTGATAAGCTTTTTTCTTGATGCAATGTCTAATTGAATTTGAGGAGGTATAGTAAAAAAAGACCCAGCAGAAGCACCTCTTTCAACAGCTACAACAGCAAGTCCATTTCTAACACTAGATCTAATCTTTTTATAAGAAACAAGCAAAGACTCATCAATTTTTGATTCAAATTTTTTTGATTTCTTTAAAAGACCATTTTCTTCCTTTTCAGTTTCTTTCAAAATATCATCCAGTTCATTTTTTTTATGAGTTAAATGCTTCTTCCTTTCCTTAAGTTTTTCGTTATTTTGATCAATATTTTCCTTTTTTAATTCTATTTGAGCAGTTAACTCTTTAATTTGCTTAGTACAAAGTTCAATTTCAAGTTCTTGAAATTCAATTTCTTTACTTAAAGATTCAAAAGCTCTGTTATTTCTAACATTTTTTTGTTGATCATTATATTTTTTAATCATTGATTTAGCATGTTCAATAGTATTCTGTTTTGATTTGATTTCTTCTGTAGATTGATCTAGTTCTTCATCTATTTTAGACATTCTAACTTCAAGTCCAGCTACTTCATCTTCTAAATCTTCTACTTCAAGAGGAAGCTCTCCTCTAACACTTTTTATTTTGTCAATTCTAGAATCGATTAATTGTAAGTCATAAAGTGCTCTAAGTTTATCTTCTACTGAAAATTCTACTTTTTTAGCCATAATTAAAAATAATTAACAGGGTTTGTATTTGATTTTGATATAATGGACGCAAACTTAGGAATTTTTTTCATAAGAAAATTTAAAATTAACTCTTTTGTAAACTGTTCACTTTCAAAGTGTCCTATATCTAATAATAATATTTTGTTTTCAGCTTTAAAATAATCATGATATTTAAGATCTGAAGTTATTAAACAATCAGCTTTAGAATTAATTGCATAATCAATTGAAAAACTTCCAGATCCTCCTAAAACTGCAACATTTTTAATTTTTTTATCTATAAGTGGAGAATGTTTAATTGTTTTAACTTTCATTTTTTTCTTCACATATTTTAAAAAGTCTTTTTCAGAAAAGGATTCTTTAAGTTTGCCAATCATTCCCATTCCTCCTTTAAACCCTGTTTTAGGGATAAGGATTTTAGTGTCTATTAAGCTTAATTGTTTTGAAATTTGAAAATTTACTCCCTCTGGATGATTATCTAAATTTGTATGTAAAGCATAAATATTGATACTATTTTTTATTGCTTTACTAACTACCCTTTCCACATATGTTTTTCTAGTGATTTTTTTTAAACCTGAAAAAATTATAGGATGAAAACTAATAATTAAATTACACTTTTTTTCAATGGCTTCATCCACAACATTTTCTAAGGAATCAATGGTTATTAAAGCTTTTGTAATGATTGCAGATTTATCACCAACAATTAATCCAACATTATCAAAATCTTCGGCTGATTCTAATGGAGCCCAATCTTCAATTATATTTATGATTTCTTCTAATTTCACAATTTTTTTATTGCAAAGTTATAAATTCTGCAATCATCAATAATTTAGATTTTAATTTATACTTTAGTTTTATGTTTTTGATTAGAAAAATTCTATATCCTATTTCTGCAATTTATTTTATTATAACAAGTTTTAGAAATATTCTTTTTAATTACAAAATTTTAAAACCTAAAAAATTTCTTATCCCCCTAATTGGTATAGGTAATTTAAGCACAGGAGGAACAGGGAAAACTCCAATGGCAGAATATATTTTTGAGAATTTTAGTGAAAAATTTAAATTAGCTTTATTAAGTAGAGGTTATAAAAGATCTAGTATAGGTTACATTAAATCTTCTTCAACATCATCTCCAAAGTTAATTGGAGATGAGCCTTATCAAATATTTAAAAAGTTTAAAAATATTCAGGTTGCTGTTGATGAAAAAAGGGTTAGAGGAGTTAATAGTTTAATTAGAGAAAATAAAAATTTACGTGGTATAGTTTTAGATGATTGTTTTCAACATAGAAGTATTTCTTTACGATTAAACATCTTACTAACTACTTATAATGATCCATTTTTTAATGATTGTATTTTTCCTTCAGGAAATTTACGAGAGTCTTTAAATGGTTATAAACGAGCAGACATAATTGTTATAACAAAATGTCCGGATAATTTAAAAGAGTCTGAAATGGAGGTCTTTTGTAATTCAATTAATTTATTAAAGCATCAAAGTTTGTTTTTTACATCAATATCTTATAATAATTCTCTTTTTGGAACATCAAATATTCAAATTGAAGAATTAAAAAAATCAAAAGTTTTATTAGTAACGGGTATATCGAATATCAACCCTTTAATAGAATATTTGAATAATAAAAATGTTCAATTTGATCATTTGAAATTTTCAGATCATCACAATTATTCACCTAAAGATATTTCTAGAATTGAAAAAGAATTTGGAGATAGAATTGTTGTTACAACGGAAAAAGACTATAAAAAAATTAAGAATTTAAATTTAAATAACAAACTATTTTATTTAGAAATAAAAATTAGATTTTTAAAAAATGAGGTCGCTTTTAAATCTCTAATTTTAGATACTCTCAATTAAGTAATATGTTTTTGAGCTTTATAAGAAGACCTAACTAAAGGGCCACTTTCAACATGTCTAAAACCTAAATTCTTAGCAAATTCTTCATAAATTTTAAATTGATTTGGATTAATGAATTCTTTTACTGGTAAATGTTTTTTTGAAGGTTGTAGATATTGTCCAAGAGTTACAATATCTACATTGTTTTCCTTTAAATCTATAAGTGTTTGGAATACTTCATTTTCTTTTTCACCTAATCCAACCATAACTCCTGATTTAGTTCTTTTTATTCCTTTTCTTTTTAAATATTTAAGTACTTTAAGGCTTCTTTCATATTTTGCTTGGATTCTCACTTCTCTAGTTAATCTTCGGACTGTTTCCATATTATGAGACACAACCTCAGGATTAACTTCTACAATTTTATTTAAATGCTTTTCAATTCCTTGAAAATCTGGTATAAGAGTTTCAAGAGTTATTTTAGGGTTTAACCTTCTTATACTTTTAACTGTTTCAGCCCATATAAAAGAACCCATATCTTTCAAATCATCTCTGTCAACTGATGTTATAACAGCATGTTTGATTTTCATTACTTTTATAGAATTAGCTACTTTTTCCGGTTCAGCCCAATCTATATTTTTTGGTCTGCCAGTTTTAACCCCACAAAACCCACAAGATCTTGTGCATATATTTCCTAAAATCATAAAAGTAGCAGTTCCTTCACCCCAACACTCCCCCATATTAGGACAACTTCCAGATGAACAAATTGTATTTAAATTGTATTTATCTACTAACCCTCTTAATGCTGTATATTTTTTTCCTGTAGGAAGTTTTACTCTAATCCACTTTGGTTTTTTTACTATTTCTTTGTTAGAATAAATGTTACTTGGATTAGTTGTATTATTGGATATTTTAAGTTTTTTCCATTCAGATTTTTCAATAGTTGTATTTTCTAATTTATTTGGAAGAATTGACATAAAGATATAATACGAAGTAAAGTTACAAACTATTGATTAATTATTTATAAAATAGTTAAATACCATACTGTAAAGCATGTTAAAAAAATTAATCCCATTATACTTAGGATATTTATCCCTTTTGATGGTCTATGTTCTTTTGGGGTATATTTGCTATTTATTAATCTGAAATTTACAAATGCATAAAATGGTGCAGTTATAAATGAAAGTATAGTAGCTATTTTTACTAGAAGACCCATTTCGGACATAAAAAATACAAAAATTGATAATGTACCGACAGCCAAAATTATAATCCAAAGATTATAGTTTGCAATCTTATTTATTCCCAATAAACTAAAAGTTTTCTCCATTGTTCTTGGGGAAGCATCAAGACATGTAATAGTTGTACTAAACATTGTTGTAAAAGCAGCTATTGCTATGATTAAGAAAACTTCATTTCCTATAGAATTTGTATATAGATTTATTAATTGTTTTGCAAACTCTCCTCCTTGATTTGAAAAGGTTTCGCCACTCTTATACATAACAAATGATCCTAAGGCAATAAAACACACGCCTAAAATTATAGTTATTATATAACCAATATTAAAATCAAAGATGATTTCTTTTTCATTTATTTTTTTTTCTTCTTTTTTTTGTTTTTCAAGTGTCCAAATAGATTGCCAAATAGATATATCCAATGGTGCTGGCATCCAACCCATAAAAGCAACTAAAAAGGCAATACTTAATGTTTCTTTTGGAAAAATTTGAGTTAATTCTAATTCATTTGTAGAATTAATGCCAGCAAATAAAACTGCTAATAGGGTGCTAATAGCTAATAAGATTATTACAAATTTCATGAGGTTGTCTAACAGTTTATATCTGCCAATTAAAAGTATTAGTAAACACAAAAAAATTATTAGAAATGCCCATATGGTAATATTTGTAGTAATTCCAAAAAGCTCAATTGCTAATCCTGCTGTAACGATTGTTACGGCACTTTGGATTGTAAACATAGTAATTAGAGATAAAAATAGATATATCAATAAAACATATTTGCCTAATTTATAGTAGCCATCTAAAAGACTTTCACCAGTGGCTAATGAATATTTAGGTCCAAATAAAAAAAAAGGATATTTAAATAGATTAGAAAGAATTAGAGCCCATAATAATCCAAAACCAAAATCAGCACCCGCTCTTGTAGATTGAACTAGGTGAGAAACTCCAATTGCTGCACCTGCAAAAAGTAATCCAGGTCCTAATTTTCGTACTATTGATATCATGATTTTTTAATTATTTCAGCTAAAATTCTTTTTGCTCTCATTATTCTAATTTTCACATTATTTATTGGTTGATTAAGCTTATTAGAGATTTCTTTATAACTTAATTCATTAAAATACCTTAGTTCAATAACTTTTTTATAATTAGGTTTTAATTTACTTATTTTATTTTTCAGAGATTTTAATTTTTGTGCATTTATAAGATCATCTTCTGGACTAGGAGAGGTTTCTACAACTCTGTCAAAATCATTGGATCCAAATACATTTAAATTGTTTTTGTTTTTTCTTACTTTATCAATATGAAGATTTTTTGAAATAGTAATAAGCCATGTTTTAAAAAGATATTTATCATTATAAGTAGTTATTTTTTCAAATGCTTTGGTAAAACTTTCAATGGTAATATCCTCAGCATTTGATTCGTTTTTAATCCTTTTTAATTGAAAATTATAAACATCATCCCAGTAGGTGTTTAACAAATAACTAAAAGCATTTTGATTATTTTCTTTTGCAAGATTAATTTGATTTCTAATAATTTCGTTTTCTGCCAAACTATTAATTCAAATTTATTTTAGGATCTTTACAGTCAGTTTCATTTGGAAGTTTGCCACAAATTCCACAAGGTTCATTGTTTTTGTTTAAAAATGGATTAGCACTAGCACAAGTCCCTGAAAATTTTCCATTTTTTTTTAAAATAATTTTAATGGAAATTCCAGCAAAAGCTATCACTAATAATAAAAATGTTATTACATATAACATGTTAATTGTCAATTATATTAACCTCCTCTTCTAGCAATATATTAAATTTTCTTAAAACAGCGTTTTTAATTTTTTGGGAAAATTCAAAAATTTCATTTCCTGAAGCTTTTCCATAGTTAACAATTATTAACGCATGTTTATCATAAGTTCCTGTATTACCATCTTTTATTCCCTTATATCCACATTTTTCAATTAGCCAAGCAGCAGGAATTTTTATTTTTTTTTCTGAAATTTTATAAAATGGAACATTTTTTTCCTTTTCACATAATTTTTTGTAATGAATTTTATCTATAATCGGATTTTTAAAAAAACTACCACAATTACCAATCAATTTAGGGTCTGGTAATTTGCTTGATCTGATTTCGTTAACTGATTCTGAAATATCCTTAATAGTTGGATTAAGAATATTATTTTTTTTGATAATCTCTTTTAAAGGTTTGTAAGAAAAATTTATTTGATGATTTTTTTTAGAAAGTTTAAAAGTAACATTAGAAATAATATACTTATTTCTAAGTTCTTCTTTAAAAATGGAGCTTCTATATGAAAATTTACATTCAGTATTCTTAAATATTCTTAATAATCCAGTTTCTATTGAAATAGCTCTGCAATTTTCAAAAGTGTCTTTTAATTCAACTCCATATGCACCTATATTTTGAATTGGAGCACTTCCTACATGTCCAGGAATTAAAGTTAAATTTTCCAAACCACCATAATCATTATTTATAGTCCAGTTAACCAAATCATTCCATACTTCTCCAGCTCCAACAGAAACAATTACATAATCTTCTGTTTCATTTATTAATTCAATTCCTTTAATTTGAATTTTTAGAATACTTCGATCAATATTATTTTTAAAAAGAATATTAGTTCCTCCACCAAGAATTATTGGTTCACCAGTATTATTTTTTTTAATAAAATGAATTATTTCTTGTTCTGAATTTGCAATGTTGAAATTAGAGGAAATTACATCTACTCCAAAACTGTTATAGTTCTTAAGAGATATTTTGTTTTTTTTTTGCAATTTTTATCTATTTAACAAATAGACAAATTTTATTTGTCTTCTTCTTCTTTTTCTTCTTCTTCTGGCTCTGGTAGGACTTCACCCTTAATCCTTAAAATAACATTTGGTGTTTTAGCATTAGAATTCACTGTAATTGCTTTTTGGAACATCCCCGTCCTTTTAGTATCATATTCAACTTCAATTGAACCAGATTGACCTGGAAGAATTGGTTTTTCGGGTTTTTTAGGAATAGTACAACCACAAGAAGAAAAGATTCTAGAAAAGATTAAAGGTGAGTTACCAGTGTTTTTAAACTCAAAAGTTCTTTTCCCATCTTCACCATTTTCAATAGTTCCATAATCAATAATAGTTTCCTTAAATGAAATTTCAGCTGATTTTTCTTGAGAAAGTACAGGAAATGTGTAAAGTACTAGATATATAATTAGTGAAATTTTTTTCATATCATGAATTTTAATTAAAACTATGACTTTTTATACATACTTACAAAAAATCAACTTACCTTTTAAATTACTTTTTAGTTGACTACTTTTGTCATCATAATTAATGAAAATAATAGATGGGTATAGCTAAGAGCTTTGATGCAAAAAAAATAGAATCAAAGTGGTATCAATTTTGGAATGAAAACAAGTATTTTAACTCAAAACCAAATGACAAACTTCCTTATACTATTGTAATCCCTCCCCCTAATGTTACAGGAATACTACATATGGGCCATATGCTAAACAACACCATTCAAGATATTTTAATTAGAAAGGCACGTCTTCAGGGTTTTAATGCTTGTTGGGTTCCAGGAACTGACCATGCTTCAATTGCAACTGAAGCTAAAGTTGTAGAAAAATTAAAGAATGATGGAATTGATAAAAAAGATATAACAAGAGATGAGTTTATAAATCATGCTTGGGATTGGACAGAGAAACACGGTGGCTTAATTTTAGAACAATTAAAAAAGTTAGGGTGTTCTTGTGATTGGGATAGAACTAAGTTCACTTTAGATAAAGAAATGACAGAATCTGTGATAAAGGTTTTTGTTGATTTATATGAAAAAGGCTTGATTTACAGGGGACACAGAATGGTAAACTGGGATCCTCAAGCTAAAACTACCTTGTCTAATGAAGAGGTAATTTATGAAGAAGAACAAACTAAAATTTTCTATATCAAATACAATATTTCTAATTCCCATGAAACAATTAGTGTGGCAACAACTAGACCTGAAACAATTTTTGGCGATACTGCAATAGCTGTAAATCCAGATGATGATAGATATTTAAATTTAAAGGGAAAGAAAGCTATTATTCCAATTATAAATAAAAAAATTCCAATTATAACAGATCCATATGTTGACTCTGAATTTGGGACAGGATGTTTAAAAGTTACCCCTGCACATAGTGAAAATGATAAAATAATTGGCGACAAACACAAACTAGAAATTGTAGATGTTCTAAACGATGATGGAACGCTAAACGAATTTGCACTTCATTATAATGGAAAAGATAGATTTTTAGTTAGAACTGAGATTTTGGAAGAGTTGAAACAACTAGGATCTTTAATAAAAGAGGAAATATATTTAACTAAGATTGGAAAATCTGAAAGAACAAAGTGTGTAATTGAACCTAAACTATCAGATCAATGGTTTTTAAAAATGGAAAAAATCTCAAAGCCAGCCTTAAAAGCCGTTATAGATGATAAGGTTAAATTTTTTCCAAAGAAATTTAAAAACACATATAAAAATTGGATGGAGAACATTAGGGATTGGAATATTTCCAGACAATTATGGTGGGGTCATCAAATACCGGTATATTATTATAGTTCTGATAAAAAAGATTTTGTTGTAGCAGAAAATATAGAGAAAGCTGTAATAAAAGCTCGAAAAAAAAGTGGAGATTCTAAACTAGACAAAAAAAACTTAATTCAAGAAAGTGATGTTTTAGATACATGGTTTTCTTCATGGCTATGGCCAATTAGTGTTTTCGATGGAATTAATAATCCTGATAATGAAGATTTTAATTATTATTATCCAACAAATGATTTGGTTACTGGTCCGGATATTTTGTTTTTTTGGGTTGCAAGAATGATTGTTTCAGGTTATGAATTTAAAAATAAAGAGCCATTTACTTCAGTTTATTTTACTGGTTTAGTAAGAGATAAAACAGGAAGAAAAATGTCTAAGCAACTTGGAAATTCACCTGATGCTCTAAAGTTAATTGAAGATTTTGGAGCTGATAGTGTTAGAGTAGGACTTTTGCTTAGTGCTCCTGCAGGCAATGACCTTTTATTTGATGAATCTTTATGTCAACAGGGAAAAAATTTTTCAAATAAAATATGGAATTCATATAGATTGGTTAAATCTTGGGATGTTAAAGATTCTAAAGATCAAAATTCATCATCTATTGCTGCAATTGAATGGTTTGAAAACAAGCTAAGTTCTAAATTAATTGAAATAGATGATCATTTTAAAAAATATAGAATCTCAGATGCTTTAATGACTATTTATAAACTTATTTGGGAGGACTATTGTTCTTGGTATTTAGAAATTGTAAAACCAAGTTTTGGAACTCCAATAGATATCAAAACTTTTAATCAAACTTTACTATTTTTTGAAAAATGTTTAACAATTTTGCATCCTTTTATGCCCTTTATTTCTGAAGAAATTTGGAGTGGTATAAGAAAAGAAGGAGATAAACCATTAATAATTAAAAATTGGCCAAAACATAATAAAGTAGATGATTCATTATTAAGCGATTTTGATCATATTTCTAAACTAATTACAAATATTAGAAAGTATAGAAATGAAAAAGGGATTTCCTATAAAGAAAAAATAGAATTGTCCTCTGAAAAAAATCAATTAAGAAGTGAGTTTAAAAGTGTGGTATTTAAACTGGCTAATTCAGAATTAATAGACGATATTTTACAAATTGATGAAAATGCAGAATCATTGATAGTTGATAGTAAAGAATACTTTATTAATAATCTTTTAGGTCAAAAAAGTGATTTAAAAAAAATTGAAGAGGATTTAAAATATAATAAAGGGTTTTTAAAATCAATTCAATCTAAACTTAATAATAAAAAATTCATGGACAATGCTCCAGAAATTGTTATAGAAAATGAAAAGAAGAAAGAAGAGGACACTAAGGCCAAAATTAAAATGCTAGAAATAAAATTGAAAAAGTAAATTTATTATTTTTCAGCAATTTCATCAACTCCACCCTTCACAGCTTGGTCTATTTCAACTTTAATTTTTGAATTTAATGGAAGAAATAAATCAACCCTTGATCCAAATTTTATAAACCCAGCATCATTTCCTTGTATAACAGTTTCTCCAATTTTTGCATAATTTACTATTCTTCTTGCAACTCCTCCTGCAATCTGACGATATAATATTTCTCCAAATGTTTTGTTTTCAACTACGACTGTTGTTCTTTCATTTAGTTCAGAGGACTTGGAATGCCATGCAACCAGATATTTCCCAGGATGGTATTTACTAAATTTAATAACTCCACTTATTGCATATCTTGTTACATGAACATTTATAGGAGACATAAAAATAGACACTTGAACTTTATCACTTTTAAAATATTCTTTTTCATAAACCTTTTCAATAGCTACTACTTTTCCATCTACAGGAGAAATAATTAATGAATCATTAATTTGAGTAACCCTTTTAGGGTTTCTAAAAAATTGTAAAACCATAATAAAAATGACAATACTAAATATTCCTATGATTTTAGATGTTAGAGGATTAGCTATAAATATGTTTGTAAAAAGATTAATTATTGCTACGATTATAAAAGATATAATAATAATTACATGCCCTTCCTTATGAAACATTTAGAAATATTTTAATAGTTAAATAAATAAATGGTCCTGCAAATATAATACTATCCATACGATCATATAGACCTCCATGGCCTGGAAGCCAATTTCCGCTGTTTTTAACCCCTGCTTCTCTTTTAAACTGAGATTGAACTAGATCTCCAAGTGCTCCTGCACTTGCAGTTAATAACCCTAGAATAACCCACTGCACTATATTAAAGCCTAAGTTTAAATAATTATAAAATATTATGGAAAATATTATAGAAAAAATAATTCCACCAATAAAACCTTCAATGCTTTTTTTAGGAGATACAGATTTTAATAAAGGCCTTTTTCCAAAATTGATACCAAATACGTATGCAGCAGAATCAGAAACCCATATTAAACTCAAAAAACAAAAAACATAATTTGGATTATATATTTCGGAAATTGTTGGCATTGAAAACAAAATAACAAGAGAACCAACCAAGTAAAAATGACCAATAAAACGATTTTTAAGAATTGAAAAGGAAAATAATTTTTTCTTTAAAAGTGAGAACCCTAACAATATATTTGTAATTATAATTAATATTAAAAAAAATAGTTGAAAAACCCAATTGTAGGATAATAAGAAAAGAGAAATATATAAGGGAAAAGTTAAATAAAGAATAAGATTAGATTTTCCAGTATCAGATGATAAAAATTTATGATTATAGTTTGCAATTAGTTTAATAAATTCAAAAACAAGAATTAAACTGCATATGAATCCTACAAAATAAAAAATATATTCATTAATATATAAGGGAAACAATAAAATAGTTGCATATGCAAAAGCTGTTAATGACCTTATATAAAATTCTTTCATTTTATAAATCTTCTAGTAGAAGAAGGTACAGGTTTTTAGCTGCACTCCCATAAGTCAGGAAATTAGTATTTTCTTTTTCTTGACTATTAAAATTCTTAATAGTTGTTATGTTTGTTGGCAAGTTATTAGGATAATTACTTTTAATTCCATTTAAACCTCCACTTAAAGTTTCAGTAAATTGACTGATTTTTGCAAATACAATAAAGTTTTGTGGAAGGTCATTTACTTTGTGTGATTTAATCTGCTCAGCACATATTAGTAAACTACCATCCTTAGCAACCAAAAATTCACATCTAGTTAAAAAAAATCTGGAGTTTAAATTTGTTTTAGAAACATTGAGCCTATCCTTTTCAGAAAAAAAGTCTAGTAAAGAATCATCATAACATAATATTTCAACATCATTCCATTTATTTTCTTCAATTATTTGAGAAAAGAATGTATCACATTCAGATTTGGTTTCACAGTATAAAAACTTTCCTCCATTTTCAGTAAAATTAAAAGTAAACCTCTCTTCAATTGGAGCCTTTGCTTCAGGCATATACTTCCCATCTTCATTTTCTTCAGAGTCTTCTTTTTCACTTTTATTAAAAAAAGATTTAATGAATTTTTTCAATTTAATGTTTTAGACCTGTAAAGATAAAAAAACTTAATGTTTTCAGAAGAATGTTAATAATTTTAGATAAAACTATTTTTAAGATTTAGACCCTTTTATGGCTGTTTTAATATCAAAGGGTCTTTCCCCATAAATTCTAACAAGATCTTCTTTGAAAATAACTTCTTTTTCAAGAAGAAAATTTGCTAATTCTATTAATTTACTTTTATGTTTTTTAAGCAACTTAATAGCTCTTTTATATTGCGTTTCAATAATGTTTGAAATTTCTTTATCTATTACTTCAGCCGTTACATCACTATATGGTTTTGTAAATCCATAGTCGTTTTGTCCACTAGAGTCATAATAAGTTAAATTACCAATTTTATCATTTAATCCATAAACTGTAACCATTGATCTTGCTTGTTTTGTTACTTTTTCTAAGTCACTTAATGCCCCTGTAGAGATATTATTAAACATCACTTTCTCTGCAGCTCTTCCACCTAGTGCAGCACACATATCATCAAGTATTTGTTCGGGTTTAACTATCTGCCTTTCTTCTGGCAAATACCATGCAGCTCCCAGCGATTTACCTCTTGGAACTATTGTTACTTTTACAAGTGGAGCTGCGTGTTCTAACATCCAACTAACTGTTGCATGCCCAGCTTCATGAAATGCAATTGTTTTCTTTTCTGTTTCAGTTATTATTTTATTCTTTTTTTCTAAACCTCCAACAATTCTATCGACTGCATCTAAAAAATCTTGTTTATTTACAGATTTTTTTAATTTTCTTGCAGCAATTAGTGCTGCTTCATTACATACATTTGCAATATCAGCACCTGAGAATCCAGGTGTTTGTTTTGCTAAAAAATCAGTATCAAGATTTTTAGAAATTTTAATAGGCTTAAGGTGAACATTAAAAATTTCTTTTCTTTCTCTTACATCAGGCAAATCCACATATATTTGCCTATCAAATCTTCCTGCTCTCATTAATGCTTTATCCAAAACATCAGCTCTATTAGTAGCTGCAACTACAATAACATTTGTGTTGGTTCCAAAACCATCCATTTCAGTTAAAAGTTGATTTAAAGTATTTTCTCTTTCATCATTTCCTCCAGTCATATTACTTTTCCCCCTAGCTCTACCAATAGCATCTATTTCATCAATAAATATTATTGATGGAGATTTTTCTTTTGCTTGCTTAAAAAGATCTCTAACTCTAGATGCTCCTACACCAACAAACATTTCAACAAAATCAGATCCAGATAGGGAAAAGAAAGGAACTTTTGCTTCCCCTGCTACTGCTTTAGCTAGTAAAGTTTTTCCAGTTCCTGGTAGTCCAATTAATAATGCACCTTTAGGTATTTTTCCACCTAGCTTAGTATATTTTGAAGGATTTTTAAGGAAATCTACAATTTCTTGAACTTCTTCTTTGGCACCTTCTAAACCAGCAACATCTTTGAAAGTTGTCTTGATATCACTTTTTTCATCAAACAATTTAGCTTTGGATTTTCCAATATTAAAAATTTGTGAACCGCCACCACTGCTACCTGACATTCTTCTCATAAAAAAGAACCATAATCCTATTAATATTATTAAAGGAAGAAATCCTAAAATATAATCTAATAACTTATTTTCAACTGTTTTAAAATCATAATTAAATTGAATTCCTTTTTTTTCAGCTTCTTCAAGTTTATTCTGAAATAATTCAAGGTTTCCAATTTCAAAAACATAGTGAGGACCGTTTAAATTTTTCTGACCTAAAAAATTTGTTGAGTTAGCGCTTTTGTGATCAGGACTGTTTAGCGCATCTCTGTTAAGGGTTACTTGAGCAATATTTTTATTAATTACAGTGACTCCCTTTATCTCTCCTTTATTTAAAAATCGTTCAAAACTTGAAATATTAATTTTTTTAGAGGAATTTGAAGTTTCATTTCCTCCAATAAAATAACTGCTGGCAAAAAATAATACTATCAGAGCATAAATCCAATATGTATTAAATTTTGGAGTTTTCATTGTATTTTTGTTCTTATTCATTTTTAATATTTAGTTTCAAAAAGGGTTGAATTAGATTCTTTCCAAAATTCTTCAATCTTATAATAATCTCTTGTTTCTTCGTCAAAAATATGAACTACCACATCAAAATAATCCATCAAAACCCATTTACAATTCTCTAATCCTTCTAAGTGCCATGGTTTTTCACCTAACTCTTTACCAACACATTTTTTAATTGCCCCTGCAATAGCACTTACTTGAGTTCTAGAATTTCCAGAACAAATGATAAAATACTTACAGACTGCATTTTCAATAACTCTTAAATCTAGAACATTAATATTAATTCCTTTTACATTTTCAATTCCCTCTATTACACAAGTAATTAAATTATCCGTATTCAAATTAGCTATTTAAAATGTAAATTTAAGATAATTAATACTACTATTTTAGTTTTATAATAATTTTAGTTACAAATGAAAATAATCAAACTTGATGCCATTAATTCTACAAATGAATATTTAAAAGAATATATTCAAGTCAATTCGATTATAAATAATCACATAGTATATACGTTTAATCAAACAAAAGGGAAAGGACAAAGAGGAAAAGTTTGGATCTCAGAATCTGGAAAGAATTTAGCTGTATCTATATGTTTTTTTCCTAAAAGAATAAAAATTAAAGAACAATTTATTTTAAATATGTTTTTTTCTCTTTTTATAATAAAAACCTTAAAATCATTAAAAATTCCAGATCTAAAGATTAAATGGCCAAACGACATATTGTCAGGTAATAAAAAAATTTGTGGAATTTTAAATGAAACTAAAGTTAAAGGTGAATTTATTAACAATATTATTGTTGGTTTTGGAATTAATGTTAATCAAAAGAATTTTGATAATTTGCCCAATGCATCTTCATTAACGCTTGTTAAAAAAATTAATTATGATTTAGATAATTTGGTTAATTTATTTATTCAGAATTTAAAGAATAATATTTATTTCGTTAACTCATTTAACAGCCTTTCAAAATCAGATATTGATAATTTAATAGATAATTATCACAAAAATTTATATGGAATCAATCAATTAAAATCTTATGTTGATTCTAATGGATCAGCTTTTAATGGTATGATAGTTTCTGTTGATAAAAGTGGGATTATTAATATTAAGAAGGAAGATGGTAGTCTTAACGCCTATAATTTTCAAGAAATCCAAATAATTATTTAGAAATGGAATCATTTATTGAATGGGGTTATTTAGGTCTATTTCTCTCAAGCTTTTTAGCCGCCACAGTAATACCTCTTAGTTCTGAAATAGTTCTTAGTGTTTTAATTATTAAGGGCTATGATTTTGGATTAAGTTTATTTGTTGCTACAATTGGGAATTGGCTTGGAGGACTAAGCAGTTATTATCTAGGCAGATTGGGTAAATGGGCAACTTTAGAAAGATATTTTAATTTAAGAAAAGAAAGGATTTATAATTTCAAAATAAAAGTTGATAAATGGGGAAGTGCATTAGCTTTTTTTTCTTGGTTGCCAGTACTGGGTGATCCCATTGCAGTAAGCTTAGGATTCTTTAGAACAAATTATATTTTAGTAGCTGTTTGGATGTTATTTGGAAAAATTTTTAGATATGTAGTTTGGACAATTATAACATATTGGGGATTATCTTATTTTTAATTTTTAATAATTATTTATTGAATCTATCTGGTGCTATAAATGAGCTAAGGATTTTAAAAACTGATTTGGGGACAGAATTTATTAAAAAAGCTATTATTTTCCATGTTTTTGTAGGTACACAAATTGCCTTTCCTTTTAGCATTGCATTTACTCCTTCAATTGCAATTCTTT
>UINC01000228.1_pt1 | contig 15702 bp, 11 predicted proteins | sample 5385821 | NCBI WGS metagenome assembly UINC01 (sample SAMEA4666929, study PRJEB26691) | marine metagenome | isolation source: Pacific Ocean | place: Pacific Ocean | collected 2011-10-13 | reverse complement strand
GACAGGAAAAGCTCACTAATAGAATCGATGTTCCATATTGCTCTTGCTCCTACAAATCGTTCTCTGGAAATTGCTACGTCGACTAGTGCGACATCCGATTGACCGGAATCGACCATTATATTCAGGGATTTGTGTTGTGGGGCGCATATTTCTAGATTCGAAGTTCCCGTAACTACGTATCCCGTAGCAAGGCCGGCAAGAGTCCCTTCTATGAGATATGGGAATACATTATTCGTTCCGGTTGAGACTGGCATTAACGGAACTGTACCTATTTTCTTGCTAGCAGCTCTGCTGGTACCGTCTCCGCCGAGAGCCACGATGGCGCTTGCCCCCGACAAAGCCATATTTTCTGCTGCTCGCGTAGTATCTAGATCGTTATTGAATACTGGCATGTCCAGGGATTCAATCTGCATGTTGCCGCCGTATTCCCTTGCTGCGGCAATTGATAGGTTGGAATAATCGGGCATCAAAAGTATTTTTTCAACTCCTGAGGCTTCCAATCCGGCAAGTATTCTTCTGACTATGTTGATCTTTTCCTGATTAGATATAACTCGGCTTTGTGAAACAAGACGTCGTATATCCTTGCCGGAGGCAGGGTTTGTTATTATGCCAACTGTCAACAAGAGTAAATTTATGAACTGAGGTAAAGTCCAACGATTATATCAATATAAACAATTAACCAACCATCAATCTAACAAGAAATCACGGCTCATTAAGAGAAATCCTATGTCTAGCATCAAAAAGTCTTCATCTAAAAAGCTCGAACTCGTAAAAGATCTTTCAGAGCTTTTCACTCAAATATACGGCCGAATTGAATGGGAGATCCGGTATAACGCAGCCGAGGAACTTGTGTATACAATCCTTTCACAGCACACGTCGGACATAAACTCAGAAAGAGCGTTCAAGAGCTTAATGGAACGATTCGGATCCTTAGATCAAGTGGCAGATGCTCCGATAGACCTCATTGAAAAAAGCATAAGACATGGCGGACTATCTAAATCCAAAGCCCCGAGGATAAAGGCTATTCTCAACCAGGTTCGTTGCGAACTAGGTTCATTTGATCTAGATTTTCTTGCAGAGATGCCTTTGCAAGATGCGAAGGATTGGTTAATCCGGCTGAAAGGAGTGGGTCCGAAGACTGCTGCTATTATTCTTTGTTTTTCTTTTGGGATGCCGGCGATGCCTGTTGATACTCATATTCATCGGGTTTCAAAAAGGCTCCGATTGATTGGCTCCAAGGTGAACGCAGAAAAAGCTCACGATTTACTTGAAGAGATTGTACCTCCTGATGAAGTCTTTCAGTTTCATATGTTTTTGATAAGGCATGGTAGGGATACATGTAAGGCACGATTTCCGAAGTGCGATGAATGTCAGATAGCGCATTTGTGCCCGACTAAGGGCACATTTTGATATCAGAACTGCCTTGCTCGTGTCTATTGATGTAGACTTCTTGCCAACAATTTTTAAAAAAGGAAGCCTATTGAAGATTGGAATCATAAATGTAACCGGCTATGCGGGTGCGGAACTGGCGAGAATACTCAGCCGTCATCCTGAAGTTGATTTAACTTCTGTAACAGGTCGAAGCGGCGCTGGAAAAAAACTTGGTGAGGTATTTCCCCATCTTGAAGACATAGGTTTGACGATTGAACCAGAATTGTCGGGTAGCTTGGACTTCGTTTTTTCTGCTCTGCCTCATGCCGCAAGTGCAGAAGCCCTTGTAGATGTCGTTGAATCAGGGATCAAAACGGTAGATATTAGCGCTGACTTCAGACTCCGAGACTTGGACGTTTATACGGAATGGTACGAGGTGGAACATCCCTGTCCGCAATTAGCAGAGGATAGCGTATATGGCCTTCCAGAGATTTATAGGGATGCAATTTCACAAAGTAATATAGTGGCAAATCCCGGTTGCTATCCCACCGCATCGATTCTTGGGTTGGCGCCGGCTTTGAAAGCGGGGATTATTGATAAGGACATAATCATCGATGCAAAGTCGGGCGTTTCAGGAGCGGGTAGGGGACTTTCCCTAAAGACTCATTACTCTGAGGTTAACGAAAGTGTTAGTGCATATGGATTGGATGGGCATCGACATATGCCTGAAATCGCTCAGGAATTAACCCTTGCTGCCGAAGAAGAGGTGTCTCTGACGTTTGTGCCTCATCTCATTCCTATGACCAGAGGTATCCTTGCAACTTCTTATGCCTCAATTAAACAGGATTTTCTCAGTTCTAATGAAAAAATTACTGAAGGCGTGATGGAGATCTATAGTGACGCCTATCAAGATGAGGAGTTTGTTAAAGTGACCACTTCTGCACCCGCGACTAAACAAACCCTTGGGGGAAACGACTGCCTTGTGTATCCCACTGTTGATAAACGAAATGGTCGTCTAGTTATTATTAGCTGCATTGACAACCTTGTGAAAGGTGCCGCGGGGCAAGCTGTTCAGAACATGAACATCATGTGCGGGATGCAGGAAGACGCAGGCCTTCGCCAATTGGCGCTTTATCCATAGGACAATTGCAGAGATTAGATTGCAGTAACACAGTTGCAGCAATAGAATTATCGTTGGTGTTTATTTAGGTGCCCATTTCCAGACCCCATCGTCTAGCGGTTAGGACAGCGGCCTTTCAAGCCGCAAACACGGGTTCGAGTCCCGTTGGGGTCACCATTCTATTATTCTGATTCTAGGCACGAATAAAATAGAGTACGCGAGATGAGATCTTTGATGACCGACGGGTACGGCCGACTGCTAGGCTAACTCTTGCAAACCGAGTAATCGACTTACAGTACCTCCAAGAATAGACTCCCTTTGTTCCTCTGATAGGAATCCGGTGTAGTTGCGGATAAAATCTAGGTTTTGCTGATAAGTCCAGGATCTCATCACAATCGGCATGTCTGTTCCCCACATGATTCGGTTAGCTCCGATTCGGCTTACGCACTCCTCCATTGTGGGACGAACTTGAGGCATCGGGTAATCCCACACATTTCCTAAAGCTATTGGGAATAACCATTGAAGATACAGGTTCACATTATCGAATGCACTCCAGACCTCTTCACTTATGTTGAGATGGTCTCCGTCAACGAACAATCGCCATCCCATCCCGTGGGTCATGATCACCTGAACCTCCGGATACCTCTCCATCCATCTGATAAGTGTTCTTACGTCTTGAATGTAACTTTCCTGCTCTGGGGAGGAGCGTTCTTTTAGTGAGATAAAAACAGGGATGTCCATTTTTGCGACTGCATCCCAGAAAGTACGGAACTCAGAGGTATCCCAAGCGCCGGTATAACCGTACAGGTCAAGCTGAGGTGGTAAGAAATGAAGGCCCGATAGCCCTTGCACCTCGATTGCTCGTTCTAGACTAGCTATCGAGGCTTCAGGGTCGGTACGTGTTTTCCATTCTCTAACGTGAGCTAATCCATGCAACCGATCAGGATATTTAGCCACGCACTCTGCAATGAAATCGTTTCCTATCCCCAAATAAGGGGTGCGGTGAAGTAAGGCTTTATCGACCCCGGCATAATCCATTTCTGAGATCAACCGATCTGCCGGATAAGACATATCAATAATCGAGGGTGGGAAATACTGCTTTGCATAAAGCTCTCCCTCGGAAGTCCACTCGAAGCGCCCGTTATCGGCTATCTTGAAATCAGATGGCTTTAAGGCACTTAGGTGCTGCCATTCGTTCATGTTTATGAGATCTTTATTATGTGCCCGGGTTCTATCACTAACTCTCCATTCTGGCTGATGGTGAACTGCTATTGCCTGTTGAAGGTGACGTCTAAAGTCGTCTGGATCTGAGAATCCTCCTGACCCTTTCAGTGGAGGGAAGGTGTAGGCATGTCCATCAAATATCATCGATATACCTCCTGTTAAAGAGAATAATTACAATCACATCTATTACCTAGTCAAACCCTGTGTCTATGCTCGATTCGCTAAGAAAAGCGAGACGGCCTGAATGGATTAAGGGTGTCTATATTTGTTCCAAACATTATCTCGGCTGCAGCTAGTCTGCCAACAAGGGGTGCAAGAGTTACTCCGCTATGCATTAATGTCACATAAATATGTGACTCGGTGTCGGCGTATCCAATAACTGGCAACCCGTCTATAGGCATTGGTCGGAACCCTACGGGGACTGGCGATATTTCGGCGCCCGACAGTTCATCAAAATAAAATGAGGCTCGTTTTAGCATGTCTTCAGCATGGCGTTGTGAATCGTCTTCCTCTTCATCTTCCTGGCTTCCGGCGCCAATAGTAACAATACCATCTAAATCCTGGCGGACATGCGTTTGTAAAGTAGAATCGCTAAGCGGGGGTAGATGTATGGAGGCAAGGGATTGAATTATAGGGGGCATCGGTTTTGTCCTTGCCACTACGCCGGGACTCCTCAGCTGAGGGATGTGACATCCTGCTGTCTTTACTATTTCAGTGCAGTCGGTTCCCGCTGCGACAACTACGGTGTCGAAAAGTGAGTCTCCGCTGTCGGTGGTGACTATTGAACCTTCAGTTGAGACCGTAATGGATTTTACATATGTTCCAAGGTTCACCGTACCTCCAGTAGAGATTATTACATCCAAGCAAGCGGATACCACTTTAACAGGGATCACGTGACCATCCATCCAAGTGTACAAGGCGGCGGACACGGGGCCTGTCTCCAATTTAGGTTCTAGTGCTCCAAGTTCCTCAGATGAAATGAGTCGGGCAGGATATCCCCAGGATTGAAGTCTTTTCGTTATTTCAATCAGCCTCTTTCCATCTCTGAGATCTGACGCAAATGAGACATTTCCTCCCCAGTGCAGTCCTATATCTTTACCGATACTGTCAGCAAAGCGAGACCAGAGGTTCATCGAATTATGGTTTATTTCGTGGTAATACCGTGGATGCTTATCAAATGAGTTTATCCAGGCGTAAGAGTGACCAGTCGCACCCCCTCCAGGGGAACCTTTTTCAAAAACCGTTACGTCAGCTCCAAGTTTAGACAGGTGGTACCCGACACTCGCTCCGATGATTCCTCCCCCAACTATTGCAATTCTTTGTGATTCACCCATTTGTTACCTCCTCCAAAGCTCCCAGTTACAGGCGTTAAATAACTCTCAAATTCTGCATTATTGGAAGAAAAGAGAGAACGCTCATGCCTCAACATTTCCAATCGCACCTGTAACAATCCCATTTTCTATTTCCAGACGTGCGTCACAGATACTAAGAGTAGAGACGCGATGGGCTATCATGAAAGTTGTTCGGCCTGCCATCAAGTGTTCCATAGTCTCCATAATGCCGACTTCAGTCTCAGTGTCTACGGAGCTAGTTGGCTCGTCAAGGATTAGGATGGGAGCATCCTTTAAGAAAGCTCGTGCCAGGGCAATTCTTTGTCTTTCCCCGCCTGACAGCTTCATACCTCGCTCTCCTACCAAAGTTTCAAAACCATCCGGGAGTTCTCCAATAAACTCGATGACATTGGCCGCCCTCGCAGCAAGTTCTATTTCACGCTTAGATGCATTGGGACGGCCGTAAGCTATGTTTTCGCTGATGCTACTGGAGAACAAAACTGGTTCCTGAAGCACTATGGCAAATTGCGACCTAAGATCCGCCAAGGAATATTCTCTGATATCGATTCCATCAATTAATATGACTCCAGCATCTGGGTCATAAAACCTCGGAAGTAAGCTTGCTACAGTGGTCTTTCCTGCCCCTGTTCTCCCCGACAAACCAAGTCTTGTACCGAATGGGACCCTGAAGCAAATATCATCTAGAACTTGTCCTCTGCCAACGTGTGAAAAGAATACGTTTCGAAATTCAACACTTCCCACGACATTTTTCAAGGGTATTGATGAATCTTTTTCTACAACGTCGGGAATCTCATCCAACACCTCGAAAGCTCTTTCTGCGCTTACTAAAGAGGATTGCAATGATGACGCCTGTCTACTAATCGTTCTAAGAGGTTCATAAAGCTGGGCTATGTAAGCCAGTACCACTAACAGTTCGCCTAGAGTAAGCTGGCCATTTAGTACATTTCGGATACCCACATATAAAACGAATGCTGAGCCTACAGCAATTGTGAGATTTACCATCAAGCCGAAAACGCCTTCGGCCCAACCTAGCCAGAGGCGTTTCTTCACAACATTGTCCGCTTGCTGTTCGAACCGATCCTGTTCCCCTTTCTCCCTCCCAAAAGCCTTGACGACTCTAAAAGCCGCCAAGGCCTGCTGAATGATCTCAATTGAAAACCCTTCTAACCTCCGAGCTTCCCTGTAACGGGGACGCATCCGCGTAGTGTAGGAGCGGGCTAATACAAATAAGACCGGAGAAACTGCCAGGGCTACTACTGCCAGTTGCCAATCTATGCTGACGATTATGACTACCATGGCTACCAATGTCAGCGATGACCCTAGAGTAGGTATCACACTATTAATTGCAATATCTCGAATTGCCGGTGCGTCCATTTGGACTCGATAGACAGATTCAGCTGTTCCCTGCGTGTCGTGATATCGGAGTGAAAGACGCTGCAAGTGAAAAAATAATCTGGCACGAAACTCCTTCAATAACCCTTGACCCGCAGATGCCCTTAACACGTAGCTTCCTAGCTCCTGGAATTGAGTGATTAGGACAATGGAGACCTGCATGAAAGCGGCAAATGCCAATATGGCTAAATCAGATTTAATCCATATATCGGGAACCCAGAAAGTTATGAATTGAGGAACCGGATTGGTTCCTACCACGCTGTCGACAACTATTTTGAGAGGGACAGGTATTAAAAGAGCCAAAGGAACGGCAAAAATCCTCAATATTAAGATTGCGCATATGTGGGGCCAGTAAGGTTTGGATTGTCTGACCAATCTTCCCAACAAGTGTAAATCGCTGTAGTTTCTGGGTACTGGGGCTGATTTACGTCTAATCAACGGTACAGATCCGGCGACGACGTTTTCGTTACTGGGCTTGGTAGTCTAAAAATATTGACACTTTTTCATTCATGTTTGTGTGTGAGCGTATCTTCGTATGATGAAGACATGTCAGCCAGTAACAACTCGCATTCTTAACTTATTGATTGATGATTCACTGTTTTAACATCGCCAAGATCTGGAGCACCATTTCGAGTACCCACAGACTGTCGGGAAGAAATTATGTGGGCACGGCAGGCCATTCCCCTGCGAATCGGTCATAGTAATCCTCGATTGCAATTCGCGAACCGCATAAATTGTTCCACATCTCTCTACGATTGATTCTGATCCTGTCCCCGAGTGATCTTTGTAGGCCCAATGCTGGTTGAGCATCCAATTTTGTTGTTATGTCTAAACCCTTGGAAGGGTCATGGTTCCAGGTAGGAATCGTCGATTCAGAAACTCTGTCGAAAAGGAATTTGATCATATATCGAATGTTCCCACTTGAGTTTGCAGTTCCTGCGTGCCATATGTCGTAGTGGAGAATAAGAACATGCCCTGCGGGGACCTCTGCAATCACTTGATATTTAAAATTCCCTTGAGAGGCAGTTCTGTCCGGTGCCTGGTTAGAGAGCAAATGGGTTCCCGGGATTAGTGCTGTCGGGCCATTTAACCTGTTGACGTCTTGCGGGTAATACATCATCAACAACTGATGAATATGTTTATCGTATCTCTGATGCAACGAAGAAGTATCCAGCGAATCTTGGTGCCAAATTTGGCTACGGCTACCCGACGGATTTCGATGACAGTGTCTATGCTCGTTCATGGAATAATCATGACCCAGAAGGCTGCTCAAGGCTCCCCTTACCCGAGGGTGGTCATAAATTTCTGACAGCTGGGGCGCTGCTTCCGTGATTCTATCGCCAGGATTGGAGTCAAGTGAGTTTAAACGCGCTAGGATAGACCTGTTTACTTTCTGTTCCACTCCTGTATCGAGTATTAAGTACCCGTTGATAATGAATTCCGCCACATCGTCGTCATTAAGCAAGTAATGTTCCCAGTTGGATTCTTCAGCCATCAAACTCCTCCAGTTTTTCCAATATGAATTGATAGCCAAGTATGTCCATATCCTCAGATCCACGTTGATCTGGGAAATGGATAATCCTCCATCCTTCTATTAAGGCGTCATGCACCGAGTTATATGGAAGCTTCGACAGTGTCGGGTCGATTTCGGTGATAGAACCGTGTTTAGGCTCGTAAATCGCACATGAGAGCACCTCTGACTGGGGGTGAGTAGATTCTGCACTTAAATATAACAGTCGTTGTTTCCTCGGCATACTTTTACTCCCTGCATTTTTTTCTGACGACATACGACCGAAGGTATTTTAGTCGAAAAATAGGTTTTTAATTGGAATGAGCTATCCTCAGATCAACGACCGAAACATTTCCTAAGATCTTGCTGTCTGGAATTTGCCAAATAGTGTTACATGATCAGATAAGCATAAAACCTTAGGTATATGTGTTAAATTATGGAAATTTTCAGGGTTCAGATTTATGGGAAATGAGTGCACTCAAATTTGATTCCAAAGTAGAGGCCAGAATTTGAAATACGACACGATAATAGTTGGAGCCGGATCCGCAGGAGCCATCTTAGCAACAAGATTGACCGAGGATCCTAGTAAATCTGTGTTGTTACTTGAAGCGGGTCCGGATTATCCGGATATAGAGGACCTTCCGGAAGAGGTCAAGTACGGGTATAAGACAACAAATGAAATATGGACAAGTGACCATAACTGGCAATTCACGGCGAGAGGGACGGATGAGGCCGTGATCGATATTCCCAGAGGAAAGATTACCGGAGGTTCAAGCGCAATCAACGGACAGGTTTTCTTGAGAGGTCTTCCAGAAGATTATGACAATTGGGCACAATGGGGAAACGGGGAATGGGGTTTTCAGAAGATGCTCCCATTTCTGAATAAGCTCGAGACGGATACCACCTATAGTGATAATCCAGGAGATTTCCACGGTGCAAATGGGCCAATCATTTGTCACAGGTTTCTTGAGCAGGATTGGCTTCCTGGTTCAAAAGCCTTTGTGGAAGCATGCGTAAGCGCGGGGTACGAATATTGCGAGGACGCAAATGCACCTGGCACTACCGGAGTGGGCCCGATACCACTCAATAACCCTGATGGTATTAGGTGGTCAACATCTCTAGGATATTTAAGCATTTCCCGCCCAAGGCTTAACTTGACGATCAGGGCCAATGTGTCGGCCAAAAGAATCATTGTTTCGCAAGTAGGGGGAAAGACTGCAGCTTCGGGAGTGGAGGTTGTTTCGGGAGGTGAAACATTTGTCGTGGAAGGTGACGAGATAATTATGTCCGCTGGAGCTATCGCTTCTCCTCAGTTGCTCATGTTGTCTGGAATAGGCCCCAAACAGCATCTCGAGAAGAACGGCATCGAATGTCTGGTTGATGCCCCGGGAGTTGGGCAGAACTTGCGAGACCATCCTCTCTTGGGATTAAAGTGGGTAACGAAACCTGATGTAAATCTCGATCCACTGGGCCCATCGGGACAGGTATTGCTTCGGTACACGGCGGATGGCTCAACCGTCGAAAACGACATGATTGTTTATATGGGTGCGGTGACGAGCAAGAGAAGGGACGATGGGGGTAAGAGAGGTGATCCAATTGGAATCGGTATGGGCCTAGGGTTAAACCTCGCCCTGTCAAAAGGGGAACTTAGGCTCAAGAGTAATGATTATAGGGACCAACCATATTTGGATTACAACCTCTTGGATGATGCTGAGGACTTAAGGAGATATCGGGACGGTGTGAGAATGTTAGTGGCCCTAGAGAATCACAGCTCGATGGCTGCTTTGATTGACTACCGACTGGAGCCAGGTGAGGAGGACTTGGATTCCGATGATGCGCTCAATACATGGATTAAGACTTACGTGGGCACTGGGCATCACGTATCCTGCACTGCGAAGATGGGTGTTGAATCGGACCCAATGGCGGTGGTAAACCAATACGGCCAAGTATACGGTGTTGGGGGATTGAGGATTGCGGATGCGTCGATTATGCCGGACTGCGTGCGAGCAAATATTAATGTTACGGTAATGGCAATAGGTGAGCGTATCGCGAATTTCATATCCGAGGGGCATTAAGCTCCGCTGAGAAGCTGGCCCAAGACGTCTTGGTGGCTGCTAGAGAACAAAGTTCGGAAAGGGGAGTCCAAAATGAAGCTAGCCTTGCAATACGAAATGCAAAGACCTGAATTGGATGATCATCTAGTCATAAAAGAAACTATGGAGCAGTGTGTATTAGCGGATGAAGCGGGTTTTGATTACGTTTGGTTCGTTGAACATCATTTCTTGACCGGTTTTTCTGCCTCCCCCTGTCCCGATGTCTTTTACGGGGCTCTCAGCCAGAGAACTAAAAATATACGACTTGGATTAGGAGTCGTTATTCTTCCGTATCATCACCCTGTAAGGGTGGCTGAACGTGTTGCAATGTTGGATCATCTTTCAGATGGCAGGGTTGACTTTGGTACGGGCCGATCGGCTCCATATGAACTCACAGGAATGGGATTAGACCCTCGGGATAGCAGGGAAATGTGGGAGGAATCATTGGAGATGGTTCCTCAAATATGGAATTCTGACTGGTACTCATACGATGGTAAGTATTGGCAAGTGCCCGAACGCCAAGTACTGCCTAAACCTTTCCAGGAAAATCACCCACCAATATGGGTTGCCGCCCTACAACCAGCGACCTACGAGATCGCAGCCTCCAAAGGGATAGGAGTTCTTTCCTTCGGATCCAGCGCACCTGATTCCCTTGCCCCCTATGTAAAAAAATATAAGGAATCCATAAAGTACGCAAAACCGGTAGGACGTAAAGTGAACGATCAATGGGCAAGTTCTACTTTAGGAGTTTGCCTTAAGGATGGCAAAAGGGCTCGAAATATGGGATCTGAGTCGCTGAAGAACTTTTTTGGCCCTGACAGGCCATATGTTCAGGGCCAAAAGGATATCTATGCCCAGTTACTTGAGAAATGGGGTGGGGTACCGGATCACTTACGGCAGAACTTCTCTCGCTACGTCGAAAACGGGGAAGAAGAAGAATTTGATCACGCTCTAGATTTTTCGGGAGGTGAGGCCATTGCCCACAAGGTGTGGGAGGATCTTGATCCGGATACGCTGTGCGATAGAGGTGTAGTGATTGCAGGAGATCCTGACGATTGCATACGGGCCCTGAAAAAACATGAAGCAACAGGCATAGATCAGATGATGGTAATGATGCAAACCGAAACGGTTCCCCACGCGGAAGTAATGGAGTCCATCGAATTGTGGGGCAAATACATCATCCCGGAGTTTAACAACTCCTAGGCAGGGGTGCCGACCAAGTCTGACAAGTTGGAACTATTCTTGTTACCAACCGGCGCTAAATTAGGTAAGCTCCTCTCTGTCCATCTCGATTGAGACTTTCTCTACCTCTGCCATACTTTCAAGTAAGACTGTAGGATTTAGTCGGCTCGCGTGATCCGCGTAACCTGCTTTGTGGAGCATTGGCCCTAGTTTCCCCCCCTTAAGTAAGTCGAGGGCCCACCTTAGGGAGTCTGGTGAGGCAGTTTGGTCAAGATATATCCTTTGGTTCTTTGCCCTAGGCCCGTAATGGTAATGGGGGGCATTCTTGAAACAATCGAAAGTGAGTAATTCAAGCTCTTTATCTCCGACATCGCCTAAAACATGGATTGCGACACCTTCGTCGTTCGCGAGATGTCGGTATTCGATACCGAATCGTACCGATCCAGCTTCTACTATTACATTTCCCCTATCGTGGATGACGGTACGCCTTTCAGATTGAGCCATTTTTCTGGCAGCTGAAGATACTTCCTGTACAACATCGGAGAGGTCATCTGCCCTAACATGTTCCGCAAGATCATCGTATCCAGCCCTTTCTATCATCTCTGGAAGTCGGTTCGAAAAATTTCTGAGTGTCCAATCTAACGAGTCGCCTTCTGTGGTTGAATCTAACATTAACCTTTCGTTACGGGCTTCAGGCCCGTAATGGTAATGAGGTTCATGGTCAAAACAATCAAATCGGAGCAGTTCAACATCTTCACCTGCTACGTCTCCAATAACATGTATGCAGACTCCCTGGTCGGATAGGAGATCCCTATATTCCAACCCAAACTTTATCTTTCCTTCCCCGATGGTGACACTACTGCTTGGACTCATATTCAGACCTCCATCTGCGACAACTAATTCACGTTCGGCAAAACTACACATATTCCTATCGTAGTGATTGTATTGTGTTTGCGCATATTAGCACTTGAGGGAAAACTATGTATCAGTCGTCAGTTTCGTCCGTTGAAATTTCACTCAATGACCCTTGATGAGATCTGAGATTCGCTCGCCTATCATCATCGCTGGGACGTTTGTATTAGCTCTAACACAATCATTCATGATGGATGCATCGGCTACTCGTAAATTGGATAATCCGTGTACTTGGCCGAGTTGATTTACTACAGCGAGGTCATCTGTCGAAGGGTTCATTTTGCAAGTGCCCGATATATGATGACTCGTGCGGACATTTTGCTTCAACCATTGATCTAACTTCCCATCAGATTTCAGATCTTTACTCGCGGGCATCACTCGCTCTGCGAGAAGACCTTTGTACGCTTCACTCTCTGCCACAGTGATGCAAAGGTGAATTGACTCCCTTAAACGGAGCAAATCTTGCTCCTCGCACAAAAAGTTATAATCCAAAAAAGGTTGAACTGATGAATCTGAGCACCTCAATTTTAGAGAACCACTGCCCTTGGCGAGATAGATTGCCGCGACCATTCCCACATATAATTCATCATCAGATTCGTTGCCGAAGTACACCTTATCGGTCGGGTTGCCGGATTCGTAACTTACAGGATGTATCAACATATCGTTACGTAGCTCGGATCCTGCCGCTGTGTATCTTAAGGCTACTTGTAGACTCCTTACAGTCTGATCAATTTCATAACTAGATTGAACCTTCCAATACAAGGGCACTTGCGGATGGTCCCTCAAATTCAGGCCAACTCCTGGTAAGTCGTGCACGACGTCGATCCCGATCTGTTCGAGAGAAGCAGCTGGACCGACACCTGACAACATCAATATCTGAGGCGATCCGATTGCTCCAGCAGAAAGTATGATTTCACCAGCTGGGATCTCTTTGATTCCTTCAGGAGAATTTATAAGGACTGATGTGGCTTTTGATCCCGAAAATTTCACTGATTGGACGTGCGTGTCCGGCATGACTGTCAAATTTTCCCTTCCTAGAATTGGTTCGATGTAGGTCAGCCATGTACTTTGCCTTATCCTGTCGATGGTATTGAACGGCAACGGACCAACCCCCGAAGAATCAGGATCATTGTGATCGGAGGTTCCACGAAACCCTAATTTGCTGAAACCTTCAAAGAAAGCAATCTGGTCCTGATGCCACTCTTCACGTGGAGATCTCACGCATCGCACAGGGCCGGATTTTCCATGGAAGTCCCCTGAACAATCTAGATCGTTTTCCAGTTTCATGAAATACGGCAAACATTCTTGAAAACTCCACAGGTTATTTCCTTCAGATGCCCATGAGTCGTAGTCATCAGGCTCCCCACGTAAGAAAATCTGAGCGTTGACAGAACTTGAACCTCCAAGCGTGGTACCTCTTGGGACTAACATTGGCGGTTGCATGTCAGTTGCCCTCGCTACAAACATGTGCCCATCAGGCGGATTGCTATACCAATATCCCCTTAAATTTCTGTCTGAACCGAATCCATACTTAACGGCATTTGGCATATCAGATATGGATTGATGGAGGGGTCCAGATTCAATAAGGAGAACACTGGCTGCCGGGTCTTCGGAAAGTCTAGCAGCAAGGACTCCGCCCGCTGAACCAGAGCCGACAATAATGAAATCGTAGGACATGTCGTAGCCTCAAAATTATTTGAAAAATCGATTAATGCCCGACGGATATCCTCAGCGATCCCTATAGCAAATTACCACGAACCAACCCGCCATGGATCTGCATTTGAAGGTCGAATCATTAGGAATAAATCAACGCCGTTTTAGCTTCCTGAAATAAATTTTGTCTGCCTTTCTATTCTAGATTCGTGATCGTGAGCAAATCGTCTAACAGCCGTTATTATCGAATTCGGGTCGAGGCGGGCATCCTCAAGAACTTCAGCTTCAGAACCTCCAGTCAACCATTCATCATTCCAATCAGAAACCAGAGAATATTCTTCTGTGAGTGGTCCGACGTTTTTGACGGGCCACATTCTTTTTGTACCGGTGCTAATAACCATTAAATCGTAGCGGGCAGATTCAGGGAGTACGCTTTGCCTGTATGATTCAGACTGCCTGTTGAACAATTCCTCGGAGATAGCAGAAATTATTCGTACATTTAGACCTTCCTCGTTGATCTTGTCCAGTTGAGATACCAAGTTATTCGTCGACGATGAACCCTGAACTATGATGTATCCCTGTCTTGGCCGGCCCTTATCAAAATCTCTCAGGAGATAAAAGCCTTTGGCTGCAGCCAATATATCGCTGTCAGCCAATCTAGATCTATCGACGACAGCGAAGTCTGGTCTTGCTACCTCTAGTACGATGACCCCTACTTTTGGATCCCTAGCAGCTATTTCTGCCGCTGCAAGATAGCCAGGGGTTACGTCGTTATAATCCCAGAAACTCAAATTGATGACATGTTCCCGGGGGAATAATTTCCATACTTGAGGCGAGAAAATCCCAAAGTGTGTTCTTGCATCTGCGGCAGTTTCAGGCCCGGAATGACCGGCCAACACGTTGAGGACCCCCAATCTGAAAGGACTATCTTGATTTTGCTGGCTCCACACTCTTACTGGGAGATACATGAGCGGGGTGAAAGCTCCATACGAGCCGCTCAGCGCCCACACCCCAGAGTGCTGTTCGGGGTCAAGAGAGGCACTTTGACTTACTAGGCCTATAGCAGTGGAAACATTTCCAGCCTCTTGTATCGCTGACCGGAACCGATTGCCCGCGGGGTTTTTTACAGGGTCGAACTCACCCCAAAGTGCACCTTTCTCTACATTTATCGAGTCAGCTAGGTCAGCTGCTAACAGTACCAGTCTGTTGTCTGTGACGTAGTTAACCCATTTTGTAATCTCGGAAATTGCCCGGCGACTTCCCTGCGTCACACCAGGCTTTTCGAACAGTTTAATGTCGATGTCTTTTGCTTCCCCTGTCAGTGCATTTGTGACGGAAACCGAAATCGGCTCCTTTGGTGCGTTTTCAGGTCTTAATCTGTCGTCTAGGAAGGGGTCTATATCGTTATTTATTCTCAATCTTGGCTTGTCAGATATGGAATCCCCAATGTCTGCCAGCTTATCCCCTATCCATTTCCCTAACCCATCCTTGTCCAACACGGACATTACAACGTCAATATTATGTTTGTATTGAAGAATTCTCTCTCTCTCGTCATTGGTGGGCCCGTCTTCGATTCCCCGGAAAGTAACGCCGTATCTGTTCTCAAATGTCTTTGCCAGAGCCACGAAATATTCCGAGTTCATCGCGAAGGTATAGGGATGACTTTGGTAACTAATTATCTGGTCACCGTATCCGGGTATTTCTCCATTTACTGCGCCTGGCCACCATCCCTTAGTGGTGTTGCCTACAACTATCATGGGACGCCTATCGGATTCATCCCAGTCCTCCATTGTTTTGAGGACACCAACGACCTGGTCCATTTCATTTGCGTTTTCAAGTTTAAAAACGTTCCATCCGTAGGAAGCCCACTGATCTTCAATCTTGTATGAATCA
>UINC01000220.1_pt1 | contig 15734 bp, 11 predicted proteins | sample 5385821 | NCBI WGS metagenome assembly UINC01 (sample SAMEA4666929, study PRJEB26691) | marine metagenome | isolation source: Pacific Ocean | place: Pacific Ocean | collected 2011-10-13 | reverse complement strand
ATGGGTGGAGTGCGATACACATCACCCGGCCGCTCTCGGCGCCCTCTTTATATAACTGATCGAATTGCCGCTTGCAGATCTCCGCAAAATATTCGGCTTCGTAGTTCACCCGGAATAGCGGAGAGTCGTTGAGTTCTATTGAATAGGGCACCGACACCAGCTTGCCGGACTCCACGTTGATGGGCACCGGTTGGTCGTCGTGCATCCAGTCGGTATGGTAGATCAGGCCTGCTTCAGCCATCAGGTCCGGGGTGCGGACGGTGCCGGATATGGCTGGGCCGAGCATCCCTTTTAATTGCTTTCCGGTCTGCCGTTTCAGCGTCGCAACGTTGTCGCGGTAGAACTCCCGCTCCTCCTCCTCCGTATAGGCGTAGAGGTAGCGGGTGTTGTATATGCCGTGGCTCATGAAGTCATAGTCGCGTTCCACCATGGCGTCGCGAACCTCCGGGAAGTGCTCCAACACAGCCAGGTTCAAGGAAACGCAGCAGCGTATCTTGTATTGGTCCAAGACCTCGATCATTCGCCAGAACCCGACCCGGTTGCCGTAGTCCCGGTAGGAATACTGCTGCACATCGGGATAAGGCGTGCGGGGCCACGGGTCGCGGGGCCCGTATTGGACGGGCATGTATTCGTAATGCTCCACGTTGGGAGCGATCCATAACGCCACCCGTTCCCCCTTGGGCCATTTGATGGGCGGGCGCTCGATAATAGGACTGTAATCTACGCGATGCGGAGGAAGGGACATAACTTGTGGCCTCCTGGCGGATTGTGTGCCCCAGACTAGGCGAATCACCTGGCACTGTCAAATATATCCTGCCGATATATCCCGCCGGTTTCGGGCAGGCCAAAAGGCTCTAGTAAAACAGGGAAATATCACGCAAAATGGCCCCTATCAAATTTCAGCTAATCGATGCCGGGCTTTGAACCTCAGGAGGGAACTAGATGCCAGCCAGAACGGGTAAGCAGTACATGGACGGCCTCAGCGAGAGGCCGCCCAATCTTTATATGTCTGGCAAGAGGGTGAAAGACCCCACCACGGAGCCGGGGCTGATGGGAGGGATCAAAACCCTGGCCCGGCTCTACGACCTGCAGCATGACCCAAAGGTCGGCGAACAGATGACCTACGAGTCACCGACCACCGGCGACCAGGTGGGATTGTCCTTCCTGACGCCAAGGACTCACGAAGACCTGGACCGACGGCGGGAGATGATGCGGAACTGGGCCAAGATCACCTGTGGGATGATGGGCCGGACCCCAGATTTCCTGAATGTGAGCTTGATGTCCATGGCCGCGGCAGGAAGATACTTCGGCCAGAACCGCCCCGACTTCGAGCAAAACATCCAGAACTATTACGAGATGGTGCGGGAGAAAGACCTGGTGCTGACCCACACCTTGGTGAATATCCAGCGGAACCGCTCCGGAGCGGCCACTGCCCTGGACGACTCTCTAGACCTGGCCCTATCGGTTGTGAAAGAGACTGATGAGGGGATCACTGTCCACGGCGCCCGCGTTCTGGCCACGCTGCCCATCGCAGACGAGATCGCGGTCTACCCGGCCCGCTCCCACCGGCTGCCCACTGGCGCCCCTGGCCGGACCTCGTTCGCATTCGCTGTCCCCTGCGACGCCCCCGGACTCAAGTTCCAGTGCCGGGAGCCCTTCGACCTGGAACGCTCCAGCTTCGACCACCCCCTGGGCTCGCGCTTCGAGGAGATGGACGCCCTGGCCTTCTTCGACAACGTCATGGTGCCCTGGGAAAGGGTGTTCCTCTACGGCGATGTCGACATGTGCAACAACATGTCCCTGCGCACCCACCAATTCCTCCACTCCGGCCACCAGGTGGTGACCAAGAATGTGGTGAAGTGCGAGTTTGTCTTGGGGCTGGCCAATCTGATGGTGAATACCTTGGGCTCTCAAGAGATGCCCCAGGTTCACGGCATGATGGCCGAGATTATCGAGAATTTGGAGATAACCAAAGCCCTGCTGCGGGCCGCCGAAGCGGACGCCGAATTGGACGAATGGGGGGTCATGTGCCCGGTGGACATTTCGTTGATGGTGGCCCGCCAACAGTTCATTAAGATGTACCCGCGAATGGGCGAGATACTCCATCTGCTGGGGTCCAGCAGCCTGATGGCCCTGCCAACCGAAGACGACTTCGAGGGTCCCATCGCCGACGATATCGCAACGTATCTGGAGACCGATTTCTCATCGGCCAAAGACCGGGTACGGCTCTTCCGTCTGGCGTGGGATACCTGCTGCAGCGCCTTCGGATCCCGACAGATTCTCTACGAGCGGTTCTTTCAGGGCGACCGGGACCGGAACGTGGTCTTGATGAACAACCGCTACGACAAAGAGCCCATGAGCCAGTTCGTCTTGGACTTTTTGAGCCAGGAGTAGGCGGCGGGCTTAATGCTCTCTTCGGGGGAGTTGGAGGCAACCATCCCGCCCTCACCCTCCGTGGAGAGGGTGAGGGGTTTCATTGCTCTGGTGGAACCCGGTTACGCCTCAGAATGACAGCTTTGTGGACAGCGTGAGGAACTGTTACTTGGTTAGGTAGACGCCCGTCCTCGGCGCAGGCCGCGGCCGGGTAGGACTCCCGTGTTCTCGCCGTTTTGGATGACCACCTGGCCGTTCACTACTACGTAATCGATGCCCAGGGGGTATTGCTTGGGGTCTTCTTTGGTCGCGTGGGTCTTAACCGTGTCGGGATTGAAGATGACCATGTCGGCCTTGAAGCCGTTTCGCAGCAACCCCCGGTCCGGTAGGCCCAGGCGTTGGGCGGGGAATGAAGTCATCTTGCGGATGGCCTCAGGCAGCTTCAGGTGTTTCTCAGCCCGGACGAACTCGGCCAGAACGATTGGGAAGCAGCCGTAAGTGCGGGGATTAGGGTATTCGCCGAAGAGTATCGAGTCGCTGGCGATCATGCCCGCCGGGTGGGACACAAAGGCGTAGAGGGTCTGGGCGTTGGTGCCCAGTCCCACCGTCGAAATGAACAGGTTCTCCTCTATCAGCAGGTCAAACAGGGCGTCGGCGGGGTCCTGTCCCCGCATCTCGGCGATGTCGGTAATTAGTTTACCTTCGTATTGCTTGTTCTGGGCTTGGTTGAAGCTGGTCAACCAGTTGTTCTCCAGCCGGTCCTTGGAAAGTTCCCGTTTCATGCGCTCTCGGTCATCAGCGTCTTTAAGCGCTGCCATCAGCCGCTCTGGGCCACCGTCCTTGGCCCAATGCGGCAGGCCGATGGTCACCGTGGTGCCCGAGTACGGGTAGGTGTAGCAATCGAAGGTCACGTCCATTCCCTGGTCGCGGGCGTCTTCCACCAGGCCCAGGTAGTCCAAGTGGCTGCCCACGCCGGCAGCGCTCTGCCGGTAGTGGGTCAGGTGCACCGGGCAGTCCCCGCCCCGGCCTATTTCTAGCGCTTCTTCCCAGGGGGCCAGCAGGCCGTTAGACCGCAGGCTGGCGCGGGTGTGGGTGTGGTAGTGGCCACCCATGCGGGCCGCCACGCCAGCCAGTTCGGCCAGTTCCGACGTGCTAGCGTAGGAGCCTGGCGGGTAGTCCAGGCCGGTGGAAAGCCCCCATGCGCCCTCTTCCATGGCCTCCCGGACCACCGACTTCATGTCCTCAAGTTCGGCGAATGTGGCCGGACGGTCGTTCCAGCCCACACTCCAGATCCGCACCGGGGAATTGCCCAGGATGAAAGCCATGTTGATAGCCACCGAGTTGTCGTACTTGTCCAGTTGGCCGGCTACGGTCAACCAGTCGGTGGGCAGGGGCGGGTAACCGTTCAGCCCGGCGTCCTGCCAGATGTAGCGTTCCAGTTCCTCTCGGGTCTTGAAGGGTGCATGGGACATGCCGTCTATGCCGACCAGTTCTGTGGTCACGCCCTGCCGCACTTTGGGGTCGTGGTGGGGCTCGCCCATGATGGTCAACCCGGCATGGGAGTGGAGGTCGATAAAGCCGGGACACACAACGAGGCCAGTAGCGTCGATGGTCCGGGCTGCTTCCAGATTTGAAACGTCGCCTCGTTGCACGGTGACCGTGTCACCCTCAACCAGCACCGCAGCAAAAAAGCCTGGGCTGCCGGAACCGTCTATTACCAAACCGTTGGTTATCAGGAGGTCAATCATAAGTTACTCGATATAAGAAATTCTTCGGAAGGTTAGAGGGCAGCTTCAACCCGTTTGAGAAAATCTTGCCCGGCCAACCGCAGCAGACCCTGGGAAGACACAGTGATGAAGTTCGCGCCCAGGTTGATGAACTCGGCCACCCCGGCGGCGTCGGCCGGTGAATTTCCGCCAGCTCCGCAGCTTTTGCCCGCACTTCGGATCCGAGGGATTACTTGACTCATCAGCGCACGGACCTTTTCGCGTCCTGGATTGCCCATGCTCTGGCCCAAATCACTGGCAGCCACGTGGACGACGTCCACGCCCGGAACGTTCAAGATATCGTCCAGGTTGTCCACGGCCTCGGTTTCCTCACACATGGGAATAACTAGGACTTGAGAGTTGACCCAGTCGGTTGAATCGGCTCCTCCCATTCCGTAATCATGTGCTCGTCCGCTGCCCGCCATCCCTCGGCGGCCATCGGGATAGTAACGGGCGGACTGTGTCACGGACTCGGCGTCTTCCCTGGTGTTGATGTGGGGCACGATTATTCCCTGTACGCCCCGGTCCAAGAACCGCAGAATGGTGGACTCTTCATGGTTCGGGATTCGAGAGATGGGGGTGATGCCAAAGGACTCGGCGGCTCGGACCATGTGCTCGACCTGGTCCAGGTTCATAGGGCCATGCTCGCAGTCAATCATTACGAAGTCGAAGCCGATGGCGCCGAAGATCTCTACAACGTCTGGGGCGAAGCGGCTGACGATGGCGCCGTAGACGACTTTGCCTTCGGCCAGTTTGGCCTTGGCGGTGTTGGTTCGCATGGTGAGTTGATGTCCCTCCAGGAGTGTTGATGAGCCATTATATAAAAACCGCGCCCGGAGTGGCGTGGCTCCCAAGGCCAGCCGTCCTGAATCACGGGTCGCTGCGCTGATCTATTAAGTTCTTCGTTTAACCCTATATTTGGATAATAGGCATAAGCAGTTGACAAGTCCGCATACCGCATGCTATGATAGCGGAGCGTTTTCACAAATTGTTGGAAGCGCTCTTTTTTTGCGCAGCGAATTCGGATAATCAAAGGCCCCTCTAAACGAGGGGCCTTTTTTTGGAATTAGCAACCGTTTTGGCTCAGGGACTTCCGGCGAACGCTGGCATCACGTCCTTGGCAAAACGCCGTAGGGTGGAGATTCCGGCGGGAGCGTTGAGCAGAACATATTCGACGCCGATGTCATGAAGGGCTTCGATCTCTTTGCTGACGTGGTCCGGCGAGCCGTAGATGGTCCCGGCTCTTGCTGCCTCACGCGTGCCTTGGAAATTGGGTTGCAGGGCCAGGTTCTGGATCCGGAGGCGGGCCGCCATACGATTAGTCATCGCCTTGTCGTACTCGTCAGCGGAGTCCAGGATATTCACGGAGCGGGCCACGGCGGCGCTCATTGGATCAAAAGTGCGGCCCAAGGATTCGACTTCCGATTTATAGAGGGCGATTTCTTCGGCGATCAATTCTAAGGAATCGAACTGGCCCAACAGCATGTTGAAGCCCAGCTTGGCCACCTGTTTGATAGACTTAGGGCTCCCAGCCCCCATCCATAGCCGCGGGTGCGGCTTTTGGGTGCTGGGCGGCTCGACCACCACCTCGTCGTATTGCCAGTAGGTCCCCTTGTGCGACCATGGCGTGTCCAAGGTCCAGGCTTTTATCATCACTTCTAGGCACTCTTCAAAACGTGCGTCCGCCTCCTCGACGGGCATAACAAACCCCTCGAACTCCTTGAGGCGGTATCCCTTGCCTATGCCTGCATCGACCCGGCCCTCCGACAAAAGGTCCAAAGTGGCGATCTGTTCCGCGAGCAGGACTGGGTTGTGCCAAGGGAGGACGATAACCGCAGTCCCCAAGCGCAACGTAGTTGTGCGCGCTCCTATCCAGGTGAGCAAATTCAGCGTCGCAGACACCTGCCCGAAGCCGGTGAAGTGGTGCTCAACTAGGAAGGTGCTGTGATAGCCCAGGGACTCCGCTTCAACGTTGCGCTCGACAAACTCCCGAAACCCGGCGCCGCTATCGACGTCAGGTCCGCCCCGAGCTGCCTGCGCGCTGCCAAACATTCCGAATTGCATCTTCTATCCTAATCTTGTGATAACGCTATCTGCCCAACGCCCACAACCCCGCCAGAACCTTATCCGCTGTAACCGGAAGGTCTGTTATGCGCACACCCACGGCGTCAAAAACGGCGTTGGCTATTGCTCCGGCTACTGGGATGTTGCTGCTTTCTCCAATGCCCTTGCTTTCATAGGGGGCGGGGCCAGCGTCGCCCTGGATGAGGACGGTCTCCATGACTGGGACGTCAGCCGAAGTGGGAATCTTGTAATCGCCAAAGCTCAGGGTGGAGATGTGGCCGTCCTCCAGTTCCAACTCTTCCATGAGGGCATAGCCTAGCCCCTGGATTATCCCGCCCTCCACCTGGCCCTGGTGGTTCAGCGGGTTCAAGATGGTCCCGATATCGTGGGCAGTGACCAGCTTGTTGACCGCGATCTCGCCGGTCTCCGGGTCGACGTGTACTTCGGCCACCTGGGTGCAGAACGAGGTTAGCTCCGGGGCATCCGGGGTCATGGAGGCTTCACCGGTTAGCGACTCACCGCCAGTCCGGCTGATTACCTCGGAGATGCTCAAGCTCCGTCCAGCGGCCACCAATCGCCCATTCTGGAGAGAAACCTGCTCTTCAGGTGCGTCCAACAAAGGCGAGGCGGCCTCGACCAGCTTACCTCGTAGTTCCTGGGCCGCGCCCACAACTGCCCGTCCGGCTGAGAGCATGACCCGGCTGCCTCCGGAACCGGCCGTGTAGGGCATCTTACCGGTATTCTCCAGAACTATTTGGACGTCCTCGGTGTCCAGTGTCAACTCTTCGGCCACCATCTGGCGCAGCACAGTGTGGGAGCCGGTGCCAGTGTCCCAGAAGGCCATGTGCAATTGGGGGTTGCCCTCATCGCTAAGTCCGATCTTGGCCGAGAACTGCCCCGTGCCCTGCACTAGGTCGGTCATGGCCATACCCCGGCCGGTGTTGGGCGGTGTCGGTTGGTCCATACCAGCTGCTTTGGCCGCTGCCTCCAACGTTTCGAGGGCCTTTATCTGCTGCCATTGATGGCCGATGGGTGAGGAATCTCCCTCGCGCATCACGTTCTTCAGGCGGAACTGGTAGGCGTCCATGCCTAATTCCCGGGCAATCATGTCCATGTGTGATTCCACGGCGAAGACCACCTGGGGCTTGGCGGGGCTGCGCATGTGGCCCCGGGGGACGTTGTTGGTGTAGACGGTATAGCTGTCAATCTTGGCGTGGGGCACCTTGTAGACGCCGCACAGATGGTCGGCACCCCGTAGGTACACCGTGGGCTTGAAGGCGCCGTAAGCGCCGCTGTTGAACACCGCCCTCGCCTGACGGGCTTTGATAGTGCCGTCTTTCATCACGCCAGTCTTGATGGTCATCACCGCTGGGTGCCGCGGATTGCCGGCCATAAGCTCTTGGATATAGTCCATGACCATCTTCACTGGGCGGCCGGAGCGCTTGGACAGAAAGTAGCAGAGGGGCACATCCATGAACGAACCCTTGCCTCCGAAGTCGCCGCCGATGGTGCTTGGGTGGAGCACGATACTCTCGGCTGGGACGCTCCATGCGCTGGAGAGTTGGTCGCGCAGCATGTAGGGGTCCTTGTTATTGGCCCAGATCTGCACCTGGCCTGATTCGTCGGCGCTCACCAAACAGGCGTGGGGTTCGATATACGCCTGATGCATCAACTGGGCGTTAAAAGTGTGTTCAAATATGAGGTCAGATTCCTGGAACCCCTGCTCGATATCGCCCTTCTCCCAGGTGATGTGGGCGAAGGTGTTCTTGATGCCGGACGGCGGCTGCGGCAGTCCCCGGTAGGACTCCATATCTGGATGCAGGTCCGGGGCGTTCGAGCCCATAGCCTCTTCGGCATCGTAGACCGGGGTAAGCTCCTCGTACTTCACGTCGATCAGCAGTAGGGCTTCGTCAGCGGTCTCCCTGTCTATGGCGGCCACGGCAGCCACTTTCTCGCCGACGAAGCGCACGACGCCCTGGGCCAACACCGGCATGTCCACCATGCGGCGGCCAATCTTGGCGTCGGGCATGTCTTGACCGGTGACCACGGCGTGCACACCCGGCAACACGCTAGCCTGGGAGGTGTCGATGCTGACGATACGGGCGTAGGGGTAAGGACTGCGGAGCACCCTACCCCAGAGCATGCCTGGCAAAGATATATCCGCGGCATAGACCGCCTTGCCCGAGACTTTGTCCGGACCCTCTCCCCTGGTTATGGATTGTCCGATGGCAGAACGGGTCGTTGCCATGTTTAACTCCGTTGGTCTGGTGGAGATTCGATCTTATGACCAATTACTGGGCTGCATTGCTTTCGTTCGGCTAGCTAGATGAGGCCCCCTAACGGGGCCCTCATCGATTCTTTATACCTTGTCCCAAATTGTTGGCGAACCGTTCAATAGCCCTCTAAACATCCTCTTCCGCCGACATTCGAGACGCCCTTACCAGGGTCGAGATCCGATTCCAGCTACGGAATAATGGCACACACCCTGGTTAGGTGTCCGTAAGCGAATATGTGAACCCCAGCAATATTAACACCCGGATGCTATCATGGTGTGTAGGGTAAATTGATTTGAGCAGCTCTCACAACGACGACATTCGCAATCTGGCCATCATCGCACACGTCGACCACGGCAAAACTACCTTGGTCGACGCTTTGTTGAAGCAGGGCCAGGTCTTCCGCGCCCACCAGGAGGTCGGAGAGCTGATCATGGACACCAACCCCCTGGAACGGGAACGGGGCATCACCATCCTGGCCAAGAATGCTTCGGTCTCGTACAAGGGGGTGCGGATCAATATCATCGACACGCCGGGCCATGCCGATTTCAGCGGCGAGGTGGAGCGGATCATGAACATGGCCGACGGGTGTCTGCTGCTGGTGGACGCCGTGGACGGCCCCATGCCCCAGACTACTTATGTGCTGCGTCAGGCCCTACAGCAGAATGTTACTCCCATGGTGGTCATCAACAAAATCGACCGCCCAGAGGCCCGTGTGGCTGAGGTGGTCGAGATGGTACAAGACCTGTTCTTGGAGCTGGCCACCACCGCTGAGCAACTCGAGTTCCCTGTCCTGTACGCCTCGGCCAAGGGTGGTTACGCCACCACGGACCCGGTTGAGAAAGGGACCGATATGTCGCCATTATTCGATGCGATATTGGAGTCGGTGGCGCCGCCTACAGGAGACCCCGACGCACCGTTACAGATGCTGGTGGCCGCGCTGGACTACGACAACTACCTGGGGCAAGTGGCCTTGGGCCGAATCACCAGAGGCACTCTCAGACTGCGCGATAGTGTTGCTCTCTTGGCCCGTGATGACGAGACCTCTACCCATAACCTTGAGCGGATCTTCGTTTTCCGGGGGATGGAGCGCGTGGAAGTGCCCGAGGCCAAAGCTGGGGACATCGTGGCCATCACCGGCCCCGAAGGCGTTTCCATCGGCAACACCATATCCTCTCTGGAGAATCCTGAGGCCCTGCCCGTCATTGACATCGAAGAGCCGACCGTGCGGATGACCTTTGGCGTCAGCACGTCGCCATTCATGGGCAAAGAGGGAGAGCACTGCACGTCCCGCAACCTCCGCGACCGGCTGTTCAGAGAACTGCGCACCAACGTCAGCCTGCAGGTTGAGCCCACTTCAAGCTCGGACGTATTCGTGGTTGCCGGCCGGGGAGAGCTGCACCTCTCCATACTGGTCGAGACCATGCGCCGGGAGCAGTTCGAGTTTCAGGTGTCAAGGCCAGAGCCCGTCACTAAGGTGGTTGACGGAAAGATCTATGAACCCTACGAGATCCTGAATATCAGCACCAGCGATGAGTACATGGGGGCGTTGTCCGAGTACCTGGCGGGCCGGTTGGCCCAACTGCGCGACATGCGCTATGACGACAATGGCTACGTTCACCTGGAATACAAGATTCCCACCCGCGGACTGATTGGATTCAATTCTTTCTTTCTCCGGACTTGCCGTGGCGACGGAGTAAAGAGCAGCATCTTCACCTCCTACGAACCCATGGAAGGAGAGATCAAGGCCCAACCGGGCGGCGTGTTGGTGGCTTCGGAGCGCGGTGTTGCCGTCACTTATGGCCTGCTGAACGCCCAAGGACGGGGCGAGACCTTCGTCGATCCGGGCACCCAGGTCTACGAAGGTATGATCGTCGGCTCACACCGGCGCGAAGGCGACATCGAGATTAACGTCTGCAAAGAGAAGAAGTTGACCAACATGCGCTCGTCCACGGCCGACGTGGCGAAGCGACTGAACGCCACGGTGATCATGAGCCTAGAGGAAGCTCTGGAATTCATCTCAGACGATGAACTGCTTGAGGTCACTCCCCAGAACTTCCGCCTGCGAAAGATGGACCTCTCCGCCCTAGACCGCAAGCGCACTCGCCGCGACGGAGTCCGCACCAGGGATTAGATTCAGCAGCCGACAAATCGCTGGTCACGCCTAAAGTTACTCCGGCCACAAATTGTCCCGCCTGCGACCAATCTAGATTTCGCCGGATCCTGAATCTAGAAATTGGCACACATAGATCACTCCTCCGGTTTTGATACACTGGCGGCTGGGAAGCTGAGTGGGATATGATAGTCACTCAAATAACCAGAAAATATTGCTACGGAGAGCGAGATGATCTACGAAGTACGCACCTATGATTTGAAGCCCGGAGCCATTCCCCAGGCGGAAGAAGCCTTCGCCGAGGCCCTTCCCCACCGCGAGAAGTATGGGCCCATCGCCGCATTCTGGCACACTGAGATCGGCCCGCTGAACCAGATCATCCACGTTTGGGGCTATGAAAACCTGGAGGAGCGCGACAGTGTCCGAGCGGCAGCGGGGAAAGATCCCAATTGGCCGCCCAAGATCACCCCAGGCAACATCCTAAACATGAACTCAGAGATCTGGAACCCCGCCCCGTTCATGAAGCCCATGGGCGGGGACCAGGCGCTGGGCGACATCTATGAGATGCGGACCTACACCTACGAGCCGGGCTCCATCCCGGAGTTGCTCAAGCGCTGGGAGGCATCCCTGCCCGAACGCGAGAAACATTCGCCCTTGGCAGCCGGTATGTTCACAGAGTTCGGTGGCCTGAACAGGTGGATGCACATCTGGCCCTACAAAGACCTGAACCATCGGGCCGAGATACGGGGGAAAAAGATCGAGGGCTGGCCCTCCGGAGCACCTGGCCGCGTTCGCCAAGAGAACAAGATCATGGTGCCGGCCAGCTTCTCGCCAATGCATTAACCGGTCCGGCCAAGATTCCGTTCGAACACCATCATGTACGATCGTGTACCTAGCAAAAATAGGGAGACGGCCCTATGGTGATAAGACAGCACATCTATAAAGTTGACCAACGGGTGCTGGTCAAGGCCCGCGACGGCGGTGTCTTCAGGCCCCCGTCTGAGGGCGCCAAAGGCTCTCTAGCAATCATTGCGCCTCAACTGTTTCAGGACTGGGCCGGCACCTTCCTGGAGAGGGAACCCGATGTTCCGCCGGAGTATTACGTTACCGTTGATAACGGGATCACCGAGACCATCTCCGAAGACTGGCTGGAACCGGCCCCGCCAGGTTCACCTCCGCCACCGGAGGAAGAACATCCGTGGCCAACATAGGCTGCGGTGGAGTCTCATTAGGGAACGCAAAAAGGCCCCCGGCTAACGCCGGGGGCCTTTAGTTTTTTCGCTGCTGGTAATTTTTTAATACTAGCCCCAGGCTGCTAAACCACACTGCGATGAACCATAAAAGCCAGAGTTCCGGGAGCTGACAAAACTGACTAGCTGTGTTGTTGGATCGGCCAAAGTCGAAGCTACGTATTCCGAATATGAGCCTGACATTGCCTGGATAGAGCTCAGAATCTCAGATTGCCGGTCCACATGCTGTCCTTGATTCGGGATCGCCTCTATTATGATGTAAGGAGGCGCCGCGGCGGCTATCGGGCCGGGTTGCCTTCCGTACCGACGATGGTTTGATTAGCGGCCCAAGAGGAGTGACAATCCAGACTTTGGAGTTGTCACTTCCATTTCGATCACGGTCTGAGTGGGACACCACTGATGCTGACAGTACGGTGGCGAGAACAGCCAAGGAAATTGTGAGTACGGCTCCGCTCTATAAGGCCCCACACTCGAACCTGTATTTGGCGGTTAGGACCAATATTTACTAAAATAGCCATAACGTAGTGTGAGAGCGGTGTGCGTTCAGGCGGAGACGCAATCCGCGTTCTTGGATCTCCCGTGCAGGCATGCAGGAGACAGAAAAGTGGTTTGGTTATGATTTTTAGACCGCTGCTTCCCTCAAAAACCATTCGGCTAAATCAGGTATTATCCTCTGAATAAACCCGTCTAATAGTTGAAGGGATGGCTTGACGATGATCGAAGGCCATAAAGAGATCGACGTTCCGGCAGATGTTCCGGTATGGAATATCGACCCATATGATCCGGCGATCCTCACCGACCCTGCGGATTACTATGGCGAGTTGCGCTCGAAGGGCCCCTTCGCCTATATCCCCCGATATTCCATCTTGGCCTGTGGACGGTATGACGAGACGAAAGAGGTCTTCTCCGATTGGGAGCGGTTCGTTTCCTCGCGTGGGGTCGGGCTCCAAGACTTCAGCCTTGAGGAACCCTGGCGGCCCCCAAGCATCGTCCTAGAGAAGGACCCGCCCGACCACACCAGGGCGCGAATAGTGATTGAGCGCGCCCTTTCGACAAGGGCGGTAAGGCAGCTTGGCGAATCTTTCCGGGAATATGCCGAAAACCTGATCGATGAACTCCTAGATAAGGGCACCTTCGAGGCTGTGGAAGAACTGGCGGAGACCTACTCGATAACGGTGTTCCCGGACGCAGTGGGGTTGCAGGAACGCGACCGAAGGCTGGTTGATTACGGCGATATGGTCTTCAACGCCCTGGGCCCCGACAACGACCTGCGTCGCAACGCCATGGCCAAAGGGCCCGGAGTTGTCCCCTGGATCATGGAGCAATGCCGGCGGGACCGGCTGAAACCAGGGGGCTTCGGCGCAGCGATCTATGCTGCGTCCGATACCGGCGAGATCACCGAGGAAGAGGCCGGGTTGTTGGTGCGCTCCCTTCTGTCTGCCGGCGTCGACACCACCGTTGCAGTCCTGGGCAGCGCGATCTGGTGCCTGGCCAACAACCCAGACCAGTTTCAACGTCTCAAGCAGGACCCAAAGATGGCGCTTTGGACCTTTGAAGAGACGCTGCGCTATACGTCGCCAGTCCACTCATTCTGCCGCACGGCCAACGTGGATACTGAAGTCAGCGGAACCAAGATCGCTGAGGGCACCAAGATCCTCTGCGTACTAGGCTCGGCTAACCTTGATGAAGACCATTACCCGGATGCGGACAGGTTCGACATCGAACGCAGGCCGTCAGACCACTTGGCCTTGGGCGTGGGCATCCACGGCTGCGTCGGCCAGAACGTAGCTCGGGCTGAGGCCGACGCAGTGTTGACCGCCATCGCCAACAAAGTGGGGTCCATCGAACTGACAGGGGAGCCTGTTTGGCGCCCCAACAACTCAGTGCACACCCTTGACCGGCTCCCCGTGATCTTCCGGGGCAAGTAACGACGCCTAACCCAACTATGGGATGACGATATGACCATTGATGACCAGACGCGCCGGCGGAACACCAAGACCGGACTGACCGCTCTGGACCGGGAGCGGGCCTGTCCGGGGTATACGCTTTACGCTCCCATGAACGGACCAGGGGACGTCTATCTGCTAAACCTAGACGGCGAAGAGGTGCACCACTGGGCGATGCCGGATCCGCCCGGGCTCTACGGGTACCTGCTGCCCAACGGCAACCTGTTCTACGGAGGGAAGCTGCAGGACGATATGTGGGACCGGTTCCAATCGTGGAAGCGGTTCAAGGGTGGGGTAATGATGGAGGTGGACTGGGACGGCAACGTGGTCTGGGAACACCGCGACATCGACCATCACCATGACGCCAGACGGACATCCTCAGGCGGGGCGATCTACCTGACCGTTGAGCGGGTGTCTGAAGCTTTGGCGACGCGAGTCCAAGGCGGCAACCCGGTGACCGGCGAGAACAGAATGTGGGCCGACGTCATCGTGGAAGTCGATGCCTCGGGAAATCGCGTCTGGGAGTGGCATGCCACTGAACACCTGGACCCGAAGCGGGACATCATCACCTTCAACGACTCCCGAGATGAATGGAGCCACGGCAACACGGTGGTCCCAATCTCGGACGACCGGGTCCTCTTCAGCTTTCGGAATATCTCTACCGTCGGAATCATAGATAAGGGCACAGGCGAGTTAGTGTGGAGGCTGGGAGGAGAGGTGCTGGCCCAACAGCACGACCCCAGTCTGCTGCCCAACGGAAATGTCCTCGTTTACGACAACGGCTCCCACAGCGACCATCACCCACTCCCCTTCTCCAGAGTGGTTGAGGTGGACCCCAAGTCCAACCAGATCGTGTGGGAATACTTCGATAACCCCGCCTACAACTTCTTCAGCCCCTACATCTCCGGAGCCCGCAGGCTGCCCAACGGCAATACGCTGGTCACGGAGGGCATGTTCGGCAGGATGTTCCAGGTCACGTCCGAAGGTGACGTCGTCTGGGAGTACATCAACCCCCACTTCCACGAAGACTCCGAGAACGCTGTCGTGAACCGGGTCTTCCGGGCCACCCATTATCTGCCCGAGGAGATCAGTCGGCTCCAGTAACTGGAGTTATTTTCCGAATAATGCCGCGATGCGTTCTCCCACCACTTTGTCTTCTCCTTCGTTTAGGCCGAATGCGTGGAGGATGATGCCGGTGTCGCCCTCCCTGACCCTAGTCCAGATGGGCGGGTCGCCCGCTTTAAGGCGGTCCACCACATCGTGGGCCGATATACCGGTTGCCGCGACGTCTACATTCATGGTCACGCCGTAGGGCTGGTGGCCGATGACGTTGTCGCTGAGCTGGACGGTGACGCCCGGAATTGCTTGTAGGGGCGCCATCATGTTGCGGCACTTCACCTCGGTGTCGGCCAGGCGTTCTTCGTGGTTCATGGTCATCCAGCGACGGACCGCCGCTACTACTCCCACCATCTCCTGCCGGTCCACTTTTTGGGGACGCCCTACGCCACGTATGCGCCTGCCCTCGTAGCTGACGAAGGACTGCAAGGCCAGCTTGCGAATCATATCGGTGCTGCCGAAGGCCAAGCCGGTTGACTGGGCCGAGCCCATGTACTTGGCGGCAGTGCATTGGAAATCGGCCCCCATGCGAACATAGCTACCAAACAGGTCCAGGGGATATATCTGCCCGGCGGCGTCGACCAGAACCAGTACACCCCGGGCGTGGGCGATCTCTATCGTGTCTTTTAAGGACAGGGCTTTGGGGTCGGGTTCTTGGGCCACGGCGTAATAATGGACGGCGGTGGTGTTGGGGCCGATGGCGTTTTGGAGGTCTTCCCGGGTGGTGCCCTCGGGCGTGCCGAAATCGACAAGCTTGGCTCCGGCCAGTTCCAAGCAACGGTCGTACCAGTAGTGCTGACGGGCCTGGATCAGAATCTCATTCTTCATGCCAG
>UINC01000218.1_pt1 | contig 15749 bp, 15 predicted proteins | sample 5385821 | NCBI WGS metagenome assembly UINC01 (sample SAMEA4666929, study PRJEB26691) | marine metagenome | isolation source: Pacific Ocean | place: Pacific Ocean | collected 2011-10-13 | reverse complement strand
GGCAATGATGGACTAAGGGGAACACCCTTGGGTGCAGTCGAAAACAATCTCAGGAAAATGATTGAGCTATCTAACGAATCTGGGATCAAGGTATTGATGATGGGCGTTCAACTTCCTCCAAATTATGGGGTGTCGTACACCACATCATTTGAGGCAATGTTTACCAACTTGTCCGAAGAGTTTGAATTGGTGTTGGTCAAAGGAGAGTTGGCCGATATGATTAAAGACGGATTAATGCAGCCCGATGGTATTCATCCCAATGCTGAAGGACATATCATGATCCAACAAGCGGTTTGGAAAGACCTTATAAGGTTGCTTCAATAGAGGCTTGTATCTTTTCGGCAGCCTCTCTAGGGCTGTCTGCGTTTTGAATTGGTCGTCCAACAACTATATAATCAGCGCCTCGTTCAAAGGCTTGTTTGACACTAACCACTCGTTTTTGATCGTCCGTCGTTCTGTTTTCAACTGGTCGAATACCCGGGGTAACTATGAGTAACTTTTGATCCACTTCACTTCGAATATGTTCAAGCTCTAGGCCAGAAGCCACGATACCATCACAACCGCTTGATAATGCCCGTTTGGCTCTAGATGTCACCAACTCCTCCACATCGCATTTAAATCCCATATCATCCAGATCGCCTTGGTCAAGACTGGTAAGCGCTGTCACAGCAAGCACCTTGAGATTACCTTTCTCAGCTGCTGCTGCTTCCATCATGCTTTGGTTGCCGTGAATTGTTGTAAAGTATGCGCCCCTCTGGCTTAGTCTTTTCACTGCTTTGGAGACCGTTGCTGGGACATCAAACAATTTCAAATCAACAAAAACCTTTTTTTCGTTTTCAACCAGCCAGTCCAGCAAGTTGAAGTAGTCGCCGGTCATCATTAGCTCCATGCCAATTTTATAAAATGAAACGCTGTCGCCAAGCTCAAGAACTAATTCTTTGGCGCGGCTAACCTCTGGGACATCGAGTGCAAAAATTAGTCTGTCGTTATTATTAATAGACATTTAACTAGCTCCTAGAACTTTTATAAGGTCCTCTTCAGAATATTCAGAAGTTAAAAAGGCTTCACCAATCTTGTTCAACAAGACCAGTTGAATTTTTCTTTTTTTAACCTTTTTATCTGCTTTCATATTATCAATAAAATCATTTACATTAATTTTTGGAGGCTCCACTGGCAACCCTGCTTTTGACAATATACTTTTTATCATCTCAAGATCTTCTTCCGAGATCAGTGACATTTTAGCTGACAATCTAGCAGCAAGCACCATGCCCGCAGCAACTGCTTGCCCATGTCCCCATTGACCATAGCCGGTTTGGTTTTCTATAGCGTGGCCAAAAGTATGTCCAAAATTTAGGATGGCTCTGATTGATTGCTCTGTTTCATCTTGAGCAACTATTTCAGCTTTGATTTGACATGAGCGTTGCACTGCATGCCCTAATGAACTCATATCTTGCTTTAATATATTAGAAACATTGGGTTGCAACCAAACAAAAAAATCACGGTCATAAATAAGGCCGTATTTTATGATTTCAGCTAACCCGCCTGACATCTCTTCTGGGGGGAGACTAGACAAAAAAGCTGTGTCACAAATAACAGCTGATGGTTGATAAAAAGTGCCAATCAAGTTCTTGCCAAGTTTATGATTAACTCCAGTTTTACCGCCAACAGAGGCATCAACCTGGGCAAGCAAAGTTGTGGGTATTTGTATAAAACTAACCCCTCTCATAAAAACTGAAGCGACAAAGCCGGTTATATCGCAAACAACCCCTCCACCCAAAGAGATTAAAGTTGCGTCTCTTCCAAAACCATTTTCTAATAAACGATCTATAATTTTATGGGCGGTTTTTAGTTTCTTTTCTTGCTCACCTGGAGGAAGAATACAGGTAATAACATTTTTATCGGCTAATTTTTTTAGCAATTGATCTAGATACATAGGGGCAACCGTCTCATCGCTGATAATTGCCACATCATGTCCTTTAACCCTTTCAACTAATGCCTCAGGCTCTTGGCTAGCGCCTTTGCCTATAAAAATTGGGTAACTTCTATCATTTAAATTTACTGTTTCAGTATTCATTTATTTTTGAGTGGGCCTCTGTGGCTACCTTGTTAGGTGATTTGTTATCTGTGTTTATTATTATGTCTGCTATTTCTTCATAGAGTGGGCCTCTTGTCAACATCAACTCTTGGAGGGTTTTTTTATGTTCTGTGTTTTTTAATAGTGGTCTATTGTTGGTTAATGAGGTTCTACTTTCTTGAGAATCAATGCTTGTTTCTAAATATATAACCACTCCATGTGTTTTTAAAAGGTGCCGATTATTCCTTGAAAGAACAATGCCTCCGCCTGTTGATAAAACCATGTTATTTTTAAGAACACATTCTTTTAGTATTGCTTCTTCTCTTTTTCTAAACCCAGCCTCTCCCTCAATGTCAAAAATATAATTAATATCAACGCCGGTTATATTGGATATTTCAAGATCCGTATCAATAAACTCTTTGCTTAGTTTTGCGGACAGTCGTTTTGCTACTGAAGTTTTACCTGAGCCCATAGGGCCAATTAAAAAAATATTATTTGTGTTTTTAGGCATCAGTATCACCAAGCAATAAGGCTAAGAATATAATAAGTGAAAAATAAGAGTTTAATAGAATTATATTAGCGTTGTTCAATCGATATATAATCGCGCCTTTTTTCGCCTAAGTAGAGTTGCCTTGGTCGGCCAATTTTCAGGTTTGGTTGCGCCATCATTTCACACCAGTGAGTTGCCCAACCAACGACTCTTGCTAAAGCGAACATGACCGTGAACATTTCTTTGGGTATGCCCATTGCTTGGTAGATTATTCCAGAATAAAAATCCACATTAGGGTATAAATTACGCTCAACAAAGTACTCATCTTTAAGTGCTATTTGTTCAAGCTCTTGTGCAAGTTCAAACATTGGGTTGTCGTTATTTTCTAAGCTATTAAGCACTTTGTGACACTCTTCTCTAATGATGGTTGCTCGAGGGTCAAAGTTCTTATAGACCCGATGCCCGAACCCCATCAACCTAAAACGATCGTTTTTATCTTTGGCTTTAGCGATGTATTTTGAAATATTTTCTTTGCTTCCAATTTCACCAAACATTTTAACAACTGCTTCATTAGCGCCCCCATGAGCAGGGCCCCATAAAGCTGCCACGCCTGCGGCAATTGCAGCATAAGGGTTTGTTCCCGAACTTCCTGTCAATCTTACAGATGAAGTGCTGCAGTTTTGTTCATGATCAGCATGCAAAATCAATAAAAGATCTAAAGCTTTCGAAAAAACAGGGTTAACCTCGTGATCAGCGTCGCCCCCAAAAAACAATCTTAATATATTCTCTGCATAGGTTAGCTCTTCATCATAGTCGCCCATGTTGGTGTGGTTTCTATGGTTGAAAATATTAGCCACCAATATTGGTGTCTTTCCTAAAACATTAAAGAAAAACTCTTTTTGGTGCCCGGAGTTTTTAATGTCTATGTCTTCATGATACAGGCTTGAGAGTGATGCCATTGCTGTGGTTAACATGGCCATAGGATGAGCGTTGTCATCAAAACCTTGGAAGAGCATTTTTGTTTGTTCTGGCAAGACCATATTAGCCTTAACCAGAGCCCTAAATTCTTGTAAGTGAATTTCACTTGGGAGCTCACCATTAAACAATAAATAAGCGACCTCTAAGTATGTGCTTTTATTGGCAAGCTGCTCAATTGGGTAACCCCTGTATTCTAATATCCCCTCATTACCGTCAATATAAGTCACATAACTTTCGCAGCTAGCGGTCGTAGAATAAGCTGGGTCAAACGTAAAAAGCCCGGTATCTCTGTGGAGATTTTTTAAGTCAACAACACTTGGGCCTACGCTTGCGTCTTTAATGTTGAGGTCGATTGATTTCGAGCCATTTGTTAAATTGACACTTTTATTTTTTGATGACACTAATGTAGATAGTAAAAATTAAGACTGGATACCAAACCGTTTTCTAAACTTATCAACCCGGCCCGCTGTGTCTACAATTTTCTGTTGTCCTGTATAGAAAGGATGACAGGCAGAACAAACCTCAATAGATAAATCTGAAAGTAAAGTAGATTTTGTGTCGAAAGTGTTGCCACAAGAACAGGTTACTTTAATTTCTTGGTAGTCAGGATGTGTTTCTTTTTTCACGTGTTTTTATGTTAGGTTTATTAATTATATCTTATTATATAAGCCCAAATATTTTTTGGGAGGCAAGCATAACGACTTGTTAGGATATTTTCAAGAAAATTAGAACCATTCCAGATAAATGTTATCCACAAAATCTGTGGATAACTCTGTGGATATTCTCAAAAAACAAACCTCAAAGTTAACAATACTTGAAAACCTTTAAATTGTATAAAAAATAGACAGCTTTTAATATTTTATATATATATCAAATATTTATAGGCCTATCTTGTTGTAATATATTTGAAATGAACTCTAATTACTTAATAAAAAATTAATGAAATTTTTTCTGTGAATAATTGACACTTTTGTCTTTATTTAAAAATTGGCCAAATTCATTAATGATCAATACCTTATAGCGGTCTTTCTTTGGTCTTTTTGTTTTTTATGTGTTCTTTTAGGGCAGCCAATGCAATTGCTCTATGGCTAACTTTGTTTTTTTCTTCATCAGAAAGTTCGGCTGAAGACTTTCCAGTAACTGGGTCAAAAAATAATGGGTCATAACCAAAACCATTGCTTCCTTTGGGGTTATACAATATTGTTCCATTCCAAACCCCCTTAAATGTCTGGACTCGATTGTTTTGCTGTTTGTCAATTAATGCAATGACGCACTCAAATCTAGCGGCCCTTTCTTTTTTATGTAGGTGCGCCATGTTTTTAAGTAGTTTTGCGTTGTTGTTTGAGTCGTTTGCGTTCTCACCACTATAGCGTGCTGAAAAAACCCCGGGTGCTCCATTTAAAGCGTCAACAACCAACCCAGAGTCATCAGCTATTGTGGTTATGCCGGTTGCTTCAAAGACTCCGGTTGCTTTAATTATAGCGTTTTCCTCGAAGTTTAATCCTGTTTCAGGAATAGGTTTTATGTTGTAATCAGACTGTTTTACAATTTTATAACCTGGGCCTAATATTGCTCTTACTTCAATAATTTTATGTTCATTGTTTGAAGCCAGTATTAGTGTTTTGTTATTCATTTTATTTTTAAAAAACTTTTAGGGAAATTAAATAAAGCATTATATATTTATTACACTAATGAATAATAACACTCCACATTTGATTGTCATTTCAGCTCCTTCAGGCACTGGAAAAACAACCATTTCAAAAGCCCTTCTTGAAAGCAACAACAACATGGTTGTCTCTGTTTCTTATACAACCAGAACCAAAAGAACAAATGAATTAGATGGTGAAGACTATAGTTTTGTTTCAAGCGCGATCTTTGAATCAATGATCGCAAATGGAGATTTTTTAGAGCACGCAAAAGTCTTTGGCAACTATTATGGAACACCAAAAAAAGAGGTTAACGAGCAACTAACCTCCGGGCAAAATGTTATTTTGGAAATTGACTGGCAGGGGGCCATGCAAGTAAAGCAAAAAGTTCCTGACTGTTTATTGATTTTTTTATTGCCTCCTTCTAAAAACGAATTGATGATCAGGCTACAAAAAAGAGGCACTGACTCAAACGAGCAAATTAAAATGAGGTTCGACCAAGCGCTTAACGATATTAAGCAGTTTGAACAATTTGATCAGGTTTTTATTAACAAAGACGTTAACACCACTGTAAATCAAATATTAGCGTTTCTTGAAAAGCCCGCTGTAGGCAAAACAGGGTTGCCAAAAGATGTTTTATCAATAATCAAAGGTTTTGAGCAAGGTCTTTAGAAAGCGGTTGACATATTTAAAACTCCAAGTAGTCTAACGCCTTTAAAGTTATATATGAGCGGAATAAATGGCTAGAGTAACCATAGAAGATTGTTTAGAGCATACAGACGGGGCGTTCTCCCTTGTTAAGCTTGCAGCAAGTCGTGCTCGCAGAATAGCTAATGGTTCAGAAACCCTTCTTGAAGATGAAGAAAATGATAAGCCAACTGTTCTTGCTCTTAGAGAAATAGCTGAAGGACATCTTGATAACCCAGATTTTCATAAAACAGACAGTGATCTTGAAAAAGAATTAGCTGAAGAGCTCGCAAAAACAGAAGAATCGCTCTAAATAATCTTTGGGTTAGCGCCAAAGACAACAAACCAATTTCTATTATCGCAGCGTGCTGTTGTAGAATTATTCTAATAGTAATAAATAATTCGCTTAAACCAATTGATTGAGTCCGTTAAAAAATCAGCACTAGACATGCAGGAAAAGAAACCTCCAAAACTGCTAAAACAACTATTGTCTGGATTGGACTATCTTGAGTCAGATAACCACACGCTAATAAAAAAAGCGTACGCTTACTCCAGCGTTGCTCATGAACACCAAGCAAGAAAAACAGGGGAGCCTTATATTGTTCATCCGGTTGGTGTTGCCAGCATCTTGTCTGAACTACATTTAGACAAAGAGGCTATTGCTGCAGGCCTGCTTCATGATGTGTTAGAAGACACTGTTATCGATGAAGACCTTTTGTTGGAAGAGTTTGGTGAAGAGGTATTAAGCTTAGTCGACGGAGTAAGCAAATTAGATCAAATTGAATACGGCGATATAAAACACCACCAAGCAGAGAGTTTTAGAAAAATGATGTTGGCAATGGTTCAAGATATTAGGGTGATTTTAATTAAGTTGGCGGATCGTCTTCATAATATGCAAACCCTGCATGCTTTAGACCAAGCCAAACAAATAAAAATAGCCAAAGAGACATTAGAGGTTTACGCGCCAATTGCAAACCGCTTGGGGATTTTTAATATAAAAACAGCCTTGGAGAAAGAGGGCTTTAAATACGCTTACCCGTACCGTCATAAAATTTTAAGTTCATCCTTAAAGCGTAAACTAGGTAACCAAAAGCGTGTATTAAAAAAAATCAGCGCCAGAGTTAGCAAAAACCTTAATGATGACGGCATTAATCATACTGTTGTGGCCAGAGAAAAAGACTTATACAGTATTTACAAAAAAATGAAGCAACGTCACTTGCCATTAGATAAAATTATCGATGTGTATGGCATCAGAATTCTTGTTGATACTCCCCAAGACTGTTACCAGGTTCTCGGTTTGGTGCATGAGCTCTATAAACCAATAATGGGTAAGTTCAAGGATTATATTGCGATACCAAGAGTCAATGGCTATCAATCAATACACACTAGCTTGTTAGGTCCAAATGGCACCCCAATTGAGATACAAATTAGAACCAAAGACATGAATCGAGTAGCTGAAAATGGTATTGCTGCACACTGGAAATATAAATCTTCTAGCAAACAAGACACCTCGCCTCAAATCAAGGCAAGAGAATGGTTGGCTACCATAAAAGAAATTCAAGGGGCCACTCACCCTGAGGAGTTTTTAGAAAGCATTAAGGTTGATTTATACCCTGATAAAATTTATATCTTTAGTCCAACTGGGGACATATTTAGGCTACCCAATAGATCAACTTGTGTGGATTTTGCTTATGCTGTTCATACCGATATAGGTAATAGTTGCATTGGTGCTAAAATTGACCGCCAACAAGTTCCGCTAAGAACTGTTTTAGAGAGCGGCCAAACTGTCCAAATTATTACGTCTCGATATGCAAACCCTGACCCAAGCTGGTTATCCTTTATTACTACAGCAAAAGCTAGGCATAATCTTCGAGCTTTTCTAAAGGATCTAACCGTTGAACAAACCACTGTTTTGGGTAAGCGCCTTTTCAGCAATGCTTTGAACTCTTTGGGCAAAAAACAAAGAAACATTAAAAAAGAACAGCTTGTCTTGTTGCTGAAAAGAATGGGTTTGAAAGACATGGATGAGTTATATGAAAGCATTGGCATCGGAGACAAAAGCCCTTTGTTAATGGCACAGATTTTACTGGGTGATGATCCAGAAAACTCAGAAACAAGAGACTATGCCCCGTTATTAATTAAAGGCACTGAAGGGGTTTCAATAACATTTGCAAAATGTTGTCTGCCGATACCTGGGGACACCATTATTGGTCACTTAAGCAAAGTAAAGGGGCTGGTTGTTCACAGAAGGAAATGCAGACATCTTGGCACTTTTATTAAAGAAACCAGTCGTTGGATTGGTGTTGAGTGGAGTGATGAAGTTAATCACGAGCTCTCTACAGAAATTAATGTGCACGCAAAACATGAAACTGGTTCATTGGCGGCAATTGCAGGGAAAATTGCAGACAATGGTTGTAATGTTGAACAGGTTTCAATCACCACAGAATATGAAGATGAAACCATTGATATATTGTTTCAAATACAGGTGGCCAACAGAAAAGCTTTGGCAGACATTATGAGAGACATTAAGTCTATGGCCAGCGTTGAAAAAGTTTCTCGGAGTTTGCATTAACATGGTCAAGACAATTGTTGTTACCGATAAAGCACCTCAAGCAATAGGTCCTTATTCTCAAGCAGTCAAATCAAATGGCCTGCTTTTTTTGTCGGGACAGATTCCTTTGGTTACAAACGGAGAAATCTGTAAGGGGGATTTTGAGGCAAGAACACGCCAGGTTTTTAGTAATATTAAAGGCATTCTTCAGTCTCAAGGTTTAACGTTTAATAGCATTATAAAAGTTAATGTCTATCTAACCGATATAAATAATTTTGCTGTTGTAAACCATGTGATGGAAGACCTTTTAGACACGCCCTACCCAGCGAGGGCTCTTGTAGAGGTGTCTGCGTTGCCAAAAAACTCTGACATAGAGGTTGAGGCTGTGGCTTCTGTAACCCCTTAAATATCTTTTTGCTGTAACCATGAGAAATGCGGAACTCACTGAGCTAAAAGGGGTTGGGCCAGCAGTCAAAACAAAACTTGAAAAGCTCAATATCAAAAACCAGTCTGACTTATTGTTTCTCCTGCCAACACGTTATGAGAACAGAACTTTCATTAAAGATATTGACTCTTTGGTTCCTGATGAAGAGGCTCAAATAGAGGGAACCGTTCTTGTTTGTAATATTATTTATCGAGGCAGGAGAATGATGGTGGTGCAATTAGCAGACGAGACGGGGGTTTTAACATTGCGTTTCTTCACTTTTTCTAAGTATCAAGCTGCGGGGTTAAAGCCAAACACTACGGTTAGGTGTTTTGGTAAAACAAGGCAAGCAGGCTCTGGAATTGAAATGATTCACCCGAGTTATCAAATCATTAGTAATAACAACCCAGCTCCCTTACCTAAAACACTAACTCCAGTTTATCCAACAACAAAGGGTTTGCCTCAAGCAAAATTAAGACAAATTGTTTCTTTAGGAATTCAAAAACAACTTAAACAAACTGATGAGTTGTTGCCAGAAGTTATTGTTAATGAGATGGGCTTTGGCACTCTGGAAGAGGCGTTGATCAAAATCCACAACCCAAAACCAGAAGAATTTTATGCTGCTGATCGTTTTTCTCCTCTGAAGAGATTGGTTGCTGAAGAGTTGATTGCAAACCAACTTGCCTTAAGAAGAATCAAAAAAACCACACAATCAAACCCCGCACAAGCGATGACTCGAGATACGTTAATAAAGAGATTTGTTGGGCGTTTACCGTTTGCCCTTACCAATAGCCAAGAAAGGGTGGTCAATGAAATAAAAGAAGATTTAAGAAAGCCAGTGCCAATGATGAGGCTATTACAGGGGGACGTTGGCTCTGGTAAAACTGTGGTTGCAGCACTTGCTATGTCGATAGCCGTGGAGAACAAAACTCAATCAGTATTAATGGCGCCAACTGAATTATTAGCAGAGCAGCATCTGGAAAATCTTAGCGCTTGGTTTGGTCCGCTAGGAGTTAAAACAGTTTTGCTCAAAAGCAAGCTTACTCAAAAAGAAAGAGGAGTAATTTTAAACGAAATTAAAAGTGGAGAGGCTTCTGTTATTGTTGGCACCCATGCGTTATTTCAGAACAAAGTTGAGTATAAAAACTTAGGTCTAGTTGTTGTTGATGAGCAGCATCGTTTTGGTGTTGATCAACGATTAAGCTTGGTAAAAAAAACCGGGGACAATAACTCTGTGCCTCATCAACTAATTATGACCGCAACCCCTATTCCTAGAACCCTAGCAATGACCGCTTATGGAGACCTTGATACTTCTGTTTTGGATGAGCTGCCCAAGGGTCGCGGAGAAATCAAAACGATAGTTATACCAGACGATAAACGAAGTGAGGTGGTGCAAAAAATAGCCCAAGAAACAAACAAAGGAAGGCAAGTGTATTGGGTTTGCCCGCTCATTGAAGAATCTGAAGAATTAAACTTTGAGGCTGCAGAAACAACATTTAAGTCATTATCTTCAGAATTGCCAACAAAAAAAATTGGGCTTGTTCACGGCAAACTCAAGCCTAATATAAAAACCAAAACAATGGTTGATTTTAAAAACAACATTCATGAGATTTTGGTTGCGACCACCGTCATAGAAGTGGGTGTAGACGTGCCTAATGCGACCATTATGGTGATTGAAAATTCAGAGCGGCTGGGTTTGTCTCAACTTCACCAATTAAGAGGAAGAATAGGTCGCGGTGAACATGAAAGCTTGTGTGTGTTGATATATAAAAAACCATTAAATGAGATAGCAAAGCAGCGCCTACACACGGTAAGAAAAAGTGTTGATGGGTTTTATATATCTGAGAAGGACTTAGAGCTCAGAGGACCTGGAGAGTTGTTGGGCACAAGACAAAAAGGAGTGATTGGTTTAAAAATTGCTGATATCTCAAGGGACGCTTATATGTTGCCTTCAATTAATCGTTATTGCGCAGATTTTGACAACAAGTACCCAGGGTTATCAGAAAAACTAATTGACCGCTGGGTTGGGCAACAAATTGTCTATCGGAATGTTTAATTTATAGCTAGACTATCTTCTTTTAAAACCATGAAACTGTCTTTTGAACAAATTGAAGCGTTATCTCCAGATTTAAAATGGCACAAAGGCATTGAGAATCTTAGGGGTCATCAGCCGTCTTTGGGTTTAAAAAACTGGTTAACAGAAACCAAGCTCTTAACAGACAGAATCCGTCAATTAGAACATAAACATTCTATCGAGGTCTTAAATGAATATCATGGGCCTGTGCCAAAATTTTTGAACAACTTACAAACAGAACAGAATAATTTTATTAGAGAAATTCTTTTGTCAATTGACCAACAAGCTTGTGTGTTGGCACAAACCATAGTGCCCCAAAAAACGTTGGAACAAAACGGTTGGATTAAAACACTAGGAACCCAACCTTTGGGTGAACACTTATTAAAAAAACCCAATGTTTCAAGAAGTGGTTTTGAGTATTCCTGCTTAGAACACTCCATATCGCCGTTTTGGTTAAGACGCTCTAATTTTAACGTTGATAAAGCCATCCTGTGGGTGATTGAGTTGTTTTTGCCCGCAATCGAAGTGTATACAGATGACCAAAATAAAGGCTTATTTTGAGCTTATTCGGTTCGGTCGCCCAATAGGATTCTACTTGCTCCTATGGCCAACTTTATGGTCTCTTTGGCTTTCTCATGGGGGTGTTCCAAACATCAAATTATTATTAATTTTCTGCTTGGGTGTTTTTGTAATGCGTTCAGCGGGTTGTGTTATTAATGATATTGTTGATAGGGATATTGACCCCCAAGTGGAGCGTACCAGGACAAGGCCTTTAGCCAATCAGTCGATTGGTCTTGGGGAGGCTTACATTGTTTTGTTTGTATTGTTATGTGCGGCCCTTGTTTTGGTTTTACAGCTTAATGTGGGTACGCTGCTTTGGTCTATTTGTGGATTGACTCTTGCTGTTTTATACCCCTTTTGTAAGCGGTTTTTTTCAGCGCCACAACTAGTGTTGGGTTTTGCTTTTAGTTGGAGCATTCCTATGGTTTACAGTGCTGGGGGTTTTAATTTCGACAAGGGATTTATTTATTTATGGTTAGGCGCCGTCTTGTGGATTATTGTTTATGACACTTTTTATGCTTTGGTTGATAAAGCTGATGATTTAAAAATTGGGGTGCGCTCAACAGCAATACTTTTTGGAAATAATGTTGGTTTAATAACTGGGTTCTTACAGGTTTTAGTTTTGGTTTTGTGGGCCATGGTTGGAGTAAGTGTCGGCCTTGGTCAGCTTTACTTTTACTCTCTTTTGTTTGTTTTTATTCTGTTTGTTCGCCAACAACTCCTTATTCGTTCCTCAAATTCTGAACAGATGTTCAAAGCGTTCACAGAAAACCATTATGTGGGACTGTGTTTGTTTGTTGGTATTTTTACTGATCTTCTTTTTGGGTCTCATTAAGCCAACAAAGACTGATAAAACCTTTTGAGCAAAGGGTGTTTTAATTTGAGTGATTTTGATTTGATTTAAGTCATTGTATTCTTCTCTTTTTTTATGGATAATGCATGCGATCAAATTGGTTGGTTAGCTTTATGTATAAAGGGTATTTATGGCTTTTGTAATTGTTGCCACAATCATTGTAATCGGAACGGTTCTTTGGAACGCTGTCTCCCCGTGGTGGTTTACCCCATTAGCTTCTAATTGGGGCTCTCTTGATCAAACCATTATTATTTCATTATGGGTTACCGGTGTAGCTTTTGTTTTGGTGTCGGGTTTTATTATCTACTGTGTTATTAAGTTTCCCTATAGAGAGGGACATAAATCTGAGTATCAGCCAGAAAACACAAAGCTAGAGCTTTGGTTAACCGTGATTACTACCATAGGGGTGGTTGTTTTGTTGGCTCCTGGTTTAATTGCTTGGAATGATTATATTGCTCTCCCTGATGAGGGGATCGAAGTAGAGGGTGTTGGTCAGCAGTGGGTTTGGAGTTATCGTTTCCCAGGTAAAGATGGTGTTTATGGCAACACTAGTGGTCGACTTTTTAGCTCAAAAAACACCTTTGGCCTTGACCCAAATGACCCCAATAGTTTGGATGATGTTTTAATCAGGTCTGCGGAAGTGCATCTTCCAATTAACGAAAATATTATTATGCAATTAAGATCAAAAGATGTTTTACATGACTTTTATATACCTCAATTTAGAGCAAAAATGGATCTGGTTCCTGGTCAACAATCAAACCTATGGTTTGTGCCGACAATTATTGGCACTTATGAGGTTGCTTGTGCCGAATATTGTGGGTCGGGGCATTATGCAATGAGGGGTATAATTACTGTGGACACAAAAGAAGATTTTCAAGTGTGGTTAGATCAACAACCAACATTTGCACAAACCCTTAATGAAGGGGTTAAAGGACAAGGGAAACAAATCGCACAAGCTCTTGGTTGTGTTGCTTGTCATAGTGACAACGGGGTCAACGGCATTGGACCAACATGGAAGGATAGTTTTGGTTCAGCTAGAGAGCTTGCAAGTGGTGAAGTGGTGATGGTTGATGAGGCTTACATAAAAGAATCGGTTGTAAATCCAGCGGCAAAAATAGCCAGTGGTTATGCTCCAATAATGCCCGCTTACGCAACCCTTTCTGATGAAGAGTTGGACGCTATTACTGATTACATTAAAACTTTGTCGAAGTAGTTCGCATATAATTTTTAGGAGGAACAATAATAACAATGGAACAAAATGCACTGTATGAAGGACAGCCGCTCTATCACCCAAAAGGCTGGTGGGGTCGTTATGTTTTCTCTCAAGATCATAAGGTAATTGCCCTGCAATATATTTGTGTAGCCCTAGCGATTGGCCTAACAGGAATGTTTTTATCATTAATAATGAGAATGCAGCTTGGCTTCCCTGGGTTATTTGAATCCATTGATGCGGGCAGCTATTACCAAGACGTAACCATGCACGGAATGATAATGGTCATTTATCTGCTCACGGCATTGTTTTTAGGTGGTTTTGGTAACTATTTAATACCACTAATGTTGGGCTCCAGAGACATGGCTTTTCCTTTTGTGAATATGTTGAGCTTTTGGGTGTATCTCCTCTCTGTTATTATTTTGGTTTGTAGTTTTTTTGTTGAAAGTGGGCCCACTGGGGCTGGCTGGACATTGTATCCACCCCAATCAATTATAGAAGGAACCCCTGGTGCTGACGGTGCGGGTATTCTTTTAATGTTGGGCTCGTTGGCGGTGTTTATTATTGCTTTTACCATGGGTGGATTAAACTACATCACCACCGTTCTTCAATCTAGAGCGAAAGGCATGAACATGATGAGGATGCCTTTAATTATTTGGTGTCTATTTTTAGCCACCTTCCTTGGTTTGTTGGCCTTTCCTGCCTTGCTTGTGGGGGCAATTATGTTGATTTTTGATCGTGTTTTGGAATCAAGTTTTTTTATGCCTGAAATTTTTAAAGGCGGAGAAGTTTTAGATTATGGCGGCGGTAGCCCGGTTTTATTCCAACACTTGTTTTGGTTTTTTGGACACCCTGAAGTTTATATTATTGCACTTCCAGCATTTGGAATTATTTCTGAGCTTATAAGTTGTCATGCTAGAAAAAATATTTTTGGTTACAACATGATGGTTTGGGCACTTATTGCTATTGCGGGCATAGCTTTTATTGTTTGGGCGCATCATATGTATGTTGCGGGCATGAACCCTTATCTGGGGTTCTTTTTTGCGACAACGACTTTGATTATTGCGGTGCCAACCGCGATAAAGGTTTATAACTGGGTCATTACTTTATGGAACGCAAACATTAAAATGACGGTACCAATGCTCTACTGTTTGGCGTTTCTGATAACCTTTCTTATTGGTGGTCTCACTGGGCTTTTCCTTGGAAATGTTGCTGTAGATGTGCCGCTTTCAGACACCTATTTTGTCGTGGGTCATTTTCACATGGTGATGGCAGTATCACCAGTGTTGGCTCTTTATGGCGGGCTATACCATTGGTTCCCATCAGTTACCGGAAGAATGCTGGATGATCGTTTAGGTAAGATACATTTTTGGATTACTTTTGTGGGCACCTATCTAATTTACTTCCCTATGCACTATATAGGTTTTTTAGGTGTGCCAAGGCGTTATTATTCTAATGAACAATATGATTTTATTCCTCAATCAGTCAATGATCTCAATCAATTTATTACTGTTTGTGCATTAATTGTTGGGGCAGCTCAATTCATGCTTTTATACAACTTTGTTGTCAGCGCTGTCCGTGGGAAAAAAGCCGGCTCAAACCCATGGGGAGCCTGCACATTAGAGTGGCAAGCACTGGAATCGCCCCCAGGGCATGGTAACTGGGGAGACAAACTGCCAGTGGTTTATAGGTGGCCCTATGATTATGGTCTGCCAGGCGCAACGGCTGATTTTGTTCCTCAAAACGTCCCTGATGAGCAAATTACTTAAATAAAAACTATGAACAACATCACAAACAACGAAGAGCGCTTTATGGGGTTAACCCATGGACAAGTCTTTGTTTATACCTTGATGACTGTAATCTCGATACTGTTTTTATTTATCACCAATGCTTACTTGTTTAGAATGAACTTCGAAGACTGGAGGTCAGTGCCTGTTCCGTCTCTTTTATGGGTAAACACTGGCTCGTTAGTTTTGGCGAGCGCGGGTATGGCTTGGGCAAAAAGTGGTGCTGAAAAAACCAACCTACAAACTATAAAAGTTGGTTTAGCGGTGGGTGGTTTGTTTGCTGTTGTTTTTGTCTCTGGCCAAATATGGGCTTGGCAACAACTAACAGCGTCAGGGTTTTTCTTGGCAACAAATCCCGCAAACACGTTTTTTTATTTGATCACTGCGCTTCATGCTTTGCATGTTCTTGGTGGG
>UINC01000212.1_pt1 | contig 15792 bp, 12 predicted proteins | sample 5385821 | NCBI WGS metagenome assembly UINC01 (sample SAMEA4666929, study PRJEB26691) | marine metagenome | isolation source: Pacific Ocean | place: Pacific Ocean | collected 2011-10-13 | reverse complement strand
AGGGCGAAGTGGACAGTAACATGAGCATGTTCGCCCAGAACATCATGAAAGAAGCTGGGGCCCCGCCGCCTAATTCCCAGCCAGGAGAGGGCTATGGACCGCTGCTGCACGATGACGACAGCGGCGGCGAGTTGGAGGCACGGGAGCCTGAGACCTACGTTTACGATGAGTGGGACTTCAGGGCCAACGATTACAAGCCACGCTGGTGCATCGTCAAGGAGAAAACGGTGGAGGAGGGCGACGCCACCTTCTACCAGGAATCACTGAAAACCTATACCGCGCTGTCTAACCACATCCGCCGTCAGTTCGAGCTGATCATGCCCGAGAGCATGCGCAAGACCTACCGGTTGGTGGACGGCGAGGACATCGACCTCAACGCGGCCTTGGAAGCCTGGGCCGACCTAAGAATGGGCGTTCCTCCCGACGAAAAGATCTACTGGCACCGTAACCGGAACCGCCGAGAGGTGGCCGTGGTCTTCCTCTTGGACATGAGTGCCTCCACTGCTGAGGCCATCGACGAAGGCCGCCAGACAGTGGACGACCGTGATGCGCCGGATGACCCGGTGGAGTATATGGTCTGGCTGCGCCGCCGCCGCGAAGGGCTGGTGCGCCGCAACTACAAGCGGATCATCGACCTGGAGAAGGAGGGCACGACGCTCCTGATTAACGCCTTAGAGTCCATCGGCGACACCTACGGTATCTACGGCTTCTCCGGCTACGGCCGGGAGAATGTCGAGTTCTACGTAGTCAAAGATATTGGCGAGGACTTCAGCGACAAGGTCAAGCGACGGATCGACAAGATCACCCCCCTGCACGCAACGCGCATGGGCGCCGCCATCCGCCACGCCATAACCAAGCTGGAGAACCAAGACGCCAAGACCAAGATCATGTTCCTGATCAGCGACGGCCGGCCCCAGGACCGCGGCTACAGCCGTGAAGGTGTGGAGAAGGAATACGCCGTCCACGATACGCACATGGCGCTGGTGGAAGCCCGCCATAAGGAGATCATCCCGTTCTGTCTTACCGTGGACAAGGCGGGCCACGATTACCTGAAGAGTATGTGCGGAGACATGGGCTACGAAGTCCTGGCCGATATCTGGTCCCTGCCCGAGCGGCTGCCGATGCTATACCGACAGCTCACCGCCGTCAGGTAACCAGCAAAGCAAAAAGCTGATGTATAAGAGGGCCGTCCTTCCGCGGAAGGACGGCCCTCTTGCTGCTACAACGGCCCGGTTAGGAAGGCCACTGCCACTTGGGGTCGCTCAGGCGACGTATGACGGACTGAATCACGCCACTCGATATAGTTCCAAAGAGAGTTTCCATGGATGTCGCAATGATGATGATCTTTTCGAGTTGCGGGTGGGAAGGAGAATTGGACCCTGAAATCTTAGTAGACTCTGTCCGCTGGTTTGAGTTTTAACGGGTCTCTTCCACCAACCGGCGCAGTTCGATCAGCGCTTGGTTGGGGACCCGGCGCTTGATGGTCACCCGCCGGGGCGGCAGGCGCATCTCCATTTCGCGGGTCTTTTGGCCGTTGGTGATGGTTATGTAGGCGAGCCCCAAGGGTTTCCCCTCAAACTCACCCGGTCCGGGCACTCCAGTCACTGCGACACCGAGGTCGGCGTTAAAGTACTGGCGCACCGTCTCAGCCATGGCATTGGCCGTTTCCTGGCTAACCACCCCGTGTTTCTCGATAACCTCGGTGGGTACTCCGCTGGCGCTTAAGGCTGAGCCGTCATAGGCGACCGTGCTCCCCTTGAAATAGGTCAGGCTGTCGGGAACGTCGGTGATGCTATTGGTCAGAGCGCCTCCGGTGCACATTTCTATGACGGCCAGGCTCAGGCCATTTTCCAATAGTGACCGTCCGGCGGCTTCCGCGGGAGTATCGTCATCGTAGCCCCAGACGTATTCGCCGAGCCGTTCATGAATGGCCTGTTCCACAGGCACAATCATCTGTTGGGCGGCCTGGATGGTCTTGGCCCGCGCTATCACCCGAAGATGGATGCCGTCGGCCTTGGAGTAGATGCCCAGATAGGGGTTTTCCACGCCGAAAAACTCGGATACGATCTCGTCTACAGCGCCTTCTGACATCCCGAACGTCTTGATGTTTCGGGTGATGGTCACTTCGTCTTCAATGAGTTCAGCCAATTGTGGCTCAACCTGCTCCTCCCACATTGAGTGGTTCTCGGCGGGCGGGCCGGGCATGCAGATGACGATCTTGCCGTCCCGTTCCGCCCACCAGCCGGGCGCGGTGCCGTTGCGGTTGGGCACGAACCGAGCCGAGGGGATTAGATTGGCCTGTTTGATGTTGTGCTGAGGCATGGGTCCGCCGCGTGCGGCGAAGTAACGCTCCAGATCGTCCACCACCTCCTGCTGGATGGTAGGGGTCTCGCCGAAAGCCGCGGCGATGGCTTCCCTGGTGAGGTCGTCCTGGGTGGGGCCCAGTCCGCCGGTGGTGAAAATGATGTCAGAGCGCTCCATACCGCGCTTGAAGGCCTCCGTTAGCCTGAGGAGGTCGTCTCCGATGATGGACACCCATTGTAGTTCTATGCCCAGGGAAGGTAACCGGCTGGCGATCCAAGAGGAGTTGATGTCGGTCAACTCCCCCATTAGCAGCTCGGTGCCGATGCCCATGATTTCTGCCTTCAAATTATCACCTACCGTCTCCGGTATCAGCTTGGGGGCCTACCGCCTATTTATTCCGCCAATATCGGGTCGGTGGCTAGCGCGATGATCGGGTCGATTCGTGAGGCGAGCACGCCGTAGAGGTTGGTGTCTTCGCTGACTAGGCTGCCTGTGATCACGTCGACGTAGCGGAACATTCCGTCGGGGGTTAGGCCGCCGATGTGGAATTCTATGACCGATAATCCGCCGAGCCGTGGAATCGCGACGACGGTGTCCGGCGGGTCCAGTCCATAAAGGGTTGGGTCGTCTATATTATGGGCGAGTATCTGGTCCATTCTGGGGCTGAGCAAGGTTAGCAGAGACTCGGCCCACGCGCCTTGGTCCACAAGTTTCGGTTCCTCCCCGTCGAGGAACCACCTTCCGGTGCCGTCTTCTATGACATAGCGAGTGACGTCCTCACCCCGTGAGAGATGCACCAGTAAAATATCCCTGGGGTCGATCTGGTAAAGGCGGCCTACCGGAGGGTCGAAGGCAAGGCGGTTCACGACCTGAGCCCACTCGATCGGCACTGTGAACAGGGCGTCGTCACCCACGAGTCGGGCGTATTGGTTCTCGTTGTCGGGCGTAGGAATCCCCAGGTGGAACTCGATGGTGTTTCCGTACCGGTCAAATATCATGACTGCAGTCTCCGGCGGTTCTAGCCCAAACTCGGCGGGGTCCTCGATGGTGTCCGACAGCGGCCGGGTCACCCTAGGGCCGCTGAGCAACAGCGGGGTGCCACCCCACCGTTGTTGGAACACAGGAATGTCTGGGCTGACTCCCGGCTCGCCGGCGATGTACCAGTCCAGGCTGGCCGGGCTGCGGAAGAAAGCGATCTCTTCTCCCTGGTAGACCATTTCCAGCGCGACGATGTCTCCCTCGTCGATGCGGTATAGCCAGGGGCTGCTCATGCCGCGTTCGGGCGAGTCGGTGAATCTGAGGATCAGGAAGGTACCTCCGAAAATCAACAGAACCACCACCAGTAGGATTGAGAGTCGTAGATTCATAGAACGGACCTGTGGAAAGAGTGGACTTGGTCAGGCCGGATGCTCAAGATTCCCGGGTTACCGGCGAACCCACCAAACTAGGGCTGCCATCAGCCCCATGAGTCCCGGCAAGAACAACCAAGACGAGAACCTAACGAAATCGTACTCGTTGGCGTCCAGGTTAAATTCACGGAATGCGAAGACTTTTGGACGAATGGAAACCAGAGAGAAATCGCCGACTAAGAAGTTGGCTGAATTCAAGAACAGGTCAGACCCGCTGCCCTGGTTATAAGAGCTGTTGGAGAGAAAGTCGGAGTCACCGAAAACGATGATGTCCGAGATCTCGGACGGGTCAGGCTGCGAGGTAGGCGGTTGGGATCCCATCTGTCCTACGGATCTGACCAGAATTGCAGGGAGGAAGGGACCACGGCGATCGGAATCGACTCCCGCATCAGTGATGGGAACCGTGCGGTCAGGGTCCGTAATTAGGTAGCTATTGGTTGAGGTCTCCGCCAAAGGAAGGATACCTAGGATCAGGTCATGCGGCATCAAATTGATACTAGTGGCGCCCGGCATGGAAACGTTCCTGAGCGGCTCCCCCTTGGGCGATATGATATCTAATGCCGGATTATTTGGGTCGTCCGAATCGGGGAATCTTTGCAGGTTCAGCGTTTGGGGCAGTCCTGGCACCGAACTACCGACGTCACGGATGTACCCAGTGGATATCAGTAAGCCCCAATCGGCGAAGAAATTCCTGAACGATACAGGCGAGTCGGGCTCGGCCAGGAAGATCATTCGCCCGTGTTCTCTTCTTGGTGAGCCGTCCAGTCGGACGCCCTCCAGGTATTGGTCGAGGGCCGTTTGATGGGCTTCCGGCAGGCTCGAGGTTGGGCCGGCGATCACCAACAGAGCGGCGTCTGTGGGAACTTCCACGTCGACAGCGGTGGGCCCCCAGTTTAGTTCTTCGACTCGGTAGTTGTCGCCCTCCAGACCCGAGCGGACGGCCGCGTACCCGTCGGAGGCGCCGCTGTTGATGTTCCGCTCTCCGTGACCGGTGAGGAAGTAGATCAGCTTCTTCTCGCTGCCGGTGGCCACCAGAGTGCTGGTGACCAAGTCCTGCTCCAGTTGCGTGAAGCTGGCGTCGGTGGGCTGAAGCACGTCAAATCGCTCGCTGTCCATGCCCTCCACCACCACGATCTCGGTGACAAACCCCGTGGGTCGAGCGCCAAAGAATTTGCTCACGATCTCTGGCTTCAGGTCCGGGTCAACCACCCGGTAGGTGAACTTGCTGGTGCGGGAGTCGAATTCCTCAAGGGTGTCGAGTACCTTGTTGCGCCGGAGGGCGAGCTCTGGGGAGTCAGTCTCCCTTTCGTCCTTGTAAAAAGCGGTGGCTCGAACGTCCTCACTCAGGTTGCTGAGCACGTCTTTGGTGCGGTTGCCCAAGCTGAATTGGTTGGTGGCGGTGACATCCATCCGGCTGCTGTTTTCGAACGAGACAACGTTGGCCACGACGACAATACCCGTAAACGCACCAACCAGGATCAACGTGTTGGCCCCATAGCGACCGGTGCGGCTTACGAAGGCCGCCAGCACGTTGCTGAACAACACCGCTCCGACCCCGCCAAGCAATAGAGCGCCGATCACGATATCGACGTAGCCGTAGAGGCGCATGGAACTGATGAAAGCAACCACGACGATGCCGGTGGCCAAACCGATGATCCCAGCAAAGATCAGGGGGCCGCTGTAAGTGGCGATCTGGCCCAGTGCCGGTTCGAGGAAGTTGATCAACGGCTGAGAGAGTTCTTCATCAGAGGCTTCGACTTGAGGCCGGGGAGCAGCTGCCTGGGTGGCGATTGCATCAGGAGTTTGGCGCTCCGACCGGCGTCGCCGGCGCCAGTCTCTTGGCCGCTGGTCCTCCTGCTCCTCGCCGCCCGCTTCTTCGTTAGATGGGGTGGTCATTCTAGCGCCACCTACGGGATTCAAGGGTGCGTATCGATAGGAACAAGAAGAAGACGGCCACGCTAATGAAGTAGATGATATTGGTAGTGTCGATGACGCCCCGTGAAAATTCATCGAAATGGCCCCGTACGCCCATCTCTCCGATGATCTCGCCCGCCAGGCCGCTAACCGAACCGAAGGCCCGATCGGCGAAAAACAGGGCCAGCAAGATGCCCATGGCCACCACGGCGGACACTATCTGGTTGTTGGACATGGTGGAGGTGAGCAGTCCCACCGCCAATGCGGCCGCGCCGTAAAGGAAGAAACCCAGATAACCTGCATATATGGGGCCCGGGTCCGGGTCAGCGTAGACAAATAGCAAGATGGCGTAGAAGAAGGACAGGATCACCAAGACGAGGAAGAACGTTAGGCTGGCCACGTATTTGCCAACGATGATCTCCCAGTCTCGTACCGGCGAGGTCAATAACAGTTCGATCGTGCCTAGCTTGCTTTCCTCGGCCAGGAGCCGCATGGTGAGGGCCGGGGCTAACAGGATGAACATGACGATGGCGCCGTCAAAGAAAGGCACTAGAGTGGCTTCCGGAAAGGGGTCGCCCAAATCCTGGGTGAAGAAGAAACCGGTCAGCGCTAGAAAGATGAGACCGACTATGTAGGCAGTGGGATTGCTGAAATAAATCTGAATCTCTTTCCAGGCCACAGCCTGGGCCGTCCGCATACCTATAACTCCTCATGGGTAGTGAGGCGGAGGAAGATCTCTTCCAGGCTCATTCCAACCATCTGTAGGCCCTGCAGACTCCAGCCGTTGCTGATCACTACTTGGGAGATCTCATCGCGCAAGTCTTTTTCGGCTTGGGCCTTTATGGTGTAGGTATGGCGGCCGTCGTTGTTAACGTGGGTTACTTCGTCCACGCCCTTGATGCCCTTTAGGACCGGGAGCACCTCTGCGGCCGGCCCGCCGACCTCCACCTCGAGACGCTCGACGCCTTGCAAGCCCGCAGCCAAGTTCTTGGGGGTGTCTTCAGCCACGATATGGCCCTCATTGATGATCAAGACCCGGTCGCAAATCATGCTGACTTCGGGGAGAATGTGGCTGCTCAGGACCACGGTCTGGTCACTGCCCAATTCCTTGATCAAACGCCTGGTTTCCACCACCTGGATGGGGTCGATGCCGATGGTGGGTTCGTCCAGCACCAGCACCTCGGGCTCGTGCAGGATGGCTTGGGCGATGCCCACCCGCTGACGGAACCCCTTGGAGAGTTTCCCTATCTGAGTTTTGCGGTAGTCGCCTAGGCGGCACACGTCTACAACATCGCCCAAGCGTGCTTGGATGAACTTGGGAGACATGCCCCTGAGGGTGCCCATGTACTTCAGATAGCCGTTGACCGACATGTCGGTGTACAGCGGCACGGTCTCCGGCAGGTAGCCTACCCGGCGACGGGCGTCCAATGACTGTTCAACCACATCGTAGCCGTCTAGAGTCACAGTGCCGTGAGTCGGAGGCATGAAGCCGGTGATGATGCGCATGGTGGTCGTCTTTCCGGCGCCGTTGGGGCCTAGAAAACCAAGAATCTCTCCCTTTCTGACACCGAAATTGACGTCCTGAATCGCAGGATATGGACCGTAGTAATGGGTCAGGCCCTCGGCCTGAATCATATCGAGCTGCAAATTATCTCACGTCTTCTGGCTCACCAGGGCGGGCCGAATTTAGTCTGATTGTGCTGGGCCACAAGTGATGATATTCTATACAACTGAATTTGCCAAGGAGCGCGAATTCGATATTTGAGCTATCCATAGCGTAATTACACGCTTGTTTTTCCAGCGTATTTGTTTGGAGGTTGGATGCACCTGGTTATCGACGGTTACGGCGGAGATATCGACAAGATGTGGGACGAGGACCTGGTCCGAGATTTCCTGTATGACTACCCCGATTCTCTGGATATGACCCGCATAACTGAACCCAACGTCCTCAGATACGAGGCTACCAAGAGCGAAGATTCCGGAGTATCCGGGTTCGTGATCATCGCCGAGAGCCATATCAGTATCCATACGTTTCCCCGCAAGGACTACATCAACATCGACATCTTCTCCTGCCAGCCCTTCAATCACGAACGGGCGCTGGAAGACGTTACAGAAATGTTTGGCCTGACCGAGGTTAAGACCTGGCTTTTGGACCGCGGCCTTGAATGGCTAGATGAACGCCAGGGTCTCGCCGAAGCACAAGAACAACGCGCTGTCCTCGAAGCCGGAGGATCGGGCAGTCACTTTGACTGAACCCAGGCCTGGCTCCTCAACGCCTTTGATTCCACACAACTTCCTCGCCTTGCCCCAGAACCAGTCCTCCCTTGAAAACGCCAAGGTCGCCCTAATCCCCGTCCCTTACGACAGCACCACTTCTTTTCGGAGTGGCTCCCGGGAAGGCCCAGGGGCTATGATCATGGCTTCCTATGGTCTAGAAGATTACGATTTTGAGCTTGAACTGGATGTCTCAGAGATTGGGATCCATACCACAGCCGCTCTGGAACCCCATATGGCCGGCCCCGGTCCAATGATTGAACGGATAAAGGCCGTGGTTGGGTCCTATATAGAGATAGGAAAGACCGTTGGACTGCTGGGCGGAGAGCATTCCATAACCATCGGATCGGTCCAAGCCCACGTGGAAGCCTATCCCGCTCTTTCAGTGTTATATCTGGACGCCCACGCTGACCTACGCGACGAGTATATGGGGACGCCCTACGGGCACTCCTCCGCCGCCCGTCGCGCCTATGAGTGTTGCCCCATAGCGTTGGCCGGCGTGCGCAGCCTTTGCCAAGAGGAACATGACTTCATAAGGGAGAATAACGTCCCGGTGTGGTACTGGGACCCGAACTCCCACAGAAGCACCGCCGATAGCATTCTGGACAGCCTCAGTGATGCGGTATACGTGAGCGTGGACCTAGACGTGCTGGACCCTGCCTTGATGCCTGCCGTGGGCACCCCGGAACCGGGGGGGATGGCCTGGCACCAATTGGTGTCATTGCTGGGCCAGGTGGCCGAGTCTCGCCGCATCGTCGGCTTCGATGTTTGTGAACTGGCCCCGGCGGACGGGCCCCCCGCCTGCTCATACATCGCAGCCAAGTTGGTTTACAAGTTGGTGGCCTACGCCTGTGGCGGTCAACAGGTCTCATAGGTGTATCGCCCGTCATACTGGAGGTTGTAGCGGCTTTAGGTGTTGATGTGAGATGCTGAATCTACAGTAGCCTTCAGATATCGGTTGCCTGGACCGATAGGTCGTGTATCAATGGGAGCATCGCTGCGATTGGGCCGTGTTTTCGGTATCCCGATCGAGATCAACGTCAGTTGGGTTCTTGTTTTTCTGCTGCTCACCTACCTGCTGGCCGAACAGTTCGATGACGTCCGACTGCGCTGGCCGGTGGCCCAACGATGGGTAGTTGCCATGGCCACCGTGGTTCTGTTTTTCCTCTCGGTCCTCGCCCATGAACTCAGCCATAGCGTCATGGCCCTGAGCAAGGGCATTCCGGTGCGAGGCATCACCTTATTTATATTCGGCGGTGTCTCACGCCTGGACCGCGAACCCCGGCGACCCATTACTGAGTTCATGGTCGCCTTAGTCGGCCCACTCACCAGCGTAGCTCTGGCGGTGCTATTCGGGGCAGTGTGGTTTCTGCTCGGCCGGGGCGATTCCCCGGTGGAAGTGATTTTGTTGCTTCTGGCGTGGTCGAATCTGAGTCTAGGATTGTTCAATCTGGTGCCCGGCTATCCCCTCGATGGGGGTCGCTTGTTGCGGGCGGGGATCTGGGGAATTACCGGGAACCACCACAAGGCTACCCGCATCGCGGCGGGGATGGGCCAGGGCGTGGGCGCGGCAATGGTCTTGGGAGGCGTCTCTTTGGCCGTGTTCTCGGAACCGGTGGACGGCGTGTGGCTGGGTGTCGTCGGACTGTTTTTGATTTCGATGGCTCGGAGTAGCTTCCCCGAGTAGGCTTGTTCTAATCCTAGCGGGTTTAGCTATGCTAAAATGGTTTCCCTAACTAATTGCGGCTATGGCGGCCGATGTAGATACGGACGAAAATGACGATTGAAGGCACAGTTTATTTGGACCATGCAGGCACCACGCCCTTGGATCCCGAGGTCCTTGAATCAATGGTCCCCTATTTCCATCAACACTTCGGCAACCCTTCCAGTCTCCATTCTGTGGGCCAAGAGGCCCGTTACGCCTTGGACGAAGCCCGGGAGCGGGTGGCCGCCGTGCTAAATTGCCGCCCCAGAGAAGTGGTTTTCACCGGGGGCGGGACCGAGTCGGACAACGCTGCGATCCACGGAGTTGCCACGGCGCTGTACGAGACCGGGAACCACATAGTAACTTCCAGCGTGGAGCACCATGCTGTGCTGCACGCCTGCCAGTACCTGGAATCCCAGGGATTTGACGTTACCTATCTGCCCGTGGACTCTGACGGCTTGGTGCAGCCGGAGGCGGTGTACAACGCCATCAACAAGCGCACTACCCTGATTACCATCATGTACGGCAACAACGAGATCGGGACCATAAACCCTATCTCCGAAATTGCCGAGGCCATCAAAAAGCGGTCCGGCGAGTTGTCTCGGACCGTTGTATTCCACACCGATGCGGTGCAGGCTGCCGGATACTTGTCATTGGATGTCGCGGACTTAGGAGTCGACCTGCTGAGTCTGTCCGGGCACAAATTCCACGGACCCAAGGGCACCGGAGTCCTTTACATAAAACGAGGCACTCCCTATCTGCCCCTGATCCACGGCGGAGGTCAGGAGAGAGAACGCCGTTCAGGCACGGAGAACATACCGGGAATCATCGGTTTGTCCCTGGCCCTGGATGCGGCCAACTCGTCCCGAGAGGAGACCAGCCAACGCTGCTCCGCCCTCAAAGACTGGATCATAGAATCGGTGTTGGAACAGATACCGGGTAGCCGTCTGAATGGTCACGCAATCCAAAGACTGCCAAACAATGCCAATTTCTCGTTCACGGGAGTGGAGGGGGAACCCATCCTGCTTGGTCTGGACATGGCGGGCATAGCCGCTTCAAGCGGCAGCGCGTGCAGTTCAGGCTCGCTGGAACCCTCCCACGTTCTGTTGGCCCTAGGCCAGTCAGCAGAAATTGCCCGCGGCAGCCTCCGGCTCACCCTGGGCCGCGACAACACGGAAGAAGAGGTGGAATACCTGCTGCGAGTTTTGGTGGACTTGGTCGAACGCCTACGCCTGCTGCCCAGCCTGACCGCTACTGGCTCATGAATCTCCTGTTATCGGCAGCGCCGTATCTTGGTTGACCACATCGGCTCTCTGGAAATGCTATCTCTGTTGCCCGGAGTATCAGCTTGATCTCTAAGCGCTCGATATTTTGTCTCATTCTGATTTTGATGCCCGTCTTGGTCACGGCGTGCAGCGACGCGTCTTCATCGTTGGGTCAGTACCACGAGGGCCGGATATTGCAGTTGAACGTCCTGGAGATGGACCGCACCGACGAGCTCCGATATTCAACGATCGACCCCGAGGAAGTCATTCGCGAATACCGGATCAAACCTTCACAAGAAGGCCAGGAACTACTGTTGATGCGCTTGAAGCTGGTTAACCGCATAGCGTTAAACACAGTGGTCGTGGCTGACCAGCAGGCGGCTGTGCTCGAAGGATTTTTCGAGGATGACTACCACCCAATCAGCCTAACTGACGAAATATTTCGGGACTGGAGGGGCCAAAGGTCAGCACCCCAGGCTGCCGCACTAGTAGCGATAATCCCTTCTTGGGGCCATATTTTGGCGGCTGTTTTGGGACTCTTGGGGTTCGTTTTGCTTCTCCAGCAGAAGCCATCCAAGGCTAGTCCGCTTGTCAGTCTGGTCATTGCGGCGATTGTCTATGTCGTCTTGTTCACGCCAACATTTAATCTTAGGGAGAAAGCCGGTGACGTTCAGCCACAACCGAATGCATTCGTCGATGTCGCAGACGGTCAATGTCCCGACCACACCCGAATTGTGGTGAACGTTGGAACCAACGTCCATTGGAACAATAGTGGAAACATCGATTCTACGATCCTGCCCGGCCCAGGCTTTTTGCCTGAACTAGGCACAGAATTGCTAAAGATAGCTCCGGGAGAATCAAAATCCTATACTTTCGACGAAGTCGGAACGTTCAATTACCAGTGCAGTGTAGGCGATTCTGAACTCCAACCAGCCCAGGTAGTTGTGGAGCCCGCAGATATGGTCCGGAGACACCGGGAGAACATACCGGAGATCCGCTTCTTGACGGGTTCTTTCGAGATACCCCGGGGGAATGAACTCGACGGCTGGATGGTATTTGAGATTCCCAAAGACACCAAGATCAGAAATCTGCGCTGGCGGGCCGGAGACAGCATCACCATCCGGTTCTAACCGGCGCCCCGTTTTTTACGTTCTGTTCGTGTGGCAGCGAGGATTGGGACATAGGTCAGTTTAATGGCTGCCCTCGCGTCACTCCGGCGAAAGCCGGAATCCATGAAACTGCTCTTGCGATCACTGTTCAACCGTTCGGGAAAATTGCATATCGGCGTGTCTGCACGGTCCCGGCCTGCGCCAGAATGACAATGTTGAGTAGGAGCGGGTTTCTAATCCGCACTGCCCGCCTGAAAGCCTACTCATCCGGCCTAAACGTATGTATTTAACCTAGTAGGACTCAATAGATCGGTTTCACGGTCGATTCCTGATCCCTCCTTTCCCTGGGATTGGTCTCAAATCTGTTCCCTGTGTCCCCATCATGTCTATGGGCGGGACGGTAGAATTCAATCATATCCGTGACGGAGCTTTGATCAATGAATCCCATGCGTCGGTACCTGGACCTACTGGTTGCCAGTCGCGAAAGACGGGCCGTGCAGGGAGTTCCTCCGCCTCCCGTCTGGCGGAGGTTGTTCCACATCGTCGCCGGGTCTTCCATCCCTCTGGCTGCCATATGGGTATCTGAGACGGTCATGGTCTGGGCATTGGCGATACTAGCTTCCCAGGCGTTGGGTCTGGACTTGGTTCGATTGAGGGCTGGCTGGCTGAATGCCCTGTTCATTCGCTGGTTGGCGCCGCTTTTGAAGCAGGACGAGGCCACCCACAACACCGGCGCGACTTACATGCTTATCGCTGCCTTGGTCGTCTATGTCCTCTATGGGAAGGAGGTGGCTATCCCGGTCATGCTCTTCCTGTCTCTGGGCGACCCGGCGGCCGCGATAGTTGGACGAAGCATGCCTGGACCCAGGATTTTGGGCAAGTCGCCCCTAGGGACAGCGGCGTTCATCGGAGTTGGCGCTGGCGCGGTAGCAGTGCTGGTCGCGGCCGACGGCATCGACCAGCATTGGGCGCTCTGGGTGGGTGCCGGAGTGGCTGGGCTGGTTGAATTGGCGTCCATCCCACCGGATGACAATCTATCCATCCCACTGGTTGCGGGCACAGCCATGTTCGTGTTAGGGGCCTGAGCGTTCGACAGGCTCAGGACGAGCGGAGACTAGGCAGCGCCGTCGAACTCGGTTACCTCCGCCCGCTCCCGCTGGAATTTTACGTAGGCCTGCTTGCCCATGAGTGGACGGTGATTGGCTTTGACTTCTTTGGCCCGTTTGGCGCCGTCGGCCAGCAGATCGATGACGACCATGGCCATGATCTTTGCAGGCACTATCACCGCAGATTCGTAGTCGGTGATGACGTACTCTTTGCTGTGACCTGGACCGACCGCTCCGGCGGCGTAAGGATGGCAGGCGGGTATGAGGTGGCTCAGGTCTCCCATGTCGGTGGAGCCACCCCGGTTGCGGCGGGCCGGCATCACCAGCGTGGCCTGTTCTCCCACCAGTTCGACAGCGGTCCGCCTGAAGATGTCCTGCAGTTTGGTATCGTGGCGCATGGGCAGGTAGCCAGGGATGGTGGTGATGTTAACCGACGCTCCCACGGCCAAGGCCCCGGCCCGGAAACAACGGTCCACCATCTCAGAGGACTCCACCACCACCTTGGGAGTGGAAGACCGGACGCGCCACTCCAGCCTCACATCCGAGGGAACGGCGCTGACCGCCTCGCCGCCCCTGGTCATGATGCCGTGGATGCGGACGGTGTCGTCGTCCCGGTGGGTCTCCCGGAGAGCGTTGATGGCCTGGATGGCGAATGAGGCCGCGTTCAGGGCGTTGACGCCCCGATGGGGGAGACTACCGGCATGGGCCCCGACGCCAGTGTACCTCACAAACTTCACGACATGGCCGTTGCTGGTGCCGCCCATGGCGAACCTGTGCTCGCCCATGTCGCTCGCCGTATGGCACATCATGGCGATGTCCACGTCATCGAACTCGCCTAGCCGGATCAGCTCCTGCTTGCCGCCCAGGAATTCGAGCTTGCCCTGGTCCCGCATTTCCAGCCGCTGTTCGACCTCGATGAATTCCTCGGCGGGCACGGCGAAGGGCACGATCTCGCCCGAGAGTTGGCCCACCACCTCAGGGGTTAGCAGGCCCATGGTGGCCCCCAACATCATGCCGATCTGACAGTGGTGTCCGCAGGCGTGGGCAGCCCCGGTGTCGGGGTCCGCGTGGGGGTGTTCGGTCACAACCAGGGAATCCAGTTCCCCAATCACGGCCACTCTGGGTCCGGGGCCCGCGCCGCCCGGTATGCGCCCCTTCAGTCCGGTGAGGGCAAGTCCGCTCTCGTACCGGATGCCCAGCTCTTGGAATTTGTCGGATACGAGTTTGGCCGTCTTGGTCTCCCGAAACCCAGCCTCGGGGTTGGCCAAAACTTGCTGGGCCACGCCTACGATCTCTTCCTTGCGCCTCTCGATGGTGTCGCAGGCGCGCTTCTTGAGTTCTTCGATAGATAAATTGGTTGTGGTCATGGCTTAGCCGCTCTTAAAAGTCTCTTCTGAGGCGAGGTCGCGCATGAATTTTAGGTATTCGGGGATGGACATGTCTGGGCGCTGACCTCCAGCGATGCTGTTGCCGTGGGACGCATCGTCCGCAAGCAGGTCGATGGCCGTGTAGGATAAGGCTTTGGCCCCTTTTATAACGGCCAGGCTGTAGTCCTCAATCACATAAGTCGCTCCGTGACCCAGACCGGTGGCCCCGCCTACATAGGGGTGGATGACCGGCATCAAGCGGCTGATGTCGCCCATGTCAGTGGAGCCGCCCCGGTGATCCACGTAGCCAACGTTCTCTTCGCCGACCAGTTCTGCCGCGTTGACCCGGAATATCTCCGCCATGGCCTGGTTCTGGTGTAGCGGCATGTAGCCGGGGATGGTCTGTATCTTGATCTCGGCGCCGACTGCCATCGCGCCAGCCCTAAGCGCACGGTCAACCTTGGTGTTGGCGTCCATGAGCGCGTCCAGTGTCCGTCCACGGACGAAGGTTTCCATACGCACATCGGCGGGCACCGCGCTAACAGCTTCCCCTCCCTTGGTGATGATGGGGTGGACCCGAATGCTGTCCTCGTCTCGGAACGTCTCCCGGTTGAAATTGATGGCGGTCATCGCCATCATGGCGGCGTTCAGGGCGTTGATGCCCAGGTGCGGCGCGCCCCCCGCGTGAGAGGCCTTACCGATGAATTGGATGCGCTTGGCCACGGTGCCGTTGTTGGTGTTGCTGATGCACATCAGCTTTTCGCCTGGGTTGCTGGTGGTGTGGAGCATCATGGCTAGGTGGACGTCGTCGAATTCTCCCAGGCGGACCATCTCCGGTTTGCCGCCTAGGAACTCGATCTTGCCGTCCCGCCGCAGACCGTCCCGGTATTCGATCTCGATGTATTCTTCCGCCGGCACCGCCATGAAGGCGATGCGCCCGGCCAGCGATCCCAGGACATCGGGATTGGTGAGCGCCGTGGCCGCGCCCAACAGCATGGCTATCTGGCAGTGGTGGCCGCAGGCGTGGGCCGCGTTGGTGTCAGGGTCAGCATGTGGGTGCTCGGAAACAATCAGAGAGTCTAGTTCGCCCAGCACGGCCAGGGTTGGGCCGGCGGAGCTACCCGAAGCGTCGGCCCGCACTCCGGTCACGGCCAGGCCGCTCCTGGGCTGCATACCCAGAGCGGCGAACTGCTCCGCCACCAGTTTAGCGGTCTTGAGCTCGCGGAACCCCGACTCGGGGTTCTTTAGTATGGTCTTGGCCAGCGCGGTCAGGTCATCGGCCCTGGCGTCGATGATCTCCGCTGCGCGGCGTTTCAGGTCCTCTTTCGAGGGCATCAGG
>UINC01000208.1_pt1 | contig 15808 bp, 18 predicted proteins | sample 5385821 | NCBI WGS metagenome assembly UINC01 (sample SAMEA4666929, study PRJEB26691) | marine metagenome | isolation source: Pacific Ocean | place: Pacific Ocean | collected 2011-10-13 | reverse complement strand
CGCATCAAATTTGGGGATGGCTGGGGCCTGGTCCGATCTTCCAATACCCAACCGGTAATTGTCTGCCGCTTTGAAGCCAATTCGCAGGATCGTATGGAAGAGATCAAGGACCTTGTGCTTACCAAATTGCAATCGATTGGTTCCGTGGAGATTGAGGTTGGTGGCTGACGACTTTTTGCAAAAAATTGCAGCAATGCAAAAAGACCTGGATCTACAGCTAAAGAATTATCCATTTCCTCAACAGCCAGAATATTTATACGAACCACTGCGGTATGTACTCTCTGGAAATGGTAAACGACTGCGACCAGTCCTATTAACCCTAACCGGTCGGGCCTATGGTGTTGATGAAGATGACCTGGGTCATGCGGCCCTGGCAGTGGAACTGCTGCACAATTTTACATTGGTCCATGATGATATTATGGATGATGATCTATTGCGTCACGGCCAGCCCACCGTTCAAAGTAAATGGGATAATGCAACCGCTATTTTGGCTGGCGATGGGCTATTTGTTGAATCCCAGCGGGCAATCGGAAAAGTACGGAATAACACCCAGGGTGTTGGCACCGTTTTTAATAATGGCGCTTTGGCCGTCTGTGTTGGTCAGGCCTATGATAAGGAATATGAAGAGAATCAAACCATAACGCTAAATGATTACCTCGAAATGATCGAGAAAAAAACAGGTGCGTTGCTCAGTTTATGTATGGAAATACCGGCATTATTGGCCAATCAGGATGAGGGGGTTTGTAGTCAACTGCGGAAATTTGGTTATGACATTGGCAAAGGATTTCAGATTCAGGATGATATATTGGAAATATTTAGTGGTGTTGAAGCAATGGGTAAGAGCCTTGGCAGTGATGTGATTGCCAACAAGCAAACTGCGTTAACGCTAATGGCTCGCAAGCTGGTCCCGCAGGATTGGAACAAATTTTGCAACGGCCAGGGATCGCAAACTATCGATGAAAAACTGGCCGGGTTACGAACCTTCTTTGAAGATACTGGTGTCTATGAAGAAACAACGGCAATGGCGGACAAGTATTTTAAAGATGCTGTTAATGCGTTGGCAGTAGTACCAAATCCAGGCCGGGAAGATTTACTGGCCTATACAAATTTCATTAAAAACAGGGAATATTAAACCATGAGCGCATCACATTTAGATCCCCAAGATATGAAACAGGCCATATATGATTTCGCGGATAATCTGCGGGATGCAATGGCGATTGGGCAGGGGGTGGTCCTAAAACACACACCCGCACCTATTAACAATGTTGTCGTTGCGGGTATGGGCGGTTCGGCCATCGGCGGAGATGTTAATCGAATGCTGCTGCGGGATGAATTGTCAGTGCCCATTTATGTATCGCGGAATTACCAGATTCCTGCCTGGGCCGATAAACACACCTTGGTTATTGCGTCCTCATATTCAGGAGGAACAGAGGAAACATTAAGCGCTATGACAGATGCGCTGGAAAAAGGCTGCCAGATCTGCGGAATCACTACTGGTGGGAAACTCAAGGATGTGCTGCAGAAAAATGATTGTGATACTGTTCTTATACCGGCTGGCCTGCAGCCCAGAGCCGCACTGGCCTATTCATTTGTACCGATGTTGTACCTACTGAAAGGTTTTGGACTGGTAGCTTCAGATATAGATAAAAAACTTAATAAAACTGCCGACCTACTGGAATCCCTGCGGGATAATTATAGCAAAGCCGATGATGAAAATGCAACCTGGTTACTGGCCAAAAGTGTTCATGCTACGATACCTATAATATATGGTGAGACGGAAAGTACCGCAGTAGTTGCCATGCGTTGGCGAGGTCAGTTTAGTGAAAATGGGAAAATGCTGGCCTTCCATAATGAATTGCCGGAATTGAATCATAATGAGATCGTTGGCTGGGAAAATAATCCTGAGCTGTTCAATCATTTAAGCATTATCTGGCTCAAAGATAAAAGCGATCATCAGCGGGTCTCTATGCGTCAGGATGTTACTGGTACAATCCTAAAGAATATTACCAAAAACCAATACGAAGTTGCTGTAAGTGGCGCCAGTCGCTTTGAACGATTGTTGCACCTTATTCATTATGGGGACTGGGTTAGCCTGTGGTGTGCATATTTTCACGAAACCGATCCGTCTCCGGTTGAAAAAATTTCGAACCTAAAAGATCAATTATCGCGTAAATAAATTGCCATTTCATAGAAAAAAGGTTGGCTTACCCGCACATACATAGCCTAAATTATTTTCCCCTATGATACCGGTTAAAGTTCAGAAAATATCATTTCACCCACCAAGCCGCAGTTATGCTGTTATTCTTTGTGAAATAAATGGAACCAGGAAACTGCCTGTTATCGTAGGGGCCTTCGAAGCGCAGTCTATTGCTTTGGCCTTGGAATCAATGGATACTCCGCGACCGCTGACACACGACCTGATTGGTCTATTGATTAAGGAAGTAGAGGCGAATCTGGTTGCTGTACGGATCACAAGTTTGGAAGAAGGCGTGTTCTATGCAACACTGGATATCAATGGCAAGATCACTGGTAAGCGTTCGGTGGATTCCAGGCCCAGTGATGCAATCGCAGTCGGATTACGGATGCAGGCACCAATTATGATCGCGGAAAAATTATTTGATGAGGCCGGAATTGAAGACGAAGACGAAGATATCCCCGGGGAAACAAGCACCAGTTTATCGGTAAAAGAACTAGAAGATCGGTTACAGGTAGCAGTTGAAGGGGAGAAATATGAAGTTGCTGCTAAGATCCGTGATCAGATCAAAGAGCTAAAGCATTAATTAAACCATTAGGCTGTCTAAAGCCTTTTGGGCAGCTGATTGTTCCGCTGATTTTTTATCTGTTCCCACACCCGTTGGATATCCGTGGCCATTGATGGTTACGTGTACTTCAAACATTTTCTGATGGTCAGGTCCGGAAACATTAACCAGATGAAATTTTGGATTTTTAATAGTATTGGCATGACAGTATTCAATTAACTGACCTTTATAATTAATAGTTTTCCAAGCTTCACTACGGTGTTTCCAAATGGTATCCAGGATTATCTTTTTTGCTGGTTTAATTCCGCCATCCAAGTAGACTGCACCAATTAATGCTTCCACAAGGTTGGCCTGTTGTTTATTCGCCACCTTCTCATTGGTAAGATCTACGCTTAGTTGGACAGTTAAGTCATCGATAAGATTGAGCATGTTACCAATGGTTGCCAAAAAAGATTGTTGCACAAGCGCTGCCCGTTTTTTGGTAAGCAGACCCTCATCGCCCTCAGGATAATTGCGCATTAGTTCACGGCTGATGATTATGTCAATAACTGCATCTCCTAAGAATTCTAGACGTTCGTAGTTTTTGCGTGGCTCGTGCGTGACCGAACGGTGGGTAAGAGCCTGTTCAAGGTATTCTAGTTTCTTGAACTGATAGCCAATGGTCTTGGTTATTTCAGGGTGAGGATCAGGGGCAGATTTTAAGACAGATTTTAGAGCAGTAATCAGCCCCATTCTAATTTTGCCACTTGCGCATAAAAACAACGGCATTATGCCCACCAAAGCCAAAGGTATTTGATAGGACTGAATTTACCTGTGTTTCTTCCGCGGTATTAGGGACATAGTCCAAATCACAATCTGGATCAGGTGTCATATAATTGATCGTAGGGGGGACGATCTGTTTTTCAATTGCTTTCAGGGCAGCGATCGCCTCAATGCCGCCGCTGGCACCCAATAGGTGCCCTGTCATAGACTTAGTTGAGCTAATCTTCAATTTACGTGCATGGTCCCCAAAAACAGTTTTTATTGCAACAGTCTCATTCTTGTCATTATATGGCGTGGATGTTCCATGGGCATTGATATAATCGACCTCTTCGGGTTTTGCCCCGGCATCTTCAATGGCTAGTTGCATGGCTTTTACAGCACCGGCACCGCCCTCAGCGGGCTGGGTAACATGAAATGCGTCATTGGTGGCCCCATAACCAGCGAGTTCGCCTAATATTGTTGCCCCCCGGGATTTTGCATGTTCCTCTGTTTCCAAGACAAGAATACCTGCACCTTCTCCCATGATAAATCCGTTGCGATCCTTATCAAAAGGGCGACTGGCGCTTTGCGGTGGATCCGCTGTGTTGCAAAGGGCTCTTATCTTAGAAAAACCAGCCAGGGGCAAATCACGTATGGATGCTTCAGTACCACCAGCGACCATGATGTCCGCCGTCCCTGATTGAATCACTCGTAATGCCAATCCAATAGCATCAGTTGCCGAGGCACAAGCAGAATTAACAGTTTGGTTTGATCCTTGCAGATCCCATTTTATGGCAATCTGTCCACCAGCGATATTGGCAATTAGTTTGGTTACAAAAAAGGGGCTTACACGCCGGGCACCACGGTTACGAAGAACCACGTGTTCTTCTAATAATGTCGTGATCCCACCGATGCCGCAACCGAGCATGACACCAGCACGCTCTGAATCAAATCCACCTGCGTCCAGACCAGACATTTTTATAGCCTCATTAGAGGCTACCAGCGCATAAGCGGTGAATGGATCCAGCTTGCGTACTTCTTTTCGTTCGAAATATTGTTCGGGATCGAAGTTGCTTAGTTCTCCAGCAATTTTTACAGGGAAGTCGGTGGTATCAAAATGGGTAATATGATCAATACCGCTCTGACCAGCAGTTAAGGCATTCCAATATTCGGAAACACTATTTCCATTGGGAGCAAGTACTCCTAGGCCAGTGACAACAACCCGCATATTAATAGATTAGTTTATCAGCTAATTGAATCTATATAACTGACTGCATCGCCGACAGTGGCAAGTTTTTCTGCTTCTTCATCAGGTATCTCTATGCCAAATTCTTCTTCCATTTCCATGATCAATTCCACCGTATCAAGAGAATCTGCTCCGAGATCATCCATAAAAGATGCAGCTTCTGTTATTTTGTCTTCTTCTGCACCAAGTTTGTCTAATACGATGTCCTTCACTTTGTCAAATGTAGACATATAGGTATTCCTCCTTTGATTTAGATTACATAACCATACCACCATCGATGGCCAGCGTCTGTCCTGTGATATATTCTGCCTCGTCTGATGCTAAAAAGGCGACAGCATAGGCTATATCTTCTACCTGACCAATTCGTCCAAGTGGTATTTTTTCATTTAATGATTGTCTTACTTCATCTCCAAGTTCATTGGTCATATCTGTCGCAACATAACCTGGAGCGATACAGTTTGCAGTGATACCGCGGGATGCCAATTCACGGGCTGTGGATTTGGTTAGCCCAATAAGCCCTGCTTTGGATGCAGCATAATTGACCTGGCCGGCATTACCCATCAGACCAACTACAGATGAAATGTTAATAATTCGACCGTTGCGTTGCTTCATCATCGTTCGCGCTGCTGCCTTAATAGCAATAAAAGCAGCCTTCAAATTTATATTTAAAACCGTATTCCAGTCATCTTCAGACATGCGCATTAACAAATTATCTCTCGTAACACCGGCATTATTCACCAGTATATCAAGGTGATTATGGGTAACGACTGTTTCTTTGACCAATTTAGTCACATTATCTGAATCAGATATATCGCAGGCAACTGCCGTTGCAGCACCGCCAGCAGCGGTAATTTCATCGGCAACAGATTGTACATCACTTACATTGCGGCTAACACACACAACATGGGCACCATTTTGCGCCAGTGTTTTGGCAATACCACAGCCGATACCGCGGGAAGCGCCAGTTACTAGGGCAACTTTTCCAGATAAATCAAACATGGGCAATTTCTTTGATTTGTTCCAAGGTTTCTACACCTCTCGAAGTTAATTTTTTATCAATCCTTCTGGTCAAACCCTGCAGCACGCGACCAGGGCCAACTTCCATCATTTCTGTAGCGCCAGCAGTTTTCATATTGTCAATTGTTTCATGCCATTTTACTGGACAATCAAGCTGGTTTTTCAAATTCGACCGTATTTCATCAGCTTCAATCATTGGTTCGGCAGTGACATTAGCATAAACAGGCATGGTAGCAGTATTAATCTCAATATTATCCAGAGCAGCAGATAACCGTTTCTTGGCCGGTTCCATCAGTGGGGAATGGAACGCTCCGCTGACATTCAGTTCTTTAGCCATTTTAGCCCCCAGATCAGGGGCTTTTGCCATTGTTTCATGTACTGCATTAATGTTGCCTGATATAACTACTTGACCAGGATAATTAAAATTTGCGGCAACAACTACAGATTCATCACTGGATATAGTATTGCACATAGATATGACATCTTCATCGGCCATACCAATAATCGCAGCCATAGTCCCGGGATTGGTGGTCCCGGCATCCTGCATACTTTCTGCCCGTAATTTTACCAGCGATAATCCTGTTTCAAAAGTTAGTGATCCAGCAATTGTACACGCTGAATATTCACCCAGACTATGACCGGCAACCATATCGGGCTGTTGACCTTCTTCTAATAAAATATGCCCTAAAATAACGCTGACAATATAAATCGCTGGCTGGGTATATTGGGTTTCTTTTAATTTTTCTTCAGGGCCATTAAAAATTATACTCTGAATATCAGTACCCATGATTTCATTAGCCAGATCAAAATATTTTTTGCCGACCTTGCTGCTTGTAAAGAGGTCATGGCCCATGGATACTTTTTGGGATCCTTGGCCAGGAAAAACAAACGCTGTGGCCATTATTATTTGCCCCAGCGAATAAGCATACTGCCCCAGGTAAAACCGGCGCCGAACGCAGCTAAGAGAAGTAGATTTCCATCTTTTAGACGTCCAAATTCGACCGCTTCATCTATACAGATAGGAATAGTCCCTGCCGTTGTGTTACCATAACGATCAATATTTATAAACACCTGATCCTCATTAAATCCGCAACGCTCTGCTGCACCATCGATGATGCGCTTGTTGGCCTGGTGAGGGATATATAGATCTACAGCACTACTTGCTATGTCATTATTTTCAAGAATTTGCGCGCTGACATCGGCCATTCCTTTTACTGCAAATTTAAATACCACGCGACCATCCTGAGTGATATAGTGTAATCTTTTATCTACTGTATCATGGGAAGCAGGGTGGAGGCTGCCACCGCCAGGTATCTTGAGATAGTCACCGCCAGACCCATCGATACGCAAAATGGAATCTAAAACACCATGTTCTTTATGGGCTGCTCTCTCAAGCATCACACCTCCGCCGCCATCACCAAATAAAACGCAGGTATTGCGATCCGAATAATCGAGTACAGAACTCATGGTATCCACTCCAATAACCATCACCTTTTTATATTTTCCCGATTCAATCATTCTGGTTGCTGTATCCAGGGCATAAATAAATCCAGTACAGGCGCCAGAAAGGTCAAAGCCCCATGCTTTTATTGCGCCAATTCTATCCTGGACCAGTGCGGCTGTCGCCGGCGTGGCCATATCCGGAGTCACTGTTGCGATGATTATTACATCTACTTCTTCTGGATCGGTGTTTGAGCGCTGTAATAATTCTTTGGCAATACTCGTGCTCATATCCGCAGTGGTTTGTCCTTTGTGAACCACGCGGCGTTCGGTGATACCGGTTCTCGTTTTGATCCATTCATCGGAAGTATCCACCATCTTTTCTAGCTCGAAATTCGTCATGATATGATCGGGCAGATAACGGCTGGTTGCTGTAATTGCAGCTCTCAATTTACTACTACCATATGTTCAATAATGCCGTGCTGGATATCTCCCAGCAGATTTTCAGTGATACATTTTTTGGCTGCCAGGAGTGAATTTTTTACTGCTTTTGGAGAAGAATTTCCGTGGGAAACAATAACAACCTCATTTACACCTAGCAAGGGAACGCCACCAAATTCTTCATAGTCGTAAAGCTTTTTCAGGTTGGTAAAAACAGGTTGTAGCATGCGCGCCACCATTTGATAGGACCGTTTGTTCATAATCTGTTTATTTAGCTGTCCAATAAAAAGGCTCACCCAGCTCTCACCAAATTTTAGTATGGTGTTGCCAACAAATCCATCGCAGATAAGGATGTCAGCCGGCGAATCCAGCAAGTGTCTACCTTCGACGTTGCCAATAAAGTCATTGGGCAGTTCTTTTTTCAGCAGTTTATGTGTTTCCTGGTAAAGTTCACTGCCCTTGCTTGGCTCTGAGCCGATATTGACCAAGCCAATTTTTGGATTCGATTTTCCTTCTACATGATCGAAGTAAATGGCAGCCATGATCGCGAACTGCAGCATATGTTCCGGTCGTGCATCAGGATTAGCACCGACATCACATATTATTTTCCCGCCGGTTGCTGTAGGAATATAGGCAGCTAAAGCTGGGCGCCTTAACCCTTCAATGCACCCCAAAGATAATAGTGACGTAGCGATGATCGCACCCGTATGCCCAGCACTGACGAAGGCATCTGCAAGACCATCCTTTACCAGGTTTATACCCTGCACGATTGATGAATCTGGTTTGGTTTTTATGGCTTTAGAACCTTGTTCATGCATGGTTACCACTTGGGTTGTATGATGGATCCTGATACCTTTAGGGGTTGATCCACCTAATTCTTCAATTAATATGGTTTTGTCACCGACCAGAATTACTTCCATTCCAGAAGTTTGATCCTGTAGGAATTGCAGTGTGCCTAAAACAGGGGATCTAGGCGCTAGATCTCCCCCCATGGCATCTAAGGCAATTTTCATTAAATGGTATTAGTCAGCAGCTGAAATAACTGGTCGACCACGGTAATAACCGCAATTTGGACAAGCGCGGTGGGGCATTTTTTTCTGACTACACTGTGGACAGGCCATGATAGCCACATGTCCCGCCTTGTAATGGGTTCTACGTTTACGGCCCCTTGCTCTTGATATTCTAGTTTTTGGTAGTGCCATTTTTTCTCCTAATTTTTTTCTATTTCATTTAATAATTTGCTTCAAATTTTCCCAACGATCTTCTACAATGGTATTTGCATTACAACCGCAGTTTTCCCGGTTTCGATTTGTGCCACAATACTGACAAATTCCTTTGCAATCAGCTCTACAAATATTCTTTAACGACTCTTCTACCAAGACTAACTCACGGATGACGGGACCAATATCAACTGTATTATCTGCATCGCCAAAGCAGATTACGTCATCATCTTCCTCACCTGATAGTTCAGCGTCATTGGTTAAGATAATAATGAACTGAGTTGTATGCTGATCGGTAAATTCATCCAAGCAACAATCACAAATCTTGAAAAAAGGAATGGATAAATCTCCGGTTAAGCGGTATCCATGCCACTGTTTTTCCGATGTCAAAGAACAGGTAATCTTATCTTCTGCAATCACTATATCCTGATTGATAAAATATGCACTGGAAATTTCAAAAAGCTGTTTATCTAATCCTTGTTCTAGATCCGCTCTAAATAGCTTCACTTCTACCATAGAAAATTACCTAGTTTATTAAGGTCCATCCAAAGGGTAAAACAGTATTGTCCCCGGATGAGAAGCGCTGCCTACTTAGGGATTATCATCCGTTTCTGAATCATCCTGATCCGCTTCATCCTCAGATCCTTTTTCATCTTCTCCTGTATTCGAATCACTGTCATCATCAAATTCATCATCATCTAGTGAGAAATTATCATTTTCTCCCTCTTCTTCAAGTTCATCTTCATCTTTTCTTTCTAATAGATTATCATCATCAGAGCGTTGTTTGAAAATAATGAACATCAGTGTTTCACCCACTGAAAGTACAGCCATCGTATAGGATACTGCCGAAACCATTAGTAAAAACAGGAAAGCTGATAGTATGAATGCAGCTACCAGCTCTGTGCCTGATAAATCAACACCACTGGATGCCAGCACTGAACCGCAGTTTAGACACCCGGCAAAGCAGGTACTACAAATGCTACAGGCATTACCCACCAGGGAACACAATGCACCTGGATGAACTGCTTGGGTGGCCCAACCAACAATATTCAACAGTTTGGACCCCATTAACCATTCGTGGCTGTAGACCGCATTAATCAAACTATAGCCACTAATCCAGGCATGAGAGAAAAGATACGCTCCCAGTACCAGAACTGGCACTAGGGCACCGTGATAAAGAATGATTCGCCAGGGTTGACCCCAGGTAATGGAAAAATTATGCCAGACTGTCCCCATTGTATCTTCTTCGTAGGTAGCAACAATAGCCGGTGTATAGACTAGAGCGATCAGGAATACGATACCGGTGTAGACGGTAAATACCGAACCAAAGAAATACAGGATGTAGGGCAATACAAAAAGAAATTCACCAACATATGGTATTTTACCTAGCAAGGCGAATATAGCAGCAAGAAAGAAAAGGAAAGCAAGTATCAAGGCCAGTGAAATGGAACTGAAAATAATCGGATGCCAGTGTTTCTTTACATAGGACCAGGCATCTCCTCCGGAATAAAATTCGTCGCCTTTAAGCTGTTTATAAGTCACACGCGACACTGCAGTAGCGCCTAAAGTAATGGCATAAAACCAGAATGCAGTACCGATCCAGTACAGTACGCAACCAATGCCGGAAAGGGAATCAAGAGTTAGTAAACAGGGATACAGTCCAAACTCTACCCAAGCATCAGAAAAAGCCATGCCATTGACTACTGCACCTAGATAATTCAACACCAAGTATACCGCATAGCCGATCAGATTGGCTTGCATGAAAATAATGATTTTTTTGCCGCTCAATGCGAGGCGTGGTGCGCGAAAAATGTCCCGTACATCAAAGTAGAGTTTCATTGGATCCATTTTTTTCTCCTTGGTTTGTGAAAATTGTTAGTCTTCAAATCTTACAAAATCAACCCAGATATCCGTGGTCATGGCACTGGCGATAACTTTACCAACCGCAAGTGCCGTTTCCCGGTTATCATAGCTGCCGACACGGACTCTAAACCAGACTTCATCCGTATCACGAAAATATGCTTTCTGAATGTAGGCATCATATCCGGATTCAATCAAATTTGCAGCCATTTTTTCTGCATCTTTCAGGTTCTTTTTGGATACAACTTGAATGGTATAGCGGGATTTATCAAAAGGTATTATATAACGGGGTCTTTTTTTCTTCGCAGGTTTCGCAGCAGTTGATTTAGGCTCTACTACTTTTGGAGATATTTCTGCTGCGGCTATTTCTATTTCTTCTGTTTCCTCTATTTCTTCTGTTTCTTCATCATCATAAACTACTTCATCTTCATTCTCTTCCATTTCCTCTTCATCATCCTCTGATTCTTCAGCATAGTCATAGCCATCATCCTCAGTTTCAAGCTCTTCTTCATATTCTTCTTCCAACCAATCTTCATCCGCTTCTTCCGCTAGAGCTTCATCCTCAGTTTCACTTGTCACCAGTGGTTCAATTGAATCAACATTGTAAGTGAACTTCTGGGTTTCCAATTCGTCACCGTATTGGAAAATTTCCATTTCAAAAACATATTTTCCTGCCGCATCGGGAGTAAAAGACATTTTGGATTTATCCTTGCTGAATTCAAGAGTTTTCATGGATAGTTTGCTGGCATCTGGTTGGCTGCTGATAGCCCAGAAAAGATCGATTGATTCTGTTTCTTCGGGGAGTTCGCCATTGACGTGTATTATTTCGCCAATGATTCCCTCGCCTCTTTTACCACCGCAATTCATCAGCAATAATGAACCGGTAATAAGTATAAAAAAGGTGCGAAATTTCATAAGTCTTTTATTTATTCGCCCTAAGTTCACTCTGTAAGAAGAAAAAGGCAATCTCTTTTTCTGCATTCTTATCGGAGTCAGATCCGTGAACTGCGTTCTTTCCCAGGTTCGTAGCAAAGTCTTTACGGATCGTGCCTTCCGCGGCTTCAGCCGGGTTGGTGGCACCAATGGTTTCTCGCCAGGCATCCACAGCATTTTCTTTTTCCAGGGCCAGGACCATACACTGGCCGGAAGACATGAAAGTAGTTAATTCCTCGTAAAATGGCCGGCCCTGATGAACGGCATAAAAACTTTCGGTTTCTGCTTTTGTCATATGGATCATTTTGGAAGCTAAAATAATAAAGTCCGCTTTTTCAATGCGTTCGCAAATTGCTTCTGTGTACTGATTCTGCACTGCGTCCGGTTTAATAATAGCAAGTGTTCGATTACCCAATGTATTACCCTAATTCATTATCTATTTAACATTTTGACCATGGCCTGTCCAATATCAGCAGGACTTTCAACAACCTGGATTCCTGCGGATTGTAAAGCAGCCATTTTTTCTTTGGCCGTTCCCTTACCACCGGCAATGATAGCTCCAGCATGGCCCATACGGCGACCGGGTGGCGCTGTCTGTCCGGCAATAAAAGAAACAATTGGTTTTGAGAAGTTGTTATCCAAGACCCATTGCGCTGCCTCTTCTTCAGCAGTGCCACCAATTTCACCGATCATGACTACACCTTCTGTATCATCATCCGTGGCAAATAGTTTCAGCATATCTATGAATGTTGTGCCAATAATGGGATCGCCACCAATTCCAATGACCGTACTCTGGCCCAGTCCTTGGGCGCCAATCTGGTGCACAGCTTCATAGGTCAGTGTTCCAGAGCGAGACATAATTCCGATGGAACCAGGCTCGTGGATGAAACCAGGCATAATACCAATTTTGGCCTGACCTGGCGTAATGATACCAGGACAATTAGGGCCCACTAGCCGCGTTGAATTTTTTTCTAAAGCATGATTCACTTTTACCATATCTGCTGCTGGAATGCCCTCAGTGATACATATGACCAGATCCAGACCAGCGCCGATCGCTTCAATAACAGCACCGGCAGCAAATTTTGGCGGGACAAAGACAACCGCAGTGTTCGCATTTTTATGATTTACAGCCTCACTAACTGCATTAAATACTGGTACGCCTAGCGCTTCCTGGCCGCCTTTTCCTGGCGTCACTCCGGCAACAACATTTGTACCATAATCGATCATTTGCTGACCATGGAAAGTGCCCTCTGTACCGGTGATGCCCTGGATGACCAACCGTGTGTCACTACCAACTAAAACACTCATGCTGCACCTTTAAACGTTGCTGCAACGGCTTTTTCCGCTGCATCATTTAAGCTATTAGCCACAATGAAGTCCAGGGGTGATCGCTTAAGCAATTCGGATGCTTGCTGTGCATTGGTCCCTTCCAGGCGGATTACAACTGGGACCTCTACTGTGATCGTTTCCATGGCATCGATCACACCTTGAGCCACTCGATCACAGCGCACGATACCGCCAAAAATATTGATCAAAATTGCTTGTACATTTGGGTCCGAAAGAATGATCTTGAAACCGTTAGCCACTGTTTCCGGATTGGCTACGCCGCCTACATCCAGAAAGTTTGCTGGTTCACCGCCCTTGAGCTTAATAATATCCATGGTGCCCATGGCCAGTCCAGCGCCATTGACCATACAACCCACGTTACCATCCAGTTTAATGTAGTTTAAATTGTATGCACTAGCCTTAGCTTCGGCTGGATCTTCTTCAGATTCATCTCGCAGTTCTAGCAATTCTGGATGGCGGTAAAGTCCATTACTATCAAAGTTAATCTTTGCATCAAGGGCTATGACAACGTCGCCTTTGGTCACCACCAGCGGATTAATTTCCATCAGGGAACAATCCAGGCCAATGAATGCTGCCCAAAGTGCTGAAAAAATTTCCACCCCTGAATCCAGCTGCGCCCCTTGCAGGCCCAGAGCCTGGGCCAGTGTGGTTGCTTGGTCGGCTGTTAACCCGTTTTCAGGATGGATCCATTCTTTAATTATTTTTTCTGGTGTTTCCGCAGCTACTTTTTCGATCTCAACCCCGCCTTCAGTAGAAACCATGAAAACAAATTTCTTTTCTTTTCGGTCAAGTACAATCCCTGCGTAAAATTCCTGGGCGATATCAATACCAGTCTCAATGAGCAAGCGCTGCACTTCCTTGCCTTCTGGTCCGGTCTGGTGGGTGACCAGATTCATGCCCAGCATCTGGGCCGCCAGTGCTTCCACTTCATCGCGACTGTGAGCCAGTTTCACACCGCCGCCCTTGCCGCGGCCGCCGGCATGGATCTGTGCTTTTACCACCACCGTTTCTGAATCAAGGGTATCATACGCTGACAATGCCTCAGCCACAGTAAAGGCTGGTTTCCCCACAGGGACACGGACGTTATATTTTCTGAAAATTTCCTTGGCCTGGTATTCGTGTATTTTCATGATTGTAAGTCTTCAGGTTTCATTATTACTGTCCCAGCCTGACCTTTGATCGCTTGTTCAATAGAAGGGATAGAGGTAATGACTACTTTTTTACCATAGTGCGCCAGGAAGTATAATGCCGCTTTGATTTTTGGGGCCATACTGCCTTTGCCAAATTCTCCTTGTTCTAAAAATTTTTCTGCTTCAGCAGTCGTCATGGTTGAAATCGCCTTTTGATCCACTTTTTTGAAACGCAAATATACATAATCTATATCGGTAATGATCCAAAGTTCTTGGGCTCGAATCACTCGCCCCAGCATGGCCGCGGTCAAGTCTTTATCGATCACAGCATCCAATCCTTCCAACTTGTAGTCTTTATCATTATACACTGGGATACCGCCGCCGCCGGCAGCAAGCACCACAGTGCCACGATCCACCAGTGTTTTGATACTTTTCCCATGCATTACATAGTGCGGTGCAGGGCTGGGGACCACACGTCTCCATTCACCGGGATTCTGTTCAGCTATAGTCCAGTCTAATTGCTCGGCAAAATATTCAGCTTGTTCCTTTGAATAGGTATGACCAATGAATTTTGTAGGCTTGGCAATGGCGGGATCCGTTTCATCAACCCGTACCTGAGTAACCAGGGTGACTACTTCCCGGTCCATTTTTTCTTCCCGGAGTTTATTCTGCAGTGATTGCTGAATCATATACCCTATAGTACCCTGGGTACCAGCGACACAAACACCCAAAGGCAGGGGTGGTACCTGCTCATGGGTCAGGTCCATGCGCAGGAGATCATCGCCCACCTGGGGACCGTTACCATGGGTAATGCAGATGTTATAATCCAGGTTTACAAAATGCATGATCCCATCCAGGCTTTCCCGCGTACGTGCGAATTGCTGGGTGATAGTGCCGGCTTCACCTTTTGGTGATAAGGCATTGCCGCCAAGGGCTACCATGATGGTCTGATGAGAACTCATACTCGATCCAAAGGCATGGTCAGGCAACGTGGTCCACCGCGACCGCGGGGTAGTTCAGCGCTGGATATAGTTATGACCAATTGTTTATCGTCAGCCATGTTGTCTGCAGCATTATTGATAAACTCTGCTGCATCTATCTGGTGATAACCAGCTTGTTGAAGTGCGGCTGTGGTTTCCTTGTTGCGGGCATAGCTGATGATTTTACCTGGCGCAAGCGTGAATGCATTTGCGCCATCAGACCATTGTTCCCGTTCCTGATGGATCGGTTCATCTCCGCCGCAGTTTATAGCGTTAAAATTATAGCCCTGGTCACGGAGACAATCAGCCAGTGACTGGGCAAGAGGTGTAACATCAAATAATGACTGCCCAGATTCCAGGCAGTAGGTTTTAACAGTATGACCGTTGATTTCCTGATTATTGAATAAGGGGGGGTAGACGATAATATCCGTTTTACTTATAGTGCTGAAAAGTGTATCCAAATGCATCATGCTGCGGGTTTTGGGTAGATCAATAAGCAGGACGCGGGTAAATCCCTCACCAAAAAACAGCGGTAGGATCGCTTCAATTGCTTCTTTGGAATTTCGCTCGCTCAGTCCAATAAGCAATGTTTCTTCATCCAGGACAATGAAATCGCCGCCTTCTAAAAATAGATCGGGACAAATTTTATGGAAATCGAATTGTGTAAAGCTGGAAAAAAGGGGATGATGATGGG
>UINC01001319.1_pt1 | contig 15819 bp, 16 predicted proteins | sample 5385821 | NCBI WGS metagenome assembly UINC01 (sample SAMEA4666929, study PRJEB26691) | marine metagenome | isolation source: Pacific Ocean | place: Pacific Ocean | collected 2011-10-13 | reverse complement strand
CGCACGATTTGGTCATCTGCCAACAACCGAACAAGCGCAGCTCCACGTTGCATAGCGCGTAATCCTTCAAATACGAATCCGTCACTGTTATTTAGGCTGGGCAACTGGACGACTTCCGTTTCTATCGGCTGCTCAACCTCCGGTTCAGGAATGGTGACCTCCTCTGGAAGTTCTTCGATTATAGGATCGGTGCTGGCGACTACTACAGGCGGGGATTGAGGTTGAATACGAATCTGCGGTAACGTCGACGTTATTGCCTCAGCGGCATCAGGCTCAGCACGTGGCGATGCTGGGGGTGGAATAACTAGTGTAGTTGTACCTTGTGGTGTTTCAAAGGTTAGGACAAAATAAGCTAGCGATAGTAGTGTTAATACTGCGACTATCGCAGTAACTTTCAAGCTTGCCTTAGACATAATTCGCTCCGTCCCCCCGCGATTTCAACTATTCTGGCACAGGCCCCGGGAAGGGACAACACGTGTTATGTCTCCATCATAATGTCGCCATGAACTGTCATATTCCAGTCACAATTTAAAGCTTGTGGAATTCGAGTTTAGAAAGTTTCGGGAATAAAAAAACCCGATCCTTTTGAGTTGATCGGGTTTTCTTACATGTCTATTTAGCGTTTCTATACTTTGGGAAACCCTAGTTCTTCCATAGTGCGAACAAGATCTCGGCCAGCCGTTGCCGGTTTGGTTTCCTTATCTATCTTGAGAATGGTGCCATCTTTATCGATATAATAGGTCCACCGATTGGCAAAACCTGCACCCATCAAAACCTCGTACGCTCCTGTCATCTCCTTAGTGGGGTCTGCCAGGATTGGAAATCCAGCGCTGTGCTCTTTGGCAAACGCAGTATTATCCTCGAGTGTATCTACACTGGCCATAAAATATGCAACGTCGAAGTTCTGTATTTCTCTTGCACTGTCACGCAGCGCTTTACATTGCATAGTTCAGCCACCGGTAAAGGCTTTTGGGAAAAAGGCAATAACTACAGGCTGCTCTCCCGTGAACTGAGACAGTTTGTAGGTCTGACCATCCGAAGCCTGCAGCGTGAAATCTGGCGCTTTATCACCCACTTCAAGCGCTGAGGCCATCTGGGTTCCCAAGGCCATCACGACGAACATCGCCATGAATAGAACCTCGGTTAACCGCTTGGCAAATTGAGACATAATCTCCTCCAGCTATTATTCAGAGCCAACCACCCTAAGGCAGGTTGCTGACCCAGCCTTTTTACCTAAAGTAGACAGAAATTTCCACTAAAACCGGTGTAAAAGTCCATTTTCACTGTAATTGCTAGATTAGAATAAAAGTGTGCGGCGTGCAGCCCTTAGTAATTGCTCAGATTCATTAGCGAGTTCCACAATCCGTATCTCTAGTTGCTGGCGTTCCCCGTTGGTTAGCCCGTTGTTGTTATCCATTATGTGATGAAGTCGTTCAATAGAACGGGTAATCTCTCCGTTATACCGTTTGAGTATTATTTGCTTCGCGTCACGCTGAGACTGGCGGTAGCGAGGGTTTTCAACCTGCACGGTGAAGCAATTCCTCACAACTTGCCCCTGAGAATTGCGTACGTTCTGACAACGGGTCTGATTGACATAACGGCTCGCAGTTCCTTCGAAAGAGGTATAGGGTGTTGCTGCAATAGAACGCGCCAACGTAAGATCCGTCTCTGTCTTTCCGTAAACCATTTTTAGCAACCTCTCGGGTTTAATATCCACCTGCTGTTCTGCGGATTCTATTACCATTTTATAAAAGTCGCTCAGATCTTCCGCCGTATTGAGCAATCTCCGTCCATTCAGATCCAAAAGATTCTCCCGGACTACGCGCAGTTTCCAACCGCCGAAATGTTCCACTGCGGTCAAGTATTCCGAATCTGAAAAATCATACAAACGACTAGAGATGTGATAGTTGAGTTGGTGTAAGTCATCGACCTCGGGCCATTCCTTAAGTTTGCCGTTGTTATTGATTAACGCTTCAATGATGGGAAGTTGTTGTTCGCTGTAAAGACCAGTGTTTATCCGAGCAATCTGCAGTGCCTCATTATAAAAACGCACCGCATTTGAATAATCCTCTAGTTCCATGTAGAAACCAGCGAAATCGGAATAGGCTTCTATGAGGGCCGCGTCGTACACCCCTAGCTCGCCTTGCATATTCTCAATATCGCCTAGCCGCGCTGTGACTTCCCGGCTGATTTCCAGGGCCGTAGACTCCACAGCGCCATTGCTCAACGCTACGCTAGGTTCCTGCGCGTGAAGGAAGTTCACCGCAATGATGTTCAGCAGGAACAAGCAAAGTTTAATAATGTTTGCGTAATTGAATTTTCTGAGCATGTTAACCATGACTGCGACCTATCTTGATATTTTGATTCTCGCACAGCACCACTAGAATGCATCAAGTTTTGGGCTATATATATTTGTATTTGCCTGAATCAATACCGAATAAATTCACTTACTTTGAAATTTCCTAGTGCCCCTACAGTGGCACAAATATTAATGGTACACAAAGAACACCGAAAGGCAGGTGTATATATCCCCGCTTTTATTCAAACGTGACCTGCTACACTCTGCTACATATTGACGGCATGACAAAAAGGATCAGCTGCGTTACTCTCAGGGCAATATCTGAAACATTATTAACACATTCAGCAACTACGACGTGCCCATCAAAAGCGAAGAGAGGTGCCTACAATGATAAAAAATAATTCGTCCAGTCGCACCCGGTCTCACCGGCCCAAGTTACTTAAGACGGTCCTGTTAGCTTTTTTAGTTCCGTTTGGCTGGTCCGCGTCTGCACAAAACACGGTTGAGTGGACCACCCTAGGTAGTGATTTCGCGCATACACGTTCCACGAAGGCAGATCAGATTACCCCAGAAAATTTTCCCAATTTGGAAGTTGCATGGGTCTGGGATGGTGCTAGCTTTGAAGCCCAGAGTGGCCGTTCTACCCCCAGCTACATCAACGGTCGACTTTACACCGTGGCCGGGGCGCGCCGCCATGTGGTAGCAATAGATCCTACATCAGGTGCAACCATCTGGTCTTACAGAGAGCCTGATACACCCCGCTGGGATTACTCAATGCGAGCAGATTATGGAAAGGGCATTGGCTACGCCAATATCGATGGTCGCGACGTCATTTACATCATTTCTCCCGGTTTTTTTCTAACTGCTCTGGACGCCGAAACCGGAAAGCCACTGCAGGGCTTCGGGGAAAAGGTATCAATCGAGGGCTTCCCGGAAACCGGTGTGGTCGACCTGCTGAAAGATTTAGGCCACCCCTATGATCCTTACGAGGGTTTGCCCTTAGAACGCGGCTATATCACCTCCTCTTCTCCGCCCATCGTCGTAAATGATGTGGTGGTTGTTGGTAACTCGGCCGAACAGGGCTATCACCAATCCCGTATCGAAAATGTGCCAGGCGATATCCTCGGCTACGACGCACGTTCCGGCGAATTCTTATGGAAATTTAATGTACTCCCCCGACCCGGGGAGTATGGCCACGAGACTTGGGAAAACGATGCTTGGCAATACACGGGAGATATTTCCTCCTGGGCTCCGATTTCCGCCGATCCTGAGTTAGATCTCGTCTATATCCCCACCAATGGAGTCACGATAGATTATTATGGCGGCCATCACCCTGGCGACAATCTATATGGCACCAGCCTTATTTCGTTAAACGCGCGTACTGGTGAGCGTGCCTGGCATTTCCAAATGGTGCACCACGATATCTGGAACTTTGATACACCAACAGCCCCCATCCTTCTAAATGTAGAAACCGAATCTGGTCCCACGCGCATTGTGGCCCAGGCCACCAAACAGGGACTAGTCTACGTCTTTAACCGGGAAACGGGTGAGCCCATTTGGCCAATCGAAGAAGTTCCCATGCCGGCATCAACAGTACCCGGTGAAAAACTATCGGAAACCCAGCCGATTCCTACCAAGCCAGCTCCCTACGAATACCTGGGTTCAAGCGAAGATAACCTGGTTGATTTCACTCCTGAACTCAAGCGCCAAGCACTAGAAGCGGTAGCTGAATTTAATATGGGCCCACTATTCAACCCCCCCATACAAGCTAATCATCCTTCAGGCATGCTGGCATCCTTGATGTGTCCAGCAGGCGCTGTAAATATTACTCATCCGCCCGTAGCAGACCCCGAGTCCGGAGTGATGTATATCATGTCTCGATACGGCTGCGGTTCACGCCGCCTAGTTTCGGGTGAAGAAGCGGACACCTATTATGAAGCACCGACAGGAGCTACTTTGTCACGCTATGCAGCCGCTAGCGGAGGTCCAACACCACGCCATCCAGCCGGCATTCCGCTTTGGAAGCCACCCTACAGCCGCATCACAGCCATCGATATGAATAGTGGCGATCACTTATGGATGATACCGGCTGGTTACACTCCAGAGCGTATTCAAAATTTACCCGCATTACAGGGTATAGACATTGATAATACAGGTTCCGGTGCTGTTGGACAGATGGTTATAACACCAGACATGCTGATATACAGCAACGTCACAAGTGACGGTACCCCACACTTGTTCGCGCTGGACAAATCGACTGGCGAAGAGTTGGCCAAAGTAGAAGTACCGGCAGCCACCCGCTACGGCATGAGTTCATGGATGCATGAAGGCAAGCAGTACATCATTCTGCAAACAGGTAGCTCGCTTACCACCATGACTTTACCTAATTAATTTTTAATTACAAAATCTGTAAATAAGAAACAATATTCAATAACAGTCTAGGAGTAAACCGATGAAGCGATCTTTATTATTAACTTCCGCTGCTTTGATAACCGCAGCAGCAACGTTCATTTCAGTCAATTCACAAGATAACGAAATGAGCTTCTTTATCACTAGTGTGGGATCGGGTGATGGCGCTAATTTGGGCGGCCTAGCCGGTGCTGATGCCCACTGCCAAAGCCTCGCTGGAGCTGCTGGTTCCCGTGGCAAGACTTGGCAAGCTTATCTCAGCAGTCATTCTGCAGGCAGTTCGTCTGGAGCAGATGCTCGAAGCCGGATCGGCTTTGGACCCTGGCACAACACCAATGGTGTAGAGGTTGCTTCGAACTTAAACAACCTGCATAGCCCTAACAACAACCTGAACAAGCAAACTGCCTTAACCGAAAATGGGGATATGGTAAATGGTCGCGGCGACTCTCCTAACCAACACGACATCCTCACTGGCTCTACCTTGGATGGTCGACTGATTGAAGACGGCAGCAATCATACCTGTAACAACTGGACCAGCAATGGTCAGGGCACTGCTCAGGTAGGTCACTTCGACCGCACCGGCGGTGGTCAGAATCCAACTTCCTGGAATAGTGCTCACGGATCACGTGGATGTTCCCAAGCTGACCTAGTTGGAACTGGAGGCAACGGCTACTTCTTCTGCTTCGCCATCGACTAAAATCGTTTACAAGAAATAATGCTAATGGTGTGACTGAAGTATTTCAGTCACACCATTTTTTTGACACATCCCATGTGCTGCATTTGAAGAAGGCTACTTAGCTAAGCTTCTAACTGGCTCCCTGAGGACTTGTAGATCAATCAAAAACGGCAGGATGAAACCCCTCCTCTAGTCCAGGTCGAGAAGCAGAATAGCTGGCCTCCAGACTAGGTACTCAGTACTATTCAACGACCCATGAGGTTCCCAAAAATTCTGAAAGCAGGATTTAGCCATGAAATTATACGGCATGCAGCAGTCACGCTCGTTTCGATGCCTCTGGGCATTGGAAGAAGCAGGCATCGAATATGAATATATTCCTGTTAAGCTCAAAACAGAACCGGAAGATCCGGACAGCGCAAAGAATCCCAAGTATCTCGCTCTTAACGTACAAGGCAAGGTTCCCACTCTTGTCAGCGACGATCTGGTTCTAACTGAATCTGTAGCCATCCTTAATTACATTGGTCGTTGTGCGCCAGATTCCGGTTTGTTACCAAATGCCAGCATGGCTATGTACGCGAAACTAGACGAGATGATAGCGTTCGTGTTGGCTGAACTTGAGCAACCTTTGTGGAGTAAAGGGAAACATATGTTTGCATTGCCCGAAGATCATCGCATCCCGCAAATGTTCGAAACCGCGAAATTTGAATTTGCCAAGGCGATAAATACTCTCGACCACCTATTAAACGAAGGTGAATTCGCAATAGCTAATAGCTTCACAATTGCCGACATTCTGCTAGCTCAAACCTTTAACTGGGCGATACGCTTTGAATTCGATTTGCCGCAAAAATATGTCGAATTACGAGACAGGCACTATGCTAGACCTGCTGCCAAGAGAGCCATGGCTGTTATCGAAGAGTAATGATTCGCTCCTATTTAATACTGCTTACGTTTTCTTGTGCATCACTTGCCAAGGCCCAGCCCTCTTCTATCCTTGGTGCTGATGATCTCGATTACTATTTATTTCAAGCATTTCAGGCAGCGGGCCCAAATAATCGCGTGCGACTTAATCACATAGGAGTGCAGGTTCAACAAACGGATAATGGCTTCCTGGTAACCGCCGCGATGGAAGATTACCCGGCGCACAGAGCGGGGATTAATCGGGGCGACATTATCGAGACAGCAGAGGGCCGGCCCTTTCATCCAGTTTATTCTTTTAATAATGCTGAGGATTTTAATAAAGGCTACTCTCCCGTCTCTAATAGTTACAACCTTGTTGTTCGCAGAAATCAGAATCGAATGAATCTAACTTTAAGGCCAGTGTTCGAGAATCTTTATGATAGTTATCGCACAGCTACTATTAACAGTATCCAAGAATTTAGCGCTGGTAATAAAGTTGTCGGCTATGTCCGTTTTTGGGCATTATCTCGCAACAGCAACGACCTGGTGACCTATAGAAATCTGATTGATGAACTAGACCACTGCGATGGATTGATTATTGACCTGAGAAACAGCTATGGCTTTCTGGACCTGCAACATCTAGATAAAATCTTTCCCAGCCGTGATAGCTACTTCGATATCAGTGGCTTCACTGACGCTCTTTCAAATTTGGCAAACCCCTCCAGCGCAGTCGACACAAAACAGTACCGAAAACCTATTGCTGTGTTGATAAACAGTGAGACTCGTGGAGGTCCGGAACTATTTGCCTATCAATTGGGTAAACTGGGCCGGAGTATCATCCTGGGGGACCGCTCTACTGGGGAACTGGGCACATATTTGGAAAGTGCGAGGGACGGGACTGAGATTTTGATCTACCAACCTGCCGAGAGTCTCTTAATCGATAACAATTCCATAGAAGGAACCGGGGTCGAAACAGACCGCATTGTGGAATATCCTTTTGAGCAAACTAGTCGCGGTGACCCGCAATATAATGCTGCGATGAATGCGTTGATGGGCATTATCTAATTCTCGTCCGTCTTGTTACCTCTCGACCATTTAAATTCTCGAAAATCGAATCCTTCCTCAACTGTTGGTTTTACAACTCTAAAGTACGGCGATAGATCAAAATCACGTGGCGTAAAATGTGTGAAGTGGCGCTTATAAAACTGAGGCACTTCACCGTTAATTCCTTTCCCGTCTTCTGTTCTGGGTAGAATAGGATAGCTAATTGATTGAAAGGATTCGGCGATCAGAGTCGAACAAATGGCCTTAGTAGGTTCACTGCTGCCGAGACTGATCATAGCTCGACGGTAGCGATGTGGCACCGCTGGTTTCTGGACAAGATAGCGAACCAGGTCAACTACATTCTGCAGATCATATTTGTGACCTAGCTTGTATCGCGCAAATTCAACTAGCTCCCTTGTGTCTTCCTCCTTCAGGCTTACCGGGCGACAAATACGTAAGTTAAATTCGGCATACTGGCTAAGAGGAACCAAGCGTACTCCCTCATTGAGGTCAGCTTCCAGCAAGCTGGGCTCCGAGCAATGCGCTCCCTGTTTGCCGACAAAAAGACAGGCATGGGACCAAGATGATTGAGTGAGATACTTAACAGCAATGCTAATACGCGTATTACCTTCCACTAACAGAACGTCCCCGGTTTTGAGTGTTGAAGAGATAGTTTCGACGGAAACAGTGTCTAGTCGTTGATAACCAGACAACGGCTTTGTAAGAAATGAAGCTAGACGCGCGCCAACAGCTTGCTTAATTTTGGAAATCATTCCCTTTTTATACCTTAAAAAATGCTTCTCTGCATTTTAAAAAATGCTCAATAGCTATGTGTGCAAAGGCCAGTGCTCTTAATCCTTTTTATTTTAAAGGTGAATTATAATTAATTTATCGGCTCACATTTACCACATAAATGAGCGGGGCATCTAGGTGCTGCGTCACAGTTTTTTCTATTTATGTCGCGGATTAAATCTCGGGTATACTAGCGAACCCTCGGGTTAATCGAATCGTATCAATAGGAGCAATAAAATGACTGCGGCTTATAACAAGTTTTTAATTAATGGTGAATGGATTGAGCCGGTAGGTCGAGAAACCCTCGACGTTATCAATCCCGCCACCGAAGAAGCCTTTGCCTCCATTAGCTTGGGGACAGCCGAAGACGTAGATGCCGCCGCCAAGGCTGCACACGCCGCATTTCCCGCCTGGTCACAATCTACCATCGGGGACCGCAAGGAGGTCATTAGCAAAATCATTGAGGGCTTGAAAGCACGAGCCGATGATATGGCAACTGCGATTTCCAAAGAGATGGGAGCCCCGATGGGCCTTTCTAAAACTGCCCAACTTGGAAGCGGACTCGGTCACTTCATGAATATTCTAAGTGTGCTGGATAACTACAAATTTGAAGAAATACGAGGCACCACAAAAATCGTCAAGGAACCTGCCGGCGTCTGTGGGTTCATTACTCCCTGGAACTGGCCATTGAACCAGATAGCCTGCAAGGTCGCACCGGCCATAGCCGCGGGCTGCACCATGGTATTAAAGCCCAGTGAAGTCGCACCAGTTAGCGCTTATTTATTGGCTGAGATAATCGCCGAGTCGGGCCTTCCAGCCGGTGTATTCAACTTAGTTAACGGTGATGGCCCAACAGTTGGTGCGGCAATTTCCTCACATCCGGATATTGACTTGGTGTCATTTACTGGCTCAACCCGGGCTGGACGTGAGGTGGCGAAAGCTGCCGCAGAAGGCATTAAGCGTGTTACACAGGAGCTGGGGGGCAAGTCCGCCAACATAATACTTGATGATGCTCCAGATTTCGCAAAGGCCGTTGCTGGTGGGGTCGCGGGTTGTTTTGGCAACAGCGGCCAATCCTGTAATGCTCCTACCCGAATGCTGGTACCCAAGGCACGCATGGCAGAAGCTATTGAAGTTGCCAAAGTCGCGGCTGCGAAAGCGACTACTGGCGATCCTACCGCAGAGACCACGAGATTGGGTCCTGTAGTAAATGAATTACAATTCAACAAGATCCAAGGGCTGATCGAAAAAGGCATTGAAGAAGGTGCTCAACTCGTAGCTGGTGGGCCAGGCAGACCAGAAGGACTAGAGAGAGGTTACTATGTGCAACCTACCGTTTTTGCCAACGTTAATAATGAAATGACTGTTGCTCGCGAAGAAATATTTGGCCCGGTACTGTCCATAATCGGTTATGAAAATGATGAGGATGCAATCGCTATCGCCAACGACACTGACTATGGCTTGTCTGGTTACGTATCAGGCGCACCAGAACATGCGCAGCAGGTTGCGCGCCAGCTTCGCACCGGTAACATACACATAAACGGTGCTGGTCCGGACTTCTCTGCCCCCTTTGGTGGATACAAGCAATCGGGGAACGGACGCGAGTGGGGCGTCGAAGGGTTTGAGGAATTTCTTGAAACCAAGGCTATGATGGGCGCTGCGGTATAAAAAGCTGAATCAGGAGTATTGCCAAAATGAACATACAAAAAAACGCTATCGATATCGGGATTATCGCCAAAGATATAGAGGCTATGTTGACGTTTTATCGCGACACACTAAAGCTCGAATTCGAAGCTGCCATCCCGATGCCAGGAGGAGGCACAATGAACCGATTCAAAGTCGGTGATAGTGTCATAAAAATTATAGAGCTCGATCCTAGCGCTCCTGTCGAAGCGCCTCTCGGTGGCATACGTGGTGCAAGCGGATACCGCTACTGGACCATTCATGTGAACAACCTAGAAGAATGTGTAGCGACCATCGAGGCGGCCGGATACAAAGTCGTTGTGCCAGTAAAAAAGATTCGAGAGGGGATAGCCATTGCGATTGTGGAAGATCCAGACGCCAACTGGGTAGAATTATTGGAGAATAGTTAATAGAACAAGCGTAATACCACTACGCTGAGCATTAAATTACCTTAAGAGGGAGAAGGTTAAAGCGGTATTTCCTATCTTAAATTTGAGAAACGCAGACGCGTTTTTTGGAGTAAAAAAAAGGATTCAAATGAATCCTTTTTTAAAAGCAGAAACTTTCCGGTAGGAATCAATTCCAGATATTGCGGGCTTTGAGTTCAATATCGAAACTGCCTCCACCTTCCTGGCCAACATGGATGATAAATGTTTCACTATCTGGATGGCTGTATCCCAGTGTTGGCATACCAAACCCGGAAATATTTACAAAACTGACACTATTTCCAGTAATCTCTGTTAATTCCATTTCCATTGCGGATTCTGTTCTAGGCACAAAGCCGGGGTCCCATTGCTGGATATGCAGCACTAGAGAACCCTCCACTTCTTCTATGGTAATCATTTCGAACATACTAGTAGCATCACTACCAGTCATTCTCACGGCAGCCATGAGCGAGTTACCCTCACTGGCAATCCAATTTTCTTCCAACTGATTGGGGCCAAGGTTGCCGGCCCAATTACCTGTCATCCAGTCAAGTTGTTCTATAGAGGCTGCAGGCCCGGCGGCAAGTGCGAAGCTACTCAGCAGGGATAATGTAAATATTACGATCAGTTTTTTCATTAGCTATTTACTCCATTGTCAGAATTTTTTTCATAATTTTAGCTATTTCACTTTCTTTAACCAGGGTTCCAGAGACTCCCAGTTCATGCGAAACATATGTGGTGCGCTATCGAGAATGGCTGCATCCAGATCGACACCGGCTTCGGTGAGCGCACTAACGGTCTCGTCGAAGCGATCGGCCCAACCAAGCTGATCGGCGCCACCAATCCGTAAATAAACAGGGAACCCGGACAGCGGTCGGTTATCAACAACCGATGTAGCAAGTGCGGGCACGGCTACCACTCCCTTGTATTTCCCCGGGTTACGGCGCGCAATTTCCAGCGCTGACATGCCCCCGTTGGAAATACCGGCAAGTAGAGTTCTCCCTCTCTCTACATGGTCCCGTTTTTGTAACTCGACGATCAGCTGCTCTACCTTTGCATTGTTCTCACTCCCGCGGAACGCACGGTTGTTTGGCGATACGGGTACTGCAACTATCCAGCCACGCTCCGCAAATCCGCTGCCTAACCACATAGAAGTGTCTCTTGAGATCGAGGCATTACCAGGGCCTCCTCCCATCAGAACTAGCAGTGGCGCAGGAGAGCTTGTCGTTTCAGATGGCCTGACTATGAACACGGATAACACGGATTCATCAGCCAATGTAATTCGCTCCTGGGCATCAGTGATCGTTGGAAGGGAAAATACGAGTAGACCTAACAGCAGAATCGTATTTTTCATTATTTTCTCCTGCTGTTTCACCACAATCAATCCGAAGATATTTCGCGCTGCTTATACACTTTGGCAAATCTTTCGTGTAATCGGCGCATGCCTCCGAGCCAGCGATCATAATCATCCGTCTTGCGCCGCATGTAGGTTAGCACCTCCGGATGCGGCAATACTAGAAAACGCTCTTCGTTTAAAGTCTCAATAACTGTGTCTGCTAGCTGTTCTGGTTCCAGCATTCCGTCAAGGCCTGCCACACCGCCGTCTCCACCGGCTGTCATGTTAGTCCGCACGGCCTGGGGACAGAGCACGGAGACTTTAATGCCGCGATTACCGTAAGTTATGGACAACCATTCGGCGAATCCAATAGCGGCATGTTTAGTCGTGGAATATGGCGCCGAACCGACCTGATTTAAAAGACCTGCCGCAGATGAGGTGTTCAGTAGATACCCCTGGCCCCTCTCGAGCATAGAAGGCAATACTGATCTCGCTGCAAAGACGTGGGACATAACATTGATTTCCCAAATTCGTTGCCAATTTCCCGTTGAAACGGTTTCACCACCAGCCGTAAAAATGCCAGCGTTGGAACAAAACAGATCAATATGTCCGAATTGTTCTAATGTATTATTGGCTAGGTTTTCGATTTCTTCTTCCTTAGCCACATCACATATAATGCCGACCGCAGTAGTTTTAGACGAAATATCTTTTACCGTAGCATCAATACCTGACTGATCAATATCGGAAACTATGACCGCGCCAGCTCCTTCTATGGCAAACCGTTCACAAAGTGCCTTACCAATGCCACTTGCTCCGCCCGTGACTACTACTACTTTGTCTTCTATCTGCATAAATTTCTTTCCTGAAAGATTTTAAGCGGATGCCATCTTGCCTAGACGCTTGTTTATAATCGCGTCCGCCTCTTCTACGATACGGGTAATTAATTCCTCGCAGCTGGGTATGTCATCAATAAGTCCGACAACCATTCCTGCCGACCAGATACCGTTATCAAGATCTCCGCTTTCGAAAAGTTCTCGACCTTTAACGCCAGCCACTAGCGCCTGTATGTCCTCGAATTTTGTTGCACCAGGCTTCGCTTCTATCTCCAATACTTGATCTGCGACATTGTTTTTGAACACGCGCGCCGTATTGCTCAACGTTCTATAAATAAGCGAAGTGTCGAGCTCGGAAGCCTCTACCATTTTCTGTTTTACTTTTTCGTGAATTGGCGCTTCCTTGGTCACCATAAACCGGGTACCCATATTCACGCCATCCGCCCCCATTGCCAGGGCAGCCGCTAAGCCGCGACCATCACCTAAACCACCAGAAGCAAGGAAAGGAATCTTCAGTCGACGAGCCGCTAATGGCAACAAAATCATATTGGTCACATCGTCTTCGCCGGGGTGACCGGCACACTCGAACCCATCAACACTCACCATATCACAACCGATACGCTCAGCCTTTAAGGAATGGCGAATGGAAGTACACTTATGGATAACAGTGATACCTGCTCCCTTGAATAATGGGAGAAACGGCTCCGGGTTACGTCCAGCGGTCTCCACAATCTTAATACCCGAATCCACAATGGCCTGGGCGTACTCTTCATAAGGTACCGGTTTGATAGTAGGGAGTATCGTCAGGTTCACCGCGAAAGGTTTATCGGTCATCTCTCGGCAAAGCGCTATTTCCTTGACCAGGTCTTCCGGCGTCGGTTGAGTTAGGCCAGTAATAATACCGAGCCCGCCAGCGTTGGACACAGCCGAAGCTAACCCAGCTAGGCCAACCCATTGCATGCCCCCCTGCACAACCGGGTGCTTGATACCTAGCATTTCAGTGATTCTAGTTTGCATACGCTAATACCTCTTCCATCCCTGCATTGATGCGTCTTGGGAATAAGTCTAACGGCCGACTTATATTAATGGCTCCAGGGAAATGGACGGCTAGTTTACGTTGTCTTCGACTAGGGTGCAAAGACGAGGATTTAGCGAGTTGTCTATGCTATATTTCATCGCTTTTGAATAGTTCGTCTCTAAAAAAGCTCTAAAGAAACTGCCGTACAATAGAGATAATAAGACGAATTATCAGCCCCTAGAGGCTCTATCTACCAACAAGAGCCTTACGGAAGCACTAAAATATGGAGCATCATGTTATGAAGGTGGAAGGACACATGTTACGCAAAATACTCGTTTTTGGTATTACCTCAACAGTCGTATTGGCTGAATTGCCTGCTTTGGCGCAACAACAGAGCGGTCAGCAAGCCATAGAAGAGATAGAAGTTTTTGCAAATAATCGCCGTGCTGAGGGGCTAACCAATGTAAATGCTGCTGTCAGCGTAATTAACGAAGAAGAACTCGATTTAATCGGGCATAGCCATTATCAGGAAGCGCTAACAAGGGTTCCTGGATTTAGTGGTAACAGGAATAATGGCCAGGAAAGCTTGATGGCTATTCGGTCACCCGTTCTTACCGGAGCAGGTGCATGCGGAGCTTTTTTGATAGCTGAGAATGGCATCCCAGTCCGGTCTGCAGGCTTCTGCAACGTTAACGAGATGTTTGATACTCATTCCGAATATGCACAAAGTATAGAGGTTATCAGAGGTCCAGCCAGTGCGTTTTGGGGCTCTAATGCGTTACATGGCCTAGTAAACGTTCGACTACCAAATCCAGGCGAAGTCGGCGAGCTGTCTCTAGAACGAGGGCCAAGAGGCTCATATCGAACAAAGGCTGCCTTTGGAACAGACAGTGGCAACTTTAAACAGTCTCTTTATTTGACCGGAGTGAATGAAGAAGGCTATCGCGATGATAGTGGCGTCGACCAACAAAAAGCATCTTGGTTGTATGAATACACGCTAGGAAATGGCGTAAAAATGGAGGGTGGTTTCACTTTCAACAATTTAAATCAAGAAACCGCCGGTTACGTCGCTGGAGCCAAAGCATACGAAGATAGCGATAAAAGAGACACAAACCCCAATCCAGAAGCCTACCGAGATAGCCAAAGTATTCGGGCATGGACAAGATTTACCATGGAATCTGGAGATTGGGAGATCACCGCGACACCTTATTTTCGTGAAGTAAACATGAACTTTGTTCAACACTATCTGCCTGGGCAACCCATTGAAGATACAGAACATCGGAGTCTAGGAATTCAGGTTGCGGCTTATCGTGATCTTAATAATGACTCAAGTTTTTCGTGGGGAATAGATGCCGAAAGCACTGATGGAAGCTTAAAAGAAATGCAACCAAACGCTACCACAGGTTCACTCTTCGTGCGAAAAACCATCCCTCAAGGTATGCACTATGACTACGAAGTCGAAGTAAGTCAGTTTGCATTGTTCGCCAATTATGACACTGCTTTGACAGATCGTTTGGATCTTTCCATCGGGGCCCGACTCGAAAGAATAGACTATGAGTATGATAATCTAATGGTAGATGGCCGCACTGATGCGCAAGGAGTCGCATGTGGTTTTGGTGGGTGCCGTTTTAGTAGACCAGCTGATCGCGATGATGATTTTAGCGATGTATCCCCAAAGATTGGATTAAGCTATGAATTAAATGAAAATCATAATTTTTTCATGAGAGCTCAACGCGGCATTCGTGCTCCTCAAGCTACTGAGCTCTATCGGTTACAAGGAAGTCAAACTGTTGCAGATCTCGATTCTGTGGAACTTGATAGCTATGAAGTGGCCTTACAAGGAGGCGGCAGAAACTGGGACTACTCTGCATCCCTTTATTGGATGGATAAGGAAAATGAGATTCTGAAAGACAGTGATCGTATGAACTTGAATGGAAGTCATACTAAGCACCAGGGTTTCGAGTTAGCTCTTGGGTACGACCTGAGCGACACACTATCACTTCGTGGAGTTTTTAATCTGGCTGATCACACTTATGAAAATGATCTTGTATCTGGTGGAATAAATATTAACGGAAACGATATTGATACTTCTCCTAATCAATTTGGAAATCTTCGCTTAGTATATAGGCCTGCCAATAGCCTTCTGGCAGAATTAGAGCTGGTGCACATGGGTGATTACTATACTAACCCTGAAAACACGGCTTCTTATGACGGCCATGACCTCCTAAACCTTCGTGTACAGTATGATGTAAGTGACGACTTTATGGTCTATCTCAATGTCCTAAACCTGGCCGACGAAGAATATGCAGAACGCGCCGATTGGAGCGGTTGGGTTAAGGATCGATACTTCCCTGGCGAACCAATTCGAGCCTTCATCGGTTTTACTTGGAAATACCGATAGCAAATC
>UINC01000207.1_pt1 | contig 15846 bp, 17 predicted proteins | sample 5385821 | NCBI WGS metagenome assembly UINC01 (sample SAMEA4666929, study PRJEB26691) | marine metagenome | isolation source: Pacific Ocean | place: Pacific Ocean | collected 2011-10-13 | reverse complement strand
ATATTTCAAATGAGGCATTTTCGTACATGGCTGCTGGTGAAATTTCAGTTTGTGGTGGTATTCCTGCGAGATTGTTTAGAATTTCATTTTCTGGTGAGCTCGCTTATGAAATTGCCGTTCCTACACGTTATGGTGACTCATTGATGCGAGTTCTAATGGAGGCAGGAGAAGAGTTTGACGTTATCCCTTATGGTACTGAAGCTTTAGGTGTTATGCGTATTGAAAAAGGCCATGCGGCGGGACCCGAACTTAACGGTCAGACTAGTGCATATGATCTAGGTATGGGCGGCATGGTTTCAGGCAAGAAAGATTTTATTGGTTATACACTTGGTTTACGTGAAGATCTTCAGCGTGATGACCGTATGCAGATGGTTGGCTTTAAGCCAGTCAATACGAATGACTTAATTGACAAGGGTCATTCCCTTGCAGGAGCTCATCTACTTGGTTTACGTGATGAAGCTTCAACTGAGAACGATCAGGGCTGGATTTCATCTTCAGTTTATTCGCCAATATTGGGTTGTTATATTGGTCTAGGGTTTATTAAGGGCGGACATAGCCGTAAAGGCGAATCTGTCCGTGCGGTTGATTTAGTGAGAGGAAGTGACGTTGAGGTTGAAATTTGTAGCCAACACTTCTTCGATCCAGAGGGGGAACGTCTACGTGTCTGATTATACTTTAACAAAAGAATCACCATTAAATGGTGTAGAACATGAATTTGACGGTGTTACAGTTGCAGAGGTAATCGATCAATCTTTAGTGATGGTTGCAATACCAAGAGATAAGGCTGATGAGATTGGCTCAGCAATTAATAAATCTTGTGGTTTAGCGATACCTGCAATGGGTCAGTCCACTCACTCTTCAGACGCATCAATCACATTATGGCGGTTGCAGAAAAATCAAGTCTTGGCTTATTATCCTTATGCAGGTGATGATGCTGAGGTTGATATCGCAAAAAAATTAAATGCACCTGCATACTATACCGATCAGTCAGATACCTGGGCTATGGTCCGTGTCAGTGGTAAAAGAAGTCGTGATGTACTTGAAAGAATCTGTCCACTGGATTTAGATCCAGATAAGTTTACTCTGGGAAGTGTTTCTAGGACTGTTATGGAGCATATTGGAACGATCATCTACAGAGACGGTGATGATTCATATGTACTTTTAACAATGCGCTCTTTCTCACATTCGATGCTTCATGCAATTGAAGTTTCAGTTAATAACGTATTGTAATTAAATCTAATCTTTGGGTTTTTTCAGCAAATCAGAGGGTTAATTCTTTTGATAGTGAGTCAGATAGTTAACGCTTACATCTTTTTCTAGTTTGTATCTTTTTGTGATTGGATTGTATGTCATACCTATCATTGAGGCGATAGATAAGTTATTCCTTCTAGCCCACTTATCTATCTCGCTGGGTCGAATAAATTTTTCATAGTTGTGGGTGCCTTTTGGCAGAAGATTTAGTACATATTCAGCACCAACAATAGCAAAAAAATAAGACTTCGGGTTTCGATTAATTGTTGAGAAAAAAACTCTTCCTTGGGGTTTGACTAGTTTAGAGCAGGATTTAATTATTGATGAAGGTTCTGGCACATGTTCAAGCATTTCCATGCAGGTGACAATATCAAAAGTTTCCGCGTTTGATTCGGCAAATTCTTCAGCTGTAATTTTTTGGTAATTTACATCTAATCCCGACTCTAGCAAGTGAAGCTTTGCAACTTCTAGTCCAGCTTCGGCGAGATCAATTCCTACAACTTCGGCTCCTTCTAGTGCTAAAGATTCGCAAAGAATACCGCCACCACATCCAACATCAAGTATACGTTTACCCTTTATCGAGCCACCATATTGCTCTTTAATGTAGTTCAGTCGAAGAGGATTGATGTCGTGTAGCGGTTTAAACTCGGAATCTTTATCCCACCAGCGTGCCGCAAGTGAGCCAAATTTTTCTACTTCATCAAGATCAATGTTGCCGTTCATAAAGTTTCAACAAATTCAAGAACCTCTTGAGCATGCCCGGCCACCTTTACTTTGTCCCATTGCTTAAGGATTTCACCAGCTGGACTAATAACAAAAGTTGACCTGACGATACCAAGGTACTCTTTGCCGTATAGTTTCTTAAGTTTAATCACATCGAATTGATTGCATAGCGATTCATCTTCATCAGATATCAAATCAAAAGAGAAGTTAAACTTTTTCTTAAATTTTTCATGAGAAGCCAAACTGTCTCTAGAGACACCGTATATTACTGAATTTTGCTTTTCAAAAGAGCTCTTCAAGCTTGAAAAATCATTACCTTCCGTGGTGCATCCCGGGGTGTTATCTTTAGGGTAGAAATATAGCACAATATTCCTCCCATTAGCATCAGGAATTTGGACTTTTTGATTACTGGTTGCCTCACAGGTAGTTGGGTTAATTTTATTCATATAAGCTATAATACGTTGGTTTAAAAAAACAAGCATTCATTTTATCATTGATATGCAAAATATCAGAAATTTTTCAATCATTGCCCATATTGATCACGGTAAATCGACGATTGCTGATCGCTTTATTCAACATTGTGGCGGTCTAAGTGACCGAGAAATGTCTTCCCAGGTTCTTGACTCAATGGATATCGAGAAAGAAAGAGGTATCACAATTAAATCTCAAAGCGTCTCTTTAGACTTTAAGTCAAAAAATGGACAAACTTATCATTTGAATTTCATTGATACTCCTGGACACGTTGACTTTTCATATGAAGTATCTCGCTCACTCTCTGCCTGCGAAGGTGCGCTTTTAATAGTTGACGCTTCGCAGGGGGTTGAAGCACAGACAGTTGCCAATTGCTATACAGCTATTGAAGAGGGGCTAGAGGTTGTCGCTGTACTCAATAAAATAGATTTACCTGCAGCCGAACCAGAAAGGGTTGTTGATGAAATTGAGGACGTTATAGGGGTAGAGGCCCACGAAGCTGTACATGCTAGTGCAAAAGCTGGAATCGGCATAGAAGAAATTTTAGAGCAAATTGTTGAAAGAATACCAGCCCCTGTTGGAGAGCTTAATGCGCCAATTAAAGCATTAATCATCGACTCTTGGTTTGATAACTATTTAGGCGTGGTATCACTCATTAGAGTTGTAGATGGCGAAATAAAAGCTAAAACTAAAATTAAAATTTTCTCAAATGGCGATGAGCATTTGGTTGATGAAGTAGGAATATTTACCCCAAAAAGAACCAAAACAGAAAGCCTAAAAGCGGGTGAAGTTGGCTACTTAATTGCAAGCATTAAAAACATCGATGGCGCTCCAGTGGGCGACACTATTACAGCAAGCAAAAACCCTGTTAGCCTGCCCATTGAAGGATTTAAGCCAGTACAGCCCAGAGTTTTTGCCGGATTATTTCCAACCTCAGGCGAGGATTATGAAAAGTTTAGAGATGCACTTTCTAAGCTAAGACTAAATGATGCCGCGCTTCAGTACGAGCCAGAAAACTCAGATGCGCTTGGATTTGGTTTTCGAATTGGATTTCTTGGTTTGCTTCATATGGAAATTGTGCAAGAGAGACTTGAGCGTGAATATGATTTAGATCTTATCACTACAGCACCGACAGTGGCCTATGAAATTTTAGATACAAAAGGTAAAACATATATGGTCGACAGTCCTTCGAAATTGCCGCCAGTTCAAGAAATCTCTGAGTTTAGAGAGCCAATCATTGCCACTAATATTCTAGTTACCAATGATTATGTAGGCCCAGTTATTAGTCTTTGTGTAGAGAAGAGAGGTATCCAGAAAAGTATTCAGTATTTAGGTAGACAGGTTTCGATCACTTATGAGTTGCCTTTAAATGAGGTTGTTCTAGATTTCTTTGATCGGCTAAAGTCTGTCTCAAGAGGTTTTGCTTCGATGGACTATCACTTTGAACGTTACCAAGTATCTGACCTAATCCGTTTAGATATTCTAATAAATAATGAATCTGTGGATGCTTTAGCTTTGATTATTCATCGTGATAATTCGATTCATAAAGGTCGCGAAATAGCAGTCAAAATGAAAGAGCTAATTCCTCGGCAAATGTTTGATGTTGCTATTCAGGCTTGTATTGGCGCCAAAATAATATCGAGAACAAATGTTAAGGCACTAAGAAAGAATGTGACTGCAAAGTGTTATGGCGGTGATGTATCACGTAAAAGAAAGCTTCTTGAAAAACAAAAGAAAGGCAAAAAAAGAATGCGTTCAATTGGCAGGGTTGATATTCCGCAAGAGGCATTTCTTGCAGTGCTCCATATTGACTAATCAGTTTAATATTATTCAGTTATAGTTGATTCAAGGGTAGTAAACCATTCCGTATGATCATCAGGGCAAACTAAGGTTGGCTTAATTCCTGGAAGCTCCATTGTGCTTCCAAGGGGAACCAGTACCCATCCACGGGCAGTATTTCTTGGCACTCTTGAACCACAAGTTTTACAAGAGGCATTGCCAAATGTGTTCGGTTTAGGCAAAAGGTACTCATTGCGATTATTTTCACCCTTGAGCCATATAAACTGCTCAGGTTTAACAAAAAGGTTAGTTGCAAATGCTGCCCCAGTAACTTTGCGACAGCGTGAGCACTGACACATACCGAAGAACTCGAATGGACCACTCATTTGCCATGAGATTTCACCACACAGACATTCACCGTTTAGTGTTTTATTAGCCATCTTTTAAATCAATTAATTCTAGTCATGATAAACGTTAAGTTATTAATCTTTCTAAGACAAGCTTAGTCCCAAAGTAAGCTAAAACCAGTACTGAAAAAGCAATCTGAGTTGCTAATATAGCATTCCTCCCGCGCCAACCAAACATCTTATGACCAATAGCTATACCTACAAAGACAATCCACGCTATTACAGAGAGAAAGGTTTTATAGCTCAGATTTTGCTCAAAAAATTCAACAACGAAAATAAAGCCAGATGCTAGAGAAAGGGTAAGTAAGATACAACCCATTTTCAGTGTTTGAAAGAAAAAATCTTCCATGGTTTGAAGAGGCGGTAATTTATCAATAAAGGTATTTATATTGTGGTCATGTAGTAGTCTTTCTTGAATCTTTAATAGTATGGATTGAGCTACTGCGATGGAGAGCAATGCATATGCACCGACCGAGAGAAATACGTGTGATGCAATTGATATTGAAACGAGCTTGCTGTTTGTATCAGGAAACAGTAGCAATAATATAACTGAGACTGCAGTGAGCGGGTATACCAAAATTCCGATTACATGGACTGGTTTTGTGAGAGAGGTTAGAAAGAGCAAAGTAGCAACAACCCAAGAAATAAAACTGGTGCTAGTAACTAAACCAAAAAATATGCCATCTCCTTGCCAATAATCTTTCAGGATGTAGGCATGGGAAATGCATGCTATCAAGAGCAATAGGTTTGTGACTGCGCGGTGACGCTTGGTAATATTATCAAGCGTAAAGTATCGAGTTAAAAGGAGTGCCGCCAATAAATAGGTCGCAAAAGGAATGATGTAGAGAGGAGGCATCTATAACTCTATAATCTGAAAACCTATATAATACGATAATTTGACTCAAATTAATCGCAATGTTTGATAATTTATCTGACCGACTGTCCAATAGTTTTAAGGCTTTACAGGGCAAAAACAAACTATCTGAAGCAAACATAAAAGATGCAATTCGGGAAGTAAGGCGCTCTCTTTTAGAGGCCGATGTCGCTCTTGATGTTATCAAATTGTTTATAGAGCGAGTTCAAACAAAATCAATAGGACTAAAGGTAGGTGAAGGGTTAACTCCTTCGCAATCTTTTATCAAGTTAGTTGAGCAAGAGTTAACTGAAATCATTGGCGGTGAAAATATTGCGTTGAATCTTGCAACTCAACCACCAGCAGTGATTATGCTAGCAGGTCTTCAAGGTACAGGTAAGACAACATCAATCGCAAAACTTGCACGCTATTTAAAAGAGAGAGAAAAGAAAAAAATTCTTGTTGTGAGTGCTGATGTATATCGGCCTGCAGCAATCCAGCAGTTAAAAGTTCTAGCAGAACAGGTTGGAGTCGATTTTTTTCCATCAAATCAAAATGACAGTCCTGAAAAAATAGTTTCAGAAGCTAAAAAGCAAGCCCAGAGCCAGTTTCATGATGTTCTTTTAGTTGATACGGCAGGACGTCTGCATATAGATGAAGAGATGATGTCTGAGGTGCAACTATTGCAGCAAAGAGTTAACCCGATTGAGACTTTATTTGTTGTTGACTCGATGACTGGACAGGATGCTGCTCATACAGCAAAAGCGTTTGCTGACACTTTGCCTTTGACAGGTATTATTCTGACTAAAACAGATGGCGACGCTCGTGGCGGTGCAGCCCTTTCTGTTAGACACATTACAGGCAAACCAATCAAATTTTTAGGTGTCGGAGAAAAGACCGATGCACTAGAGCCTTTCCATCCGGACAGGGTCGTTTCTCGTCTGCTAGGTATGGGGGATGTGTTGTCTCTGGTAGAAGAGATATCACGCAAGGTAGACCAGAAAAAAGCGAAAAAAACTGTCCAAAAAATGACAAAAGGCCGTTTCGATCTGGGTGATATGAAGGAGCAGTTAATCCAAATGCAGCAAATGGGAGGTATGGGTTCACTAATGGATAAATTGCCAGGTATGGGGAATATGCCGCAAAGTGTAAAAAATAAGGTTATTGATGATTCACAGAGTAAGCTAATGATAGCCATCATAGACTCAATGACACCCAAGGAAAGGACACACATTAAATTAATCAAGGGTTCACGAAAACAAAGAATTGCAAATGGTTCAGGAACTAACGTCCAGCAAGTAAATAAACTACTCAAACAGTTCGAAAAAATGCAAAAAACCATGAAAAAAATGAGTGGTGGAAAAATGAAAAAGATGATGCAGCAGATGAATCAGATGCAGGGCGAAGAGGGGATGCCCGACTTTTCTAAAATGCCTGGCGGTTTGCCAGGTATGAGTGGGAAGAAGTTTCCATTCTAGATAAGAGTCAAAGTCAGAAGGTTCACAAAGACTGTTTTCAAAAATAGTTATTTTTTGATTGATTTTTGCAATTATTCATATAAAATCAGCGAATTAAATTCTCACTGGGTCTTATTAAATGAAACTTAAATTACGTTTATTGGTAGTACTTTTTGTTGGTTTGCTTGCAGCACAACTGGCTTTTTCAGATGAGACAAGTTCACATGACACGGTTCAGTTTTCGTTGACTGTCACTTCAACAGGCCAATTAAATATTAGTGCAGTAAAGCAAGTAGAAAAAGGAATCAATGCATTTGATGCAATTGACCAGTTAGTAGTAGTGGGTTTTAAGGAGACAGATTGGGGGCCTCAAATCATCTCTTTAGGAGGCATTGAGGCTGTTGGAAATACATATTGGGCGTTCTATGTTAACGGCAAAATGTCGATGGTAGGTGCAAAAGATGTGATACTAGATGATGATACATTTATTCTTTTAAACCTAGAGGCGTTTTAGGGTAGTATGTGTCATATAATTAGAGGAAAGGTTATGGATACTAATGAACGCAAAATTAATTCGAGTTTTACTTATTTGGTCATTTTGGCGATCTTAATTGCACTGGGTATTGCTGGCAGATTGCTACCTCACCCGCCAAACTTTACACCGATGGCAGCTATTGCGCTTTTCTCTGGTTTTATTTTTATGAAAAGGTATATGGCGATACTTGCAGTGGTCGTAACAATGCTGTTAACTGATTATTTTGCATTTGGTTTTCTTTCGCCAGAATGGTTTGCCTCAAAGTCTATGTGGGTTGTCTATCTTTCGTTATTATTCCCAATTGTATTTAAGAACTTTCTGCAGAAAAAGTTAGGTTTTCTGAGAATAGCGGGCGCCGCTCTAGCTAGCTCCACGGTGTTCTTTTTAGCAACTAATTTCGCTGTTTGGGCATTTTCGCCAATGTATCAGAAGACGTGGTCTGGTCTAGTTCTTTGCTACACTATGGCAATTCCTTTTTTCCAAAATACTATCGCCGGAGATTTAATCTGGTCTGGTGTTATTTTTGGCGCCTACTATGCATTATGTAGTTATTCAAATTTAACTGTTTTGAAGCAAAAAAACTCCCTAATATATAGTTCGAACTAGTTAATAAAGTCCTGTCAAAGATGTTTAGTTAAGGAAATTTCTCCTCCTAAAAACATAATCCATTTAATTCAATAAAAAATTTCATAAGTAAGATAAAATTAAATTTTTTATTATTCAATAATAGCTAGTGATTTATCAAATTTTTGGCATTATTTTTCCAGTACTCGCAATAGTTCTGGTGGGCTATTTCTATGCTTCAAAATTTCAGCCAAACATGGATACGGCAAATACAATTAATTTTAATATTTTTTTGCCAGCACTAATGTTTTCTGTTCTATCTAAAGAGTCATTCCAAATTCAAAATTATCAAATTCTAGCATTGTCTGGCGTCATTGTTATTTTAGGTTCAGGAGCTATTGCCTGGATTACTGCAAAGGTTTTAGGCATTAATATTAAAACCTTTGTTCCTCCGATGATGTTTGGCAATACAGGCAATTTAGGTTTACCGATAGCGGTACTTGCATTAGGCGAGATTGCGCTTGGCGCGGCTGTCGTTCTTTTTGTTATAACGATGCTGTTGCATTTTACTTTTGGAGCCTATATATTATCAAAAAATTCAAATTTATTGCCTGTATTTAGATCCCCCATTTTGATTGCAACTCTAGCGGGTATTGGTATTAACCTTATAGATCTTGAGATTTGGTTGCCAGCAACTCAAATGATTGATTTGTTAGGTCAGGCAGCGATTCCATTATTGTTATTTACCCTTGGAACGCGCCTAATTGGTGTTAACTTCGGTGAATGGAAGCTGGGAGTATTGGGGGCCATTTTATGTCCACTTTCAGGGCTGGTGATGGCGTTAATACTCGTTCAATTTTTTTATTTTGAAACCTTGCATTATCAGCAACTCATCATATTTAGTGTATTGCCACCTGCAGTTCTTAATCATGTAATGGCTGAAAAGTATCAGCAACAGCCTGAAACCGTAGCTTCAATCGTAATGATTGGTAATATTGGTAGCTTATTTGTGCTTCCTATTGCACTTTACTATGTGCTTTTAATTAACTAAATAGCTTAAATCAGGGATATAACATGACCAATCATTTAAAGGGTATTTTGATGACTTTTATTGGAGTCGTTATTTTGAGTCCAGACTCCGTACTCATAAGGTTGACTGATGCCGACAGTTGGACAGTGCTTTTTTATAGGGGCTTATTAATGTCGATTGGCGTTATGATGCTTTTGCTTATCACCTATCGCTCAAAGACAATTGTTGAATTTAAGAAAATTGGTAGAGGCGGTTTATGGATAGGTTGGCTGCACGGAATCATGACCGGAACATTTGTGTTTGCAATTATGCATACCTCGATTGCCAATACCCTCGTTATTATTAGTACAGGGCCGATTTGGATTGCAATTATTGCCTGGCTGACGTTACGTGAAAGGGCGAGTTTAGTTACTTGGTTGGCAATGATTATTGTATTTATCGGGATCTATATTGTTATGAGTGCTAATTTTGGTGGACAGAGTATAGTGGGCGACATTTTTGCACTGATTACAGCTATTCTCATGGGCTTTACTTTTACACTTGTGCGCAAATATAAGACCGTCAATATGGTTCCAACGATGGCAGTAGGAGGAATCATTGCCGCAATAATTGCATGTATTTTTGCCCCTACACTTGCCTTAAAGCCTGAAGCAATAATTTATGTTGTTGCAATGGGGGTAATTCTAGCGATATCGTTCAGTCTAATTACCATAGCTCCAAGATATATGCCTGCAGCTGAGGTTGGAATGATTATGCCTTTGGAAACTGTTTTGGGGACCCTAATTGCTTGGAGAGTGATTAATGAAGTGCCCTCGAGTAACGCCATAATTGGAGGCATAATTGTTGTTATTACTTTATTTTGTCATGCTTGGTATAGTACCAATCTAGCAAACAGAGAGCAAAATAAAAAATAAACTCTTATATTGACTAAATTAACTTCTCATAAGTTTTAATATGAACAAACATCTAAAAGGATTATTAATTGCATTTTTTGGAATCTTGATTTTGTCTCCAGATGCTGCTTTGGTGAGACTTGCTAATGCTGATAGTTGGACGATTCTGTTTTGGCGTGGGATATTTTTTACTGCTGGCATTATTGTTATTTTGCTCATAATCTATCGTTCTAAAGCACTTAATGAAGTAATTAATATTGGCAAAGAGGGGATACTTATCGGTTTTTTAACGGCTTTAGGTGGCACTTCATTTATTTTGGCAATTCATTACACATCTATAGCTAAAACACTGGTCATAATTAGTACTTCGCCTATCATGGTTGCGATTGTTTCTTTGCTGATGCTAAAAGAAAAGCCTACCTTATATACATGGCTCTCGATGATTATTATATTTATTGGAATTTATATTGTCATGGCTGGAGATACAAGTGGCATAAATTTAATGGGTAATCTTTTCGCTTTGACTTCGGTAGTTATTGGGGGCTTTTCTTTCACTCTTTTGAGAAAATATAATAACGTAAATATGATTCCAGCAATGGCTGTAAACGGTTTAGTGATAGCCTTAATTGGCTTTATTATTGCAGATTCATTAGTCTTATCGTCCCAATCTATGTTGTATGTTTTTGCGAGTGGAATTGTTGTTGCTGTTTCATTTAGTTTAATAACAATTGCTCCGCGATATATCACGGCTCCTGAAGTTGCAATGTTTTTTCCACTTGGCACGGTATTGGGGACTTTAATTGCCTGGATTATGATTAAAGAAGAACCTTCTAGTAATGCTTTGATTGGAGGTTCTATCGTTATAATAACTTTATTTTGTCACGCATGGTATAGTGCCAGGCTGTCACCAAAGTAAATAATAAATAAACAATTAAAAAATTATGAATAGTCAAGCAATAAAAGCTGATTTATTGATGCTCATTGCAGCTGTCATCTGGGGGTTTGCTTTTGTGGCTCAACGCGAGGGCATGGAAACAATGGGTCCATTTTTATTTAATGGAGTCAGGTTTTTAATTGGTGTAGTAGCTTTATCTCCAGTAGTTTGGTATCTATCAAAAAAACCACAACCAGATCACAAAGCTGAAGTATCAACAAAAAAGCTATTGATTGCAGGCACTATGGCAGGTTTACTTTTGTTTATAGCAATTAGCTTCCAACAGTATGGTTTGCAATTTACAACCGCAGGTAAGGCTGGTTTTATTACTGGTTTGTACATCTTTTTTGTGCCATTAATTGGGTTATTTTTTGGTCAAAAAACGGGTTCTGGTACCTGGTTAGGAGCAACAATTGCTTTGATTGGCTTATATCTTCTTAGCATCAAGGAAGACTTTAGTATTGCTGAGGGTGATTTGCCACAACTGATCTGTGCAGTTTTCTTTGCATCGCATGTGTTATATATAGGCTACTTTGCAAAACTGATGGACCCTCTGAAACTTTCGCTGGTTCAATATGTAGTAACCGGGATTCTAAGTTTATTGATTGCAATTGTCGTTGAATTAATTACTTGGGATATGATTATGGAGACAGCTATCCCCTTGCTTTACGCTGGCGTTATGTCGACTGGTATAGCATATACATTGCAAGTAGTGGCGCAGCAACATGCGCATTCTTCCCATGCGGCGATAATCTTGAGCCTCGAGGGAGCCTTTGCAGTGTTAGGTGGCTGGTTGCTGTTAGATGAATATTTATCGACAAGAGGCCTTTTGGGTTGTGGATTGATGCTTACAGGCATGTTCTTATCCCAATTATTACCCAAGTTGGATACAGTTTATAGAAAGAAATAGAGATCAAGACTAAGTTGTTTTTTATTGATACATAATTAAATGAGTTGAGATTTTGCAAAACATAATCGAACTTCAAAATATTACCGTTTTTCAGCAAAGAAACAAAGTCTTTGAAAACTTTTCTTTGTCTCTAGAAAGAGGCCAGAATACAGTTATTTTAGGTCCTAATGGAGCAGGTAAAACAACCTTACTTAAGTTGTTAAATCGTGAACTTTACATTGTAGCGAATGAAAATAGCAGTATTAAAATTTTTGGAAAAGATCGCTGGAATGTTCATGATTTGCGTGCTCATTTAGGAGTTGTTTCGCACCACTTACAGAATAATTATTCTAACAGTGCACTAGGTCTTTTCGTAGTGCTGTCAGGTTTTTATGCTAGCGACGGAATATGGCAGCATCAGAACTTTGATAACGAACAACTAGAGCTTGCCCATCAGACCATGAAATTGTTGGGCATAGAAGGCTTGCAATCTCGTCAATTCTCAACGATGTCTACTGGCGAACAGCGAAAGTTTCTATTAGCTCGTGCTTTGGTACACAACCCTGAAGTTCTCGTACTTGATGAACCAACAAGTGGCCTTGACTTGCGTGCGTGCTTTCAATATCTTGAAATTATCCAAGACCTTATGAGTGCCGGTAAAAATGTTATTTTAGTTACTCACCATATTCACGAGATTCCGCCTGAAATTAATAGAGTCATTCTATTGAAAGAATGTAAAGTGATAGATGATGGTGACAAAGCCAGAATTTTAACAGGCAAAACTTTAAGCAGTTTATTTGACAGGCCTATTAATATTGTTGAGCAGAATGGCTACTATCAGGCTTTGCCAGGATAATTAAGGTTTATTAACTCGATACCTTGCAGATTTGGCGTGAGCTTGTAGGCCTTCGCCATCAGCCAACGTTGCAGCAACTCTGCCTAATGTATTGGCGCCATCTCTAGAGGCCATAATTAGACTCGATTTTTTCTGGAAATCATAAACACCTAGTGGTGAGGAGAATCTCGCAGTGCCAGATGTAGGAAGTACATGGTTCGGTCCCGCACAGTAGTCACCTAAAGCTTCACAGGTATGTCTACCCATAAAGATTGCTCCCGCGTTTATTATGCTGTCCAGTAGAGATTCGGGGTCGCCAACAGAAAGTTCAAGATGTTCTGGTGCAATTTTATTTGATATTTCAATAGCCTCTGATAAGTCCTTGGTATGAATCAGTGCGCCACGATTCTTGAGAGCTGTACGAATAATATTTTTTCTGTCCATTGTGGGTAGAAGTTTTGCAATACTTTTTTCAACTTCATTAATAAAGTTTTGATCAGGGCAAAGTAATATTGATTGCGCATCTTCATCATGCTCTGCTTGTGAAAACAAATCCATTGCAATCCAGTCTGGGTCTGTATTTCCATCACATATAATAAGAATCTCAGAAGGGCCGGCAATCATGTCAATGCCAACATGGCCAAATACAGCTCGCTTTGCTGTAGCGACATATATGTTTCCAGGCCCAACTATCTTGTCAACCTTCGGTACACTTTCAGTTCCATAAGCTAAAGCTGCAATGGCTTGGGCGCCACCGATTGTAAAGACCTTATTGACACCAGAAATAAACGCTGCTGCCAGTACAAGCTGGTTGATTTGTCCGTTTGGGGTTGGCACGACCATGACGAGCTCCTTAACACCGGCTACCTTGGCAGGTATTGCATTCATTAAAACTGAGGAAGGGTATGCTGCCTTGCCTCCAGGAACATATAAACCAACTCGATCCAAAGGAGTTACTTTTTGACCAAGCATCGAGCCATCCTCTTCAGTGTAAGTCCAGGTTTTCTGCTTTTGCTTTTGGTGGTATTGTTCGATCCTTTCAGCGGCAATGTCTAAGGCCTTCCTTTCGGCATCTCCTAGCTCTTTGTAAGCTGACTCAATATCTGTACGGCTTATTGTAAGGTCGGCCAATGAATCAGCATTGACGTTGTCAAATTTAACTGAATAATCAATGAGAGATTTGTCACCATCAGTACGAACTGAAGATATTATTTCATCAACCGTATCAGCAACTTGTTTGTTTAAAACGCCTTCATATGTGAGCAAAGCAGAGAGTTTAGCTTCAAATTCAGGCTGTTGAGAAGAAAGCTTGGTAATCATAGACTCTCTTCAATTTTTGCAATCCATCTATTGATTTCTCTGTGTTTAGTGTTAAAGGATGCGGAGTTGACTATCAGCCTCGAGCTTATATCATAAATATGGTCTAGCGCTATCAAGCCATTTGCTTTAAGAGTGTTACCAGTATCAACTAGGTCAACTATGCAGTTTGCTAGTCCTACTATTGGTGCCAACTCCATCGCGCCAGAAAGCTTGATTACTTCAACCTGTCTCCCTTTTGACTGAAAATAACGTTTGGTGGAGTTGGTATATTTGGTGGCTATTTTGAGAGTGTTTTGATTCATGTCGCTTTCATCTCGTGCAGCAACCATCATACGGCATTTTGCAATTTCCAGATCTAGTAGCTCAAAAAGCCCTAAACCTCCATGCTCTAAAAGTACATCTTTTCCAGAGACGCCGATGTCAGCAGCACCATGCTGAACAAAAACCGGAACGTCACTTGCGCGTAGAATAATGACTTTGACGTCATCAAGGTTTGTATTAAGAACAAGCTTTCTACTGCTTAGTTCTTCAGTGGATATGTTTAAACCTGCCTTTTTCAACAAAGGAAGGGCCTGTTCTAATATTCGACCTTTTGAAAGAGCTATAGTTAGCATAATATATTTTATTTGTTGAAATTATTCTAGTGCTGAACTCGGTCTATATCTGCGCCTAGCATCTTAAATTTTTCCTCGATCATTTCATAACCACGGTCAAGATGATAAACACGTTCAATAGTTGTAGACCCTTCTGCAGCAAGACCTGCCAAAACAAGACTTGCAGAGGCTCTAAGATCTGTCGCCATCAAGTTCGCGCCCTTGAGGGATTTTACCCCTTTACATACAACTGTGTTGCCTTCCAGTTTAAGGTTTGCTCCCATACGGTTGATTTCAGGAACATGCATAAAGCGGTTCTCAAAAATGGTTTCTGTAATTGTGCTACTACCCTTTGCTATGGAGTTAAGGGCAACAAATTGAGCCTGCATATCGGTCGGAAAGTTCGGGTACGCACTAGTTCGAATATTAACTGCTTGCGGCCTTCTACCTTTCATGTCAAGTTTGACTGAGTTTTTATTTGTCTTTATGTCAGCTCCAGTCTCAATAAGTTTTCCAATTACTGAGCGCATCGAGTCTGGTTCAATGCCGTTAACAGTAATGCAGCCGCCAGTGATTGCAGCTGCTACCAGGTAAGTTCCAGCTTCAATGCGGTCCGGACATATTTTGTATTCTGTACCGCTAAGTCTGTCAACTCCTTCTATGATAAGTGTCGAGCTATTTTCACCGGTTATTTTTGCTCCCATTTTATTTAAACAATAGATTAAATCAGTAACTTCAGGTTCCTGAGCAGCATTACTGATTGTTGTAATACCATTTGCTAATGTGGCAGCCATAATTATATTTTCGGTTGCAGTTACAGAGATCAAATCAAAGTTGATTTGCGCTCCTTTAAGTTCCTTAGTGCTAGCATAAATATAGCCATTTTTTAACTCAATTTTCGCGCCCATTTTTTCTAGCGCATTTAAGTGCAGGTCAACTGGCCGAGTTCCGATAGCACAACCACCAGGCAAAGATACTTTCGCTTTTTTGTATTTTGCTAACATTGGACCTAACGTCAAGATTGATGCTCTCATCGTTTTAACGAGGGAATACCCTGCCTCTAAATTATCAAGGTTTGACGAGTCAATTAAAATAGACCCGTCCTCTTCTAGGACAAAGTTTGCTCCCATCTCCATCAAAAGCCTCAGAGTAGTTGAAACGTCGCTCAGTTGAGGTGTATTTGCAAGCCTTAGAGGCTCATCAGCAAGAATAGACGAAAAAAGGATTGGAAGGGTGGCATTTTTTGAACCAGATGTTTTAATGTTTCCATTTAGACTATTACCACCTCGAATAACTAGTTTAAACATTTATT
>UINC01000205.1_pt1 | contig 15853 bp, 15 predicted proteins | sample 5385821 | NCBI WGS metagenome assembly UINC01 (sample SAMEA4666929, study PRJEB26691) | marine metagenome | isolation source: Pacific Ocean | place: Pacific Ocean | collected 2011-10-13 | reverse complement strand
TCCTCAACGCTACAATCTAGAATCCCCAAATCAATCAACCCTTGGGCTAGCACAGCTGAAGTGGCTCTGTGCATTGAAAGCCAAACTGAACCGGCTTGGCATGCCTCAATACCAGCCAATTGTGCTTTCAGTACGAGTTCGTAAATCTCTCTTTGTTGGTCGCTGAATTTCCCACTGACTGGCCATGTCCGGGTGATGTCGGAAGCATACCCGGAAACCTCGCATCCAGCATCGACTAGGACCAGTTCTCCCTCAGCGATTACGCTTTCATTGGCATTGTAGTGTAGGATGGTGGCATTGTCACCACCACCTACGATTGACGGATAGCTCCAGCGGCTCTTGCTTGCCGTGAAATGGGCCTCTATGACGGACTGTATCTGCCACTCACCTATACCGGCGTATCCCTTACTAATAGCGGCAACATGGGCAGCAGAAGCGATGTCTGCAGACTCCAGCATCAATCGTATCTCCTTATCGGACTTGCGTACTCGCATTTCATCCAGTATAGAAGTGGGGTCAGCAGAATCTATGTCGATGCTGCTGTTCACTATTTCATCCAAAGTTGAATTGAGGCCTTGAATCAAGTATGCCTGTTTACAAGAATCGAGATGAGTTCCAGCAATGTCCTTTAGATCATTGATAGAATGGGCTTCATGAACTGGCCACCCCGAAGCAGCGCCCTCAGTGCCCACTCTACGACCTGTCCAGATCTCGGCCTTGGTATCACGAGGTTGGACGAAGAGGGTTGTGACCCACGAATCAGCGACATGATGGGCCATGAAAACTGCTTCTGGCTCATCCCAGCCACACAAATATAGCATATACGAGTTGGCACGGTAAGGAAAAGAAGTATCATTCGAACGGTACGAAACAGGGTTGGTAGGAATTAGTACTAAGCTGTCAGTTGGAATCTGCTCCAATAGACGAGACTGCCGTCCATGGTATTCTTCGAACGTGAAAGGCAAAGTTACCATCATCATCCTTCCCACGAAAGTTCGTTATTAGTGCTGTGCAAAGGCTATCCGTAATCAAACCCACTTGGGAATCTGGTGTTTTGCCTCAGAGGTTTGCCTTCGCCTAATTACAGCGTAAAGCAAGAACCCTATCGATCCGAAGAGGACAATTATGGAGTTGGGGATATGTTCTCTTTGTTCGGCATCTGACACGGTGATTGTCAGGATGGCAGTAGCACTGTCATCGTCGGATACCTCAATGATGAGCTCATACTGATTTTCGATTCCCTCAGGCCATGACATTTCCCTATGCAGACCTTCGTAAATAGGGACGTTGTCGATTCTCCAAACGTACCTTAGTGAATGGAGGTCGTTGACCGTATCGCTACTTTGTGAGGCATCGAAACTGGTAGTTGACGATTTTGATAGGCTGACTGAATCACCGTCGAATATTGATTCTCCATCTATTTCCAGACGAACTATTGGGGCGAGGTTTTCTATGACAAACGATTTGGTTGTAGTAGCCAGGTTTCCAGCTTGATCTATTGCGGTTAATGACAATTCGAACTCACCAGAGTAGTCAGTCGAAACTGAGTATGTACGAATGTCATGACCTGAAATGACATCAATGGGAACGCTTCCGGTGTGGGAAGGACGTCTTAGTGTCCATATGTAGTCAATACCGGTTCTACCCCAAACAGCATCATCGGTTTCGCTGCTATCGAAGAGTAGTTCACTAGAGCCTTCGATAGCAGAATCTGGACCAGTGATAATAGATTCGGGAGGAGTGTTATCTATTCGCAATCTCATGCAGGACTCTGATATATCTGAAGAATCATCATCGGAAGCGAAAACAAAAATGTCGTGCCATCCATCTCCGAAGTCAGAGACGTCAATTTCGGAGGTAAATGACCCCGTGTCCCAATCGACTGAAGAAATTTTGTCAAAGATTTCTTCTGAGTCGAGAATTTCCGCGGAATCTTGCTCACTACACTGGGTGGTAGTTTCAGACTGGATCATCTTGGCTTGTAGCATGGGTTCAGAGTCCCCTATGCTAAAGGAGTGGCCCTGGAGTAGGAAATATCCGCTTGCCCAGGACCCTTCCCCCGGGGAATCGAGGAATATTGTGGGTGGAAGTAATTGCGTAGCTCCGTGAAGGAAAAGCGACCGGATCGCTTCAATCGGATTTTCTAAAGTCTCCTGGGCGAGAATATGAAGGTTGCAAGCGCAAGGCATGACGTTGTGAACATCGATAATGAATGAGAATTCCCACCGGGGCCGAGAAGATTGCACATCCATCTCTATGAGTACATCTGTGAGGATACCCGAGGCCAGAATATCATCTGAATTTGAAAGATGCCACCAGACAGAAGTGGGCAGCTCTTCGTTTTCTATGTAGCCAGCAACGATGACGTCTTGATTAGTGACCATTCCGTTCTCTAGGTCGACAGAGATGATGATTGGGTCATCAAAATGGTTTGTTGCGACAACTGTAAGTGGTGATAGAATAATCAGGAGGGTTAGTATCGAGGGTAGAGAAGTGGCGCCCTTCATGAATAATCGCGCTGAGCGAACAGTATTGAACCCCATGCAATGATGATTGCTATCTTTCTGAGATTTGCATTTGCCATGAGAGCTCGTCTAACCAGAGACCCAAGGTATTTTTGTCAACAAACTCATGGCTCGACTCTGCCGTCAATACGCATTCACAAGCAGCAGCAGCCAAAGTGGTGGCATCTGTCATGCTGTAGCCATGCCCAAGTGCGGCTGCAAGTGCGGTTGCAGCAGCATCGTGAAGCCCAATTTGCTGTTCTGGGGCAGGTGACATACACGGGAAGAACTGCACAGAGCCATCAGATTGGTACAGGGTCACCCCATCGACCCCACCAAGCACGACAAGGGAATCCCAACCATAACTCTCAATGAGATGCGCAGCAGTTTCCCGGGAGCCTTCGAGCATCGAACGCCGTCTCAATAACTCCAGACCTCGTATTTCAAAGAGGACCACGGTGGCATTTCTGCTTTTCTCAAGTCCGGTAAGTTTCGGATCAACTATTACTGGAATGCCAATTTTGTGCGCCTTTCGGATTAGTAAATGAGAGCCTGACGCATCAATGACTCCTTTATCATAGTCAGAGATCACTAGGGCACAACTGTCTTTCAAGGACTCAAGTGCTGATGTTGCCAATGCTTCAGAAACGTCTGAAGAGAGTGGCTCTTGGGGCCCCCGATCTGCTTGCAGCAGAATCTGACTCCTCTCAAGAAGACTCTCCCTGCTTCCGTAGAACCTAATCTTAGTCAACGTCTTCCTACTTTGAACTACAATGATTTGGTCTGTTGAGATTCCTTCGGTAGAAAGCATGTTTGAGATACTCGACCCCTCCGGATCGTCACCTATGCTACAGTGGAACCTCACATCCATTCCAAGTGAGTTAAGCCCAAGCGCGATATGAGCGGATGCACCCGGGGACTCTTCTGAGCGGATGACTTTCATCACTGGGACTGGGGCGGTGGAATTGAGATTGTTAGAATATCCGTGGTGATATCTATCAAGCATTGTGTCCCCTATTAGAGTGACCTTGGATCCATCGATCTCATCGAGCAGAAGCCTCAGCTTCTTGAGGCGGTCAACGCGATTTTGTGCAGCCCCGTCCAACATGGATGTACCAACGCATGGGGGAATGACGGATGAGATTTGGGGATACCGTCTATATCAAATCGCCAACGCCAACGGGTAAGATGCAACCTGTGGATGGGGGATGGAAGTACCTCGGCCAGTCAGCGGGCAGATTATGGGACAAGTCTGCAATCGGGTTTCCAGATGGGCAAGGAGGACTGATACTATGCGACTCAGAGGTAATCTTCTGTCACGACCACAGAAACTTGGAGTGGCCTAGTTCTGATTGGCTGGGTGAGTGTATATCATCCAAGCCAGAGGTCCTCTTCGAGGCTGCGGTACTAGAGGCACTTAGGGTACCTGGGAACAAGGTTGTTTTTCGTGGGTGCCTAACCTCGCTAGAACTGGGGCATAAAAGGGACACCTGGGGACTGCGCTGGACATCAAACTCCCATCCGAACAAGGATATTGCCGTGGCGGAGGTCAGATGGTTCCACGCTTCCGAGAGATTCGATGCCGTTGATCTTTACCACTGGTGTGTTTCTGTAACTGATAGTGGTAGGTTGGCAGAGATTTTGGTAGTCGATGATGAACATTCGGTGGTAACGTACAGATTACACCCATCGGATCCAAAGGGAAACCGAGCACCCCCAACCAAGGAAGAATTGTCCATGATTTCTTCATTCCATTCGGTCTCTCTTGACAATGGGGGAGCCTACTTTCCTGATTTCGAAAATTGGCCTTGTGATGTCATTGGCATCCCAGTACACGACGGTAGGCAGCTTGGGCCATACGAAATTTTTCTGGTGTCATCATCAAAGGATGATGAACTTCATCAATCCTCAAATGACGCCAGCATTTTGCAAGATCTATGGCAGAGGGGGCTGCATTCGCGACCGGGATTCAAATATGGGACTAGATGGAGGTGCTACGAGCGTCAATTGGGTGACGGGCATGCTCCTTGGCTGGTAGTCAATCCTGCAGAAGCGCCACAGGATTGGGGAAGTACCTGTCTTGCGTCAAGACTTGCATCGGGCGTGAACAAGCATTGGCTCCACCCCATTTCTGTCGATGGGGTATGGAGGTACTTGGAGGTGGCTAGGCCGCCTCCCGACTCAAGATGGGCAAACCCATCTCGCAAGTAGTCACTCGTCCCTCTTTCCAGTGGCCACAGAGGCTGCCAATAGCAAGCAAATGAGGGATACTGCGTTAGATGGGGCAGCTAACCATCTAAGAGGCCCTGATATGGGAAAGTCCCGCTCTGCATGGAGGATAATGGGAACCCTCTGTTCGAGCTTGTTCGAGTCGATGAAGACCAGCTCCCCCCTAGCGATCATTCCGGGCTCCAGCAATCCAGAAGGGTCGATTTGCAATATAATCGAGTCACCTGGTTCAAATCGTACCTGATTCGCAACATTGGCTACTCTGTCTGCTGCTCCATCGATGGAAACCGAATATGTCCTAGGTCCCGTACCTTCTGAATTTGGATTTAGATTAATGGTGGATGGCTCATCCCAAGGTACGATCGCCTCAAGAGTCTCATTCGATAGACGGTGGGGAATCGAATACCACTCCAAAGACAGGTCATAGGGCGGATGTCCCTCGCACCCCATAGTTCCGGAAATGCGACCGCTGTCACCGGGAAAAACACCAATTGCATTAGTATCTAGTATTGAAACTTCAAGATATTGGCGGGCATTATCCACTTGGATTAGGTTGATTGATTCTGCAGTCGTTAAGTTGGTGACCAAGATGCAGGTTTGCAGTGTACTAACGATAGCAGTAGCCATTTCACCGGGCAGCAACACTATTGGCGATCTGGGAGTAACAACACTTGCTATTGGATTCTCATCCTTGGTGTATTGGATTTGTATCTGATCTTCAGAAACATTGTTTACCAGGATTGTCCAATTTACCAGCCTTCCACGGTTGTCCCTGATTTGATAGCCGGACGAACCGAACGATTCCCCTTCAGTGAACACATCCCCCTGACTTCCGTAGTCCCTGGCCCTGAGCAGTGCGTCATCGCCGTCCGCCTCGACAATCCTAACCCACGCCTTTGCCGGATCCGTGTTAACAAGGTTGTCACCAATGTCACCATAGTTTGTGTCCTGCTGCTCCACGAGAATGCCATGGCCAGGCAGCCCACTGTCGAAACCGGAATTGGCCCGGTACGTCACCCATACGAATTCTCCCGGGGCAATTTTGATTGCCATGGGACTCCCTCCCTTGGGGATTGGCTTCAAGGTATACGAGTTTGATTCATTGAATGAGGTTAGTGGGGGAAGTAAGCCGGATAATACTGCTTGACTGGACATGCCGGGCCCAGTCAGTCCACCAATCAGATCCAGAGTCGAAGATGAGGGGAGGGATGGGAGATTGCCGTCTTCAATCCAGTTTCCGCTAGCCATGATTCCCCAATCACCCAACCCATGCCAGTTCCGAGTTGGGGTTTCACTGTGGACATCATAAAGGTCAACTGCGCCCATTTGATGAAGCATCTCGTGGATTAACACGCCCAACCCCCCGTTGATTGAGACCATGGTGTAGTGTTCGAAAGAGAAGTCACCTTTGGCGATGGAGTCTTGCAAAGGGGAATAATGGCTCCAGATTGAAGAGGAGGGGGCCCCTAGTTCCTGAGCTTCTCCTGAATGAAGGATCAAGAGTCTGTCAATCACACCGTCTCCATCGAGGTCCCAATCAGATAAGTCAATGCCAGAGGGGAGAGCATCGATTGCTGCTGCAGCTAGATCCGATGCTCCCCCATAGCTACCTCCGACATCCCTCTCATCGGATGAGTCCTTGCCCCATTCGGATTCTGGGTGGGGAGACTGCCAAACCTGGTCAATCATTGTGATGCTGAGAGAGGAACGATTACCGCTCATTTGTTCTATGTATGCATGAGCTGAAGTATCCCCTTCAAACAATGAAAGAGGGATGTTTACTGGAAATGGCTCGTCAGGGAAGGCCACCCTGAGTACAAGCCAACGCTCGTCGGATTGCAAGCCGACTAGTTCGTATCCATTTACTGAGTTTGATCCCTCCCGGTCAAATGCATCATCTATCCAAGATGAGTTGGTCTGCGCCCAAGCGCCCAACATCAGGAGGACGACAACTAGTGCGGCCCGATGTTTATCCACGGCATAACGACCGGACAAGGAGATTTCAAATCAATGCCCATCTGCTATAGTAGCGCGTCATTAAGGGAGTTGGTTCGCCACGACTCGTCTGCAGACGAGATTTCATCCAACCAACTGAGTCCCCTGACCTCACACCCAAAGGTCCGCAGAGAATTCTGTAATACCTGAGGTATGGGGGCACCATCGCATCCCGACACCACCAACCGGGTGATTCCAGAATGGAAGGCGAGATCTAGGAGTCCGTCTTGCTCGGGCTTGTTTAGGCAAAGGGCATCGCATCTGGGAATAGCAATTCCAGGAGGCTCGAAATTTTGTGGGAACCTCGGACACGAACCCTCGCATCCACAATCAAGCAATGCTAGTCTGATTGGGGTTCCTTCGGAGTCTTGCATATTCATGATATCGAAGCGCCGCCGTCCTAGAGGAGCGACAGGGATTGTTTGTGAAAGAGCGTCAGCTGAAGATGCAATGCAAATTGCAATCAGAATCCTGAGTCCGTCGAATTCGACTGGTAAGGTAATGACCAATGTACCCCCTGAAATGATTAATATCCTGTATCTGAGTCTAGTCTCAGCGACTTCAATCAGACCATATAGCCTAGCTAGACCGATTGAGACCGCGGTCAACGACCACACGATCAATATCCAAGACGCACCCAATGCAAGAGAAAACACCGAAGCCGCATCATAGCTTACGCCCACTCCATCAAGAGAACCTGCTAGTTTGACGAATCCAATTAGTTTGGGTAATGCGAAGGCCCAGACAACGATAATTAGCAGTGGGACGAGAATAGTGGAGATGAGCAAGACGGCGGATAACCATGAGCGCTCACTAGGTAGCAATCCAGAGTGTGAGAACCTTTGGATCAGAATTGACGTGAGTGGCATTGCCGAAGTAAATGCGAGGACCAGTACCAGTGACCATCTAGCCTCAATCCAATCGAATGGCCCATAGATCGTGAGGTTTTCATTTTCAGGGCCGGTATGAAGTGGTAGCAAATCGAGCCAAGTTGTCATGATGTGGCTAACGAAGAACGACCAAAATATGCACAATGCCCCCAATGCTATGATTGAGGATCGTAACAGTCTGTGCAAATCTGCAAGATGCACAGAATATTGAGAGGAATTTTCAGTAATGTGAAATTGAGACATGTCACATTAGGTCCCGAACCTTAGGTTCTTTTCGTGCAGCAATCACTGTTCGATAGACTCCGTAAGCAGCCCAAGCGCTAATGAAAAAGGTGGAACCAATGGCAAATTCAGCGAAGTCCACTCCTTGGAATACCATGGATTGGTCTGAGGCAGACCAACTGACACCGAGGTAGAAGGAGAAGGAGCCAACGAGCCCCCTGCGAACCCCTTGGGGGTATGCAAGCTCGCTTGCTAGGTATTCGGGCCCCTCGTCGTATCTGCGCTCCAATATTTCACGTTGAACGACGGCACCGACCAAGAGGGCAACAAGGCTGGTCCAGAAGAAGAGGTTGCCTTGGGAGAATACCTCGGCTGCTATGGCGTTCTGGCGTACCTGCTCAAGATAATCCTCTGACTCCTCAATCACGAAGAGGGTATCGTAGGTGCCGACTGAGATAGTCCTGGTTTCTAGAGTTGAGGACGACTCAGTGGTAGTGACTGTGCCAGGTGGGTTGATTGAGAACGACAGGAGGTTCCAGTAGTCAGTTTCGTCTGGAATCCCCCCTGCATCAACTGAATTCCCAGCCAACCAAAACTGCACTAAGCCGACGTCCTCGCTAGGGGCGGTCCAACTCAACTGCCAAACACCATCGTTGTCTGTCTCCGAATGCGACACGTCGTCCGGTCGATCATCGGCCATTCTGATATTTTGGTCCTCTTCCCACGCAAACACACCCATAGCATCAGATGAGAGTAGGAACCCGGCTCTTGTGTTACCATCCCCACCCGAGAGAGTGAGAGAATCAGCTACTGTGACAATAAATTCGTACTCGTGGGCGGGCTCGTACATCAGTGGAACCCCAGTGATCATGACTACGGCACGATCCGAGGGGGCGCCGTTGTTGTGACAGGTGCATCCGTACTTCACGGTAAGGTCATCGTTGGAGTTCACAGCGCTAGGCCCGGAACTCATGGCAATCGATGGAATCGAGAGGGCCAGCAAGATAAGTCCGCATATGGCTAGTCGACTCGTTCCCATTCGCACTCTATCGCCTGTATTGCCTCGTCAGCAGGGGTCTCATAACGGTTGGGGGAAGTAGGCTTCACAACTCCTTGATGGCTGCATTCAACTCGTGCATCATCTTCTTGCCATCGCCAAAGAGCATCATAGTCGAATCTTCGTAGAAAAGGTCGTTGTCAACCCCCGCATATCCAACAGACAAACTTCGCTTTATGATGACTACTATCCGGGCAACGTCGGCGTTGATTATGGGCATTCCACCAAGTGGCCCCTCACCGGTTCTTGCCACTGGGTTGACAGTGTCATTAGCTCCGATGACTATAGCGACGTCCATGTCGGGCATATCGTTGTTGATGTCTTCCATTTCGATTAGCTGCTCGTAAGGAACGTTGGCCTCGGCAAGTAACACGTTCATGTGCCCGGGCATTCGTCCCGCAACGGGATGAATCCCATAGCTCACCTCGACCCCCCGGGCCTCCATGAGATCAGCGAATTCCTTCACTGCATGTTGCGCTTGGCTAACCGCCATTCCATATCCAGGGATGACAACGCACCTAGTGATGCCATCACAGACCATAGCGACCTCAACAGGATCGCTGCCGACCTTAGTTCGTGAGAGCTGGGCTTTGCCGGCAGTGCCACCGAACGTCTTGAACAATACGTCTGGCAAAGTTCTGTTCATTGCCTTGCACATGATGAAGGTGAGGATCAATCCTGCGGCACCGACCATCGAACCCGCGATTATCAGCACATTGTTCCCAATCACGAACCCAGTGAATGCTGCTGCAATTCCCGAAAGCGAATTCAGCAAACTTACGACTACTGGCATGTCAGCACCTCCAATTGGGATGACGAAGATGATTCCCAGAAGGCTGGATATGGCCACTATGGCCCAAATGTAGTTCTTGTTGGATGGTTCATTGATGGTCATCCAAATCAAGCCGAATGAAGAAATCAGGAGAGCCACCTTCACACCGTTCAGCCACGGAGGGCCCCAAGTGGGAAATCTAACCCACTTTCTGGAAAATGGCATCTCGAAGCCACCCTTGAGCTTCATCATAGCTACAAGTGAACCTGTCAAAGTCATCCAGCCAACCAGACCGGAAAGGCCGATGGCCACCCACACAGCATAGAACTCAACACCAGGTTCAGGGACGTTGCCCCTCTGTAACCTACCCAGAACCTCTGAAAGAGCAACAAGGGCGGACGCCCCCCCACCGAAGCCGTTGAACAGGGCAACCAGCTCGGGCATACCGGTCATCTCGACCTTTGTGGCCATCAAAGTGCCAATCAGTATCCCTATGGCCAACCCCCCAACGATCAACTCCCAGCCGATAATCCCCTCTGTGTACATTCTCGATAGGGTTACTAATATTGCAAGAAACATCCCCAACGCCCCCAACCTGTTTCCTCTAGGAGCAGTCTTTGGGCTAGACAACTGCTTAATCCCGAAGATGAAGAGGGCTGCAGCGAATAGGTAGCCTATGTCCCAGACGGCTGTGTTAACCATTCACTTACCACCCCCACGCCTTTTGCCAGCAATCATCTCCAGCATCTTGTTGGTGACCATGAAGCCGCCAACTACGTTGATGGTGGCCATTACCAAGGCGATGAACGCCAACCAGGCGGCAGTCCCCGGATCACCGGAGTTGAATGTTGTGTTAGAGAGGATTAGCGCCCCTACGATGGTGATGCCGGATATTGCGTTAGCACCGGACATCAAAGGTGTATGGAGAGTAGGTGGAACCTTGCTGATGAGCTCAAAGCCAAGGAAAATTGCCAGAACGAAGACAGTGATGCTTCCAACAAGAGCAGCGACGGTGAGACTCAGTCGACCACCTCCGCCAATCTAGACTGATTGGGGTGAATCTCGCCGCCACTGCATAGAAGCACGCCACCCATTCCAGGAACGTGTAACTCATCACCCTCAGGGGCGCCAACCAGTACATCGTCCCCCAGATCCAGTACAAGTGAGTCATCCCTCACAAGAGTTGTGAGGAAGTTCGTCATGTTGTTGGAGTACAACATGCTCGCTGTGGCAGAAAGCTCTCCAGGTAGATTGGTGGTCCCGATGATGATGACCCCGTTGTTGGTGGTCATCACCTCCCCGGGACGGGTCAATTCGCAATTACCACCCACATCAGCGTTCATGTCAACGATGACAGACCCCGGCTTGAAGGTAGAAACGGAGCTTGCAGGGACAGTGATGGGAGCAGGTCGGCCGAAAATCCTAGCAGTGGTAATCACTACATCAGCGTCACGAGCGACCTTGCAGACAGTATCATTGACCTTCTGGATAAATTCGGGTGTTAGGGGCTTGGCGTATCCGGACTTGTCCTCGAAGTCATCCATGCCCTCTACCTCGATGAAACGTCCGCCCACCGATTCGATCTGCTCAGCAGCTGACTTGCGCACGTCAGAGGCATATACGATGGCACCGAGCCTCTTGGCAGTGGAAATGGCCTGCAATCCCGCTACGCCTGAGCCCATGACGACGAACTTAGCAGGGCGGACGGTACCTGCGCTGGTTGTCATCATCGGGATTGCTCTTGGCATGTGCGCCGCACCAAGAAGCACAGCCTTGTATCCAGCTAGGTTATCTTGGCTTGAGTTGACATCCATCGCCTGAGCACGGGACAGCCTACGTGGTATCATGTCCATGCTGAACAATGTGATTCCGGCAATAACGGCGTCCTTGACCCTGCTAGTATGGCGGAATGGGTCCACTATGCAAGCCAGCATCTGTCTTTCAACCATGGAAGTGATATCTGGCATAGAGATGGAAGACACTATGTCGGCAGATATTGCAGTTGAATGGTCTGACATCGAAGCTCCAGCTTTCTCGTACTCCGAATCGTCGTGGTGCGCCTGGGCACCAGCTGCACGTTCTACAATGATTTCGAACCCGAGATTGAGTAGCTTTTTGACGGAATTAGGGACGATGGAAACTCTGCGCTCACCCTCGGGCTCCTTCAGTACTCCTAAGCGCACCCAGACACCTCTCCGAAATTCCCCATATGGTTAGACAAGCCTTCCAATTGAAGACGCTTATTGAAGCCGTCGGCGATAGGCGTTCAGGTGTTGTACGCGTCATTTGAATAGGAGCAGGTAGCCGACACCGAACACGACTATATCGCACATAGCATGTGACAACCAACAGACCCAAATCGAGCGATAGCGCATATAGAGCCACGACCAGATTGCTGCTGCTGCGAGCAAACCGAAGCTAGCCAACGCAGTCTGCCACCATTCGAATCCGAACAAGTGCAATGCCAATGAGTGGTGCAGGGTGAACATCACAGCCGACAGGACGATTGCCTGCGCCTCGCTACCGAGCAACTCGTATCCCTTGGTGGTGATGAACCACCTGAATACGTATTCCTCGAGCAAGCTGTTGATGAAGATCCAGTACAGAACTCCGACTATGTACATCTGTATATCCATCAGACCTGTTGGCTCAAGTTCAGCAATCATCGCCGAAGTGTCAATTGAATCGCCCAGTGTGAACCAGGTGGCCAATATTAACGCCGACATTCCTAACCCGGTAATAGCCCCCATACGCAATCCCCCACTTTCGGGCAACGAACGGGATGGCTCGTTCCGTTCGACTCGCAAGTACCAGACGGTAGGAATTACCAAGATCCAGGCCTTGCACGCAATGAAGAATACCTGAGTCTGAAATTCATCTTCGCTGAGTAACAAACTGTAGATTATGGAGAGAGATGGGGCGAAGCCGACTAGAGCGATGGCTAGGAGGGCCCGCTTTCGTTCGTCCACGTCCATTGTACGGTCCGTTGGGACAATACCTTTGTGGCGGCGCAACTGAATTCTACGCTTGCCAAATTCTAAGACCCCAGCCATCGCGGAATCGAACAATGGCGGCGAGGGCACGGAAGGTCGCTGTTATCGGCGCAGGCAACGTCGGAGCCACTTGCGCATTCGTCCTCGCAGAGAAGAATGTCGGTGAAATTGTCCTTCTGGACATTTTCGAGGGTGTCGCAAAAGGCAAGGCACTAGACATGAGCCAAGGCGGCAGGATACTGAATTATGACGGTCGCATCACTGGGACTAATGACTACACTGACATCGAAGACTCAGACGTCGTCGTCGTCACCTCGGGATTCCCACGGCAACCGGGCATGACTCGCGAGGACCTGATAGGAAAGAACGCAGATATTATCTCACAGGTGGGAGAGGGTATACGCGACCACGCTCCCGATGCTGTCATCGTGATGGTGACCAATCCACTCGACCTAATGACATACCACATGCAACGAATTACCGGCTTCCCCCACCAACGCGTCATCGGTCAAGCTGGTATCCTCGACTGCGCTAGGATGACTCACTTCATCTCCGAGGCGGTCGGTTGTAGCAACGAAGATGTCCAAGCCATGGTGCTTGGTGGGCATGGGGACACAATGGTCCCCCTACCTCGCTACACCACTATCAACGGCATCCCAATCAAACAGCTCTTGGATGCTGAGACCATCAAGGCCATCTGCGTCAGGACTGCTGAGGGCGGTGGGGAGATCGTCAAGTTGCTTGAGAAGGGGAGCGCCTTCTATGCACCGGGGAGCGCCGCTGCTATCATGGTCGAATCAATCTTGGACGACAGGCGTAGGGTGCTGCCTTGCAGCGCGTTCCTCTCGGGCGAGTACGGAATGGATGACGTCTATATCGGGGTTCCAATCGTTCTTGGGAAGAACGGGGTTGAGGAAATCATCGAACTGGAGCTGGAGGATTCGGAGATTGCCAGCCTCCAACAATCCGGATCTTTCTACAAGGAGCAGTTGAGCTCAATACTCGGATACTGACTGCGTTGGTTTCATCCGGACAAGGGCTCTGGGCGCGACATGGGCGGAGTCAGCGAGCATATTCACCTGGAACACGACGGCAAGCTGCTGTTGGTTGATCCTAGTGGCAGTGGACCCGTTATTCCTAAGAGTGGTCGCACTTCATGGGAAGGAGAAGAATTCCTAATCAGGTTGCCAACACCGCAAGAGGCTGCAACAATGGGAATCGAATGGAACCAGAAGAGGGTGAATGAATTCAAGCTGGGAAAATTCAGTCACAGGGTGATTCATGCCACACCAAAGATTGGCTGGCCCGAACACTGGGCGTGGAAGGACTCTGTGATCAGCGACAGTGCAGTCGATCCAGTTGCTAGGGAGTCAGTCTATCGTACCCTCCACAGGGTCGTAAGCAAGGTGATCATCACAAACCCCCTAGGTGAAATCCTGATGGTGAAGGTCTCCAGGGGTTTCTTCACCGGTTGCTGGACCCTCCCCGGGGGCTTCGTCGATTATGACGAGCACCCTCGTGAAGCCGCAGAGAGGGAGGCGCTGGAGGAGCTCGGCATTGTAATCTCCATTCCAGACCCCAAGGGCGAGACTAGAGAAGCAACCCCCGGCGATGATGGGGGCATCGTACAAACCGCCATTTTCAACAACGAGGGAATCAACTGGGTCTCGTTCACCTATCGATGCCAATCGGACATCGGTGCTGAGGAGATTATCCCGAAGGACGATGAGATTGAGGAAGCTAGGTGGTTCAGCAGAGAAGAGGCCCTGTATCGAGCAGTCTCCATTTTCGACATAGAGGCCATTCAGCGTACCAACTGAGATGCCCATGGAAAGGAGGGGCGCCGAACCAGTCATCCCAAGATGCCGCTAAGGGGGTTGTCTCGCAGCATGGAAGTCCTGCTGAATATGACAAAGAGGATGAACAGGAAGATGATGACGAGTCTGCCAACATTGAGTATTGGTCTGACATCCATGATTCGGCTAGGGGGTGCCGGCCTTGAACGACTCGGAGACCTCGGATCGGTGCGGTGCGTCCTCAACCTACTCTCTCACCAAGGCATAGCATGTCGAACACGATTCATTCATCCTCGACATTGTCGGCCCAATTCTGGATGAGGGAGGCGAAGAGCCGAGGAAATCTCCAGAGAACCGTTGCGGCGATCAACAATCCGCAGAATTCCTTGAAGCCCAGTTCTATCCATAATGGCTCGTAGTGGAGGATCAGATACATTACCAGAGCAACGACGAGGACGTAGATTACCACAACCCCCCAGGATATCCCACTGTCACTGCTCATGAAGAAGCGGTGGAGGGGGTCTGGGTCGTCTTCGGGCTCAGCGATAGTGACTTCCTCTATCCCGAATTCCTCGTCCACGATAACGACAGGAGATGCCAGCCTTGAACGGTTGGTTCGAGAGTGAAGGAGATACTCCTTCTGTTTCACTGAGAGGAAGTAGGAGAGGGCATAATCTATGCAGGACCAAAGATGAAGGTGGGGGAAGGGGGAGATTTCGGCCGATGGGACCGCGGCAGTTTAGATGCCGACCCAGGAACCCCCAACCCCCTTGTTCTTGGAGGAACAAACTCCTGGGCAATACGTCAGTAGGGATTTCGTTGATTAATGAATTGGAAGGAATCGCATAAGGGGATGCGGGCCTCAGACGCCTCGCAGGGGTCCTAATGATCTTCCAACCACTCTGTCAACTCATCGTTGAGGTAGTTGATCTCGGTCTTGAGATCGGTCATCTGAGCGTTCGAAGCGGCTATATCGTCCAATTTCCTTACCATGGTCTGATAGTAATCAGGGGGGCCGTGGTCACCACTGGCGTAAACATTCATTCCCCCCAGGGGCATCCAACCTGAGCCAATCATCTTCCTCACTGCATCCTCGAGCTCTTTTATCGACCCGACTTGAATAACGCTGTATTCCATGCCTCCGAAAGGGGGTGCCAGCCTTGAACGAATGGTTCGACGTTCGATCAGTATCCGAGCCAGGTCATCACGTCAAAAACCTCGGTGAGGAGAAAGATGCCCCCCACCAACCAAGCGAGGGCACGGCGGACGAATCTCCAACTCGCTCTAGTATCCACGGAATTCACCACATGATGAGGTCAGAACGGCCACAAGGCGTCCAGCCATCCCGCCCAGTAGGCGCAGAGGAGAAGGACGATTGCCATTGCATGATACCAC
>UINC01000204.1_pt1 | contig 15856 bp, 16 predicted proteins | sample 5385821 | NCBI WGS metagenome assembly UINC01 (sample SAMEA4666929, study PRJEB26691) | marine metagenome | isolation source: Pacific Ocean | place: Pacific Ocean | collected 2011-10-13 | reverse complement strand
CGAGGGCCAGCAGTGGGTCGACGATGCCAATCAACTCCTCGAACAGCGCTTCGCCGTCGACACCCGTCGTGGCAGCCCGCCGGCTGTCGAGGATGCGGCCGGAGGAATCCACCAGCCCGGCCTCGAGCTTGGTCCCGCCGATGTCGACGGCCAGTACGGGCGCAGACCCCTCGCAGGCCACTACGACAGATGTCATCGCGACCAAGGCCCAGGGAGCTACCAGGCCATAGGACGCCCGAATCAGGCGCGGCCCTGGTCCCCTCGGCGGAAGCGATCGCGCATCTGCTCCCGTACCTTCGCCCGGGTCCCCCCGACGGCATCGCGTAGGCCGGTGGCCCGCCCGGAACCGACGGCCGTCCGGAGGCCGACCCGGCCCACCTGTCGGGCGTTGCGCTCCAGGGTGAGAGCGGCTCCGAGCATCACCAGGAAGCCGACGAATGCCAGCAGGAAGGAGGTGGACAGGGTGGCGACCATCACCGTGACCCCGGCCACGAACAAGACGATCGCCCACTTCATGCTGCGAAGGGGCTGCGTGTAGACCGTGGTCTCGCTCACCTCACGCACGAGGTCGGGATCGGTTTCCAACAACTGGTCTTCGATCTCGCTGAGGATTCTCTCCTCGTCCTCGGACAGTGGCACCTGGCAGTTCCTCGCCTAGCCGGTCGTGTGACTCTCCGTAAAGCATCGCACAACGGGTCTCCAGCGACAACGCGCCGACCCGAGGATCTCAGTCCTCGGGACCCCACTGGCCATCGCCCCGTTCCCGGGGACGCAGCCCTTCGGGGCCCACCGTGGTCGCCGGACCGATGGATCCGACCCCGAAGCGGTCACGGATGCGGTCGACCGCCTGTTCCGCCTCCAGCCAGCCCGGATCCCCGAGGTCCTCGAACCGGAGTTGGCGGACAGAACCATCCCGGAGGCCGCTGAGCGACACCCCCAGCAGGCGGATACCCGACGTCGTGTCCAGCGACTCCATGAGGCCCGTGGCGACCTCCAGGATCTCCACCACGAGGTCAGTGGCATCCGGGAGGGTCTGCGACCGGCTGACGGTGGTGAAGTCCGGAAAGCGGACCTTCACCGTCACCGTGCGCCCCGCCACGCCCGCCTCCCTCAGCCTCCGCCCCACCGCATCGACCATGCGGATCAACTCACGCCGCAGATCCCCGGGTTCGGTCAGGTCACGGGAGAAGGTCTCCTCATGGCCGATCGACCTCACGGACTGGGCGGGGTCCACCCGACGCTCGTCGATGCCCCGGGCCAGACGCCAGAACTGGGCCCCGGCGGCCCGACCGAACGATGACACCAGCGTCGGCTCGGGAACGGCGCGCAGTTCGGCCACCGTCCGGACCCCGAGTCGCTGGAGGCGCTCGAGCGTGCGCGGCCCGACTCCCCAGATGGCCTCCACCGGCAGCGGATCCAGGAACTCCCGGATCCCGTCGGCCGGCACCACCTGGACTCCCCGACCGGGAGCCGGGCCGTCCGTTCCGGCAGTCGGCTTCGCCTGTGCACTGGCCAGCTTGGCCAGGAACTTGTTGGCTGCGATCCCGACGCTGCAACCCAGGCCCTCCTCTGCCAGGACGTCGCTTCGGATGGCCGCAGCCACCTCGGTCGGTGGCCCGTGGAGTCGCACGACGCCGGAAACGTCCAGGAACGCCTCGTCCAGCGACAACGGCTCGACCAGCGGCGTGTAGCGACGGAAGATCAGCATCACCCGGCGGCTCACCTCGCCGTAGTGCCGGTGATCACCCGGGAGGAACACCACGTCCGGGCAGAGGCGCCGGGCCCGCGTCGACGGCATGGCCGAGCGCACCCCGTAGGCCCGGGCCTCGTAGGAGGCCGCTGCCACCACCCCGCGCTCACCGTCGCCGCCCACCACCACCGGAAGGCCACGCAACTCCGGTCGCCGTACCAACTCGACGGACACGAAGAAGGCATCCATGTCCACGTGGAGGATCGGGGTGGGCTGGGTCACCGGCGGAGACCGTCAATCGACACCGGCGTCGCGGCGTTCGACCACCAGGTCCGATGGGTTGGAGCCACGGGCCACGTACTCGAAGTGTGGTACCCCGTCGCCCGGTTCCTCCGACAGGAAACCTGACATCCACGCCGTGACCGGCTCGCGGACCCACCGTGGTGCGGTCGCCAGGAGCCAACGTGCCTCGTCGGGGTCCGCGAAGCGGGCGTCCTCCACGATGTCGTCCGGATCGTCCAGGACCAGGTCGCCGTGCCATGAACGGGCCAGGTGGACCTCCACGCCCAGCAGCATGTAACGGTCCGGGAAGTCCACCGTCACCCGGTAGAGCGCTTCGGACCACCCGTCCACGGTCAACCCGGTCTCCTCCACCACCTCGCGCGACAGCGCATCCAACGACGCCTCGCCGTGGTCCACCACCCCACCCGGAGGGGTCCACTCCAGACGACCGTCGCGACGACGGTTGGCCACCAGCAGGGTCGAGCACTGCTCCGTCAGGAGGCCGCCCACCACGTGCCACCGTCGAGCCGCACCGTCACCCACCGGCGCAGTCTGGCACCTCCCGGTGACGGGCCTCCCGACGGCCGGGCCGCCCTTCCGGATGGCGATAGCCTCCGGGCCGTGAACGACGTTCGGTCCCGAACCGTCGGTTCCGTCCCGTCGGCGGCACCTTCGACGACGGCCCGGCTGCTGGCGCTCCTGGCCATCCTGGTGGCCGGCGTCTGCGGCGGGCTGGTCGGCCACTCCGTGACGAACCTCCAGTGTGCCGACGAATGCCCCACGCTCGCCGGGTCCATGGGGGTCCTGGGCGCCGGCCTGGCAGCCGTCGGGGTGGGCATCGTCGCCGTCCTCGCCCTGCGTGCCATGTCCGAATGGCGGACCGGCCAACTCCAGCAGGCGGCCCGGGACGACCACCCGGTCGACTGACCCCTACCAGGCTCCATGGCCGACCCCGCCGCCCTCCGCGACCTGGCCCTGGACATAGCCCGGGCCGTCGCCCCGGAACTCCGTCGCCTGGCCGGGGTCGTCGACGTCTCGGGGACCAAGACCACGGTGACCGACCTCGTCACCGAGGTCGACCGGTGGTCCGAGGAGCAGATCGTGGAACGCATCCTGGATGCCCGCCCGAACGACTCGGTACTCGGCGAGGAGGGAACCGGAGTCGACGGGACCTCCGGCGTCCGATGGGTGGTCGACCCAATAGACGGCACCACCGACTTCGTATACGGCCACCCGGGGTTCTCGGTGTCCATCGGCGTCGAGGTGGACGGCCGACCGGCCGCCGGGGTCGTCGTCGACCCCCTCCTGCAGGATGAGTTCTGTGCGGCGGTGGGCCATGGAACGACCCGCAACGGTCGGCCGGTGCGGGTGAACCAGGTCGACGACCTCTCCTCGGCCCTGGTGGCAACGGGCTTCGGATACGACCCCGGGCGACGCCGCCGACAGGCCGAGGCCCTGGTGGCCGTCATCGGCAACATCCGCGACATCCGACGCTGCGGCGGGGCGGCCACGGACCTGGCCTCGGTGTCCTGCGGCCGGGTGGATGCCTACTTCGAGCGCGGGCTGAACCCCTGGGACTGTGCGGCCGGCATCCTGCTGGTAACCGAAGCCGGCGGACGTGTGACCAACCTGGAGGGCCGGCCGACCACCGGGGAGATGGTCGTGGCCGCCCCGGTAGGCCTGCACGGACCACTCCTCGACCTCCTCCGCTCCGCGGGTGCCGAGGTGGCCTGATGCGTACCGGATCGCCCGATATGGGACAGCGGTGCCCTCCATGGGGCAGCATCTCCCCATGAGCACCCGCATCCTGACCGTCGAGGACGACCAGCGGATCCGCACCGCGGTCCGCCTGGCCCTCGAGGAGGAGGGGTGGGACGTCGAGGAGACGGCCAGTGGAGAGGAGGCCCTTGAGGCCTTCACGCGTACGCCGGCCGACGTCGTGCTGATCGACATCATGCTGCCCGGAATGGACGGCTTCGAGGTCTGCCGGAGCATCCGCCGCCTGGGTGACGTCCCCATCGTCATGGTGACGGCCCGCTCCGACAGCCACGACGTGGTGGCCGGCCTGGAGGCCGGCGCCGACGACTACCTCCGCAAGCCCTTCGACCCCAAGGAGCTCTCGGCCCGCATCCGGGCACTGCTCCGCCGGATCCGACCTGACGACGACAGGCCGACCCAGATCCAGGTCGACCATCTGGAGGTACTCCCCGAGGCAGGCGTGGTCCGCTACCGCGGCGAGGAGGTCCACCTCACACGGACCGAGTTCAGGTTGCTCCTCGAATTGGCCACAAACCCCGACCGCGTCCTCAGCCGCGAGGACCTGCTCGAACGGGTCTGGGGCTACGACTACTTCGGGGACGGTCGCCTCGTAGACGTCCACGTCCGGCGCCTGCGCATGAAGATCGAGCCCGACCCTGCCAACCCCCGCTACGTGGTCACCGTTCGTGGCATGGGCTACAAGCTCCAGACCTGAGCAGGGTCGGACGTGCCGATGACCGACGACACCACCCGGCTGGGGCTCGGTGCCCAGATCTCGGTCATATTCGCCATCGGCGGGCTGTTCATCTCGGTCCTGCTGGGCGGAATGACCCTGCTGCTCACCCGCCAGCAATTGCTCGACTCCCGGGAGGACGCCGCTGCAGCCATGGCAGTGAGCAACGCCACCCGGCTCTCCAACCAGCTCACCCCGGACTCCTCCATCGAGGACCTCCCCACCATCGTCGACTCCCTGACCAGGATCGAAGGTGGTCAGAGGATCATCCGGCTCGCCGACGACTGGCTCCTCGCACCCGAGCTGGACCGGGCCGACCTGCCGGAATTGCTGGTGGCCCGGCTGGCCGACCGGCGCTCCGGACAGATGCTGGCAAGGGTCCGGGGCGAGCCACGGTTCGTGGTCGGCATCCCGCTGGTCGCCTTCGACGCCGACTACTACACGATCAGCGACCTCTCCGAGGTCGAGCGGACCCTGGGCGACCTCCGGTTCGTGCTGCTGGGTACGGGCGCCGTGACCACGATCCTGGCCGCCCTGCTCGGGTCCTGGGCCAGCCGTCGGACGCTCCGCCCACTACGTCGGGTCCGGGAAGCCGCCGAAGCGATCGCCGGTGGGCGACTGGACACCCGTCTCGGAGCCCAGGCCGATCCCGACCTGGACCGACTCTCGGACTCCTTCAACGAGATGGCCCGGGCACTCGAGGGGAGAATCCAACGGGACGCCAGGTTCGCCTCGGACGTCAGCCACGAGCTCCGCAGCCCGCTAACGACCCTCATGGCCGGGGTCGGGGTGCTGGAGTCACGCCGGGGGGAACTCTCGGAACGGTCCCAGACCGCCCTCGACCTGCTGGTCGCCGACCTGGAGCGCTTCAACAGGCTGGTCAACGACCTACTGGAGATCTCCGGATTCGACGCAGGGATGGCGGCCCTGGACCTGGCCGAGGTCGACATCGCAAGGTTCCTCGAGGCGACAGCCCAGGGTACCGGGCGGGTTCCGCTCCGGCTGCCCGACGATTCCAGTTCCATCGTCATCGTCGCCGACAAGCGCCGCCTCGCCCGCGTCATGTCCAACCTCCTTGACAACGCCGAGCGCTACGGCGGCGGAGCCACGGCCATGGCCCTCGAGCACGACGAGTCGCTCCGGATCATCGTTGAGGACGAGGGTGCCGGCGTCCCGGTACGGGAGCGCGAGGCGATATTCGAGCGCTTCTCCCGCGGCTCGGCCGGAGGACGTCGGACCGACGACGGCGGAACGGGACTCGGCCTCAGCCTCGTGGTCGAGGACCTCCGCCTTCATGGTGGCCGGGTGTGGGTGGAGGACCGCCCCGACGGCCGACCGGGCGCCCGCTTCGTGCTCGAGCTGCCCCTCCCCGGAGAGGGTGCCTGATGGGCGTTCGTAGCCCGGTCACCGCCCTGTTGGTCGTTGCCGTCCTCGCCGGCTGCGCTATCCCCATCGACGATCAAGCCCGAAATCTCGTGGCCGAACTTCCCGACGCCCTCCTGCCCGCTGCGTCGACCACCACCGAGGCCCCGGCCCCCACGGAGTCGGTGCAGATCTACATGGCCCGGCTGACTGAGGACGACCGGATGATCCTGGAGGTCGTCGACCGGGAGATCGCAGGAGACGGATCCATCAACGTCATCCTCGACAAGGTCCTCGCAGGGCCCACCGCCGCCGAACAGGAGTCCGAGCTCATCTCCCCGTTCGCCGAGGGCTCCACGGTGATAGGCACGGTCCTCGTCGATGGCCTGCTGGAGATCCACCTCGACAGCCTGGACGGCTTCCCCCAGGACGACAGCGCCGGCAACCGGCTGGCCTTCGCCATGCTGGTCTGCACGGCGGTGAACCTGGTTGCCGGTGCCGAGATCGACCGGGTGGCCATCCTGCTCGCCGGCGATGAGGGCCTCGAGGCCATCAACGTGCCGGTCAGCGATGGCGATCCCCCCGAGGAGGGGGCTCCGGTGACCTGCGGGAACTACGTCGGCTTCCTGGCCAACCAGGTCACGGATCCAGGCGATCCAACGCTCCCCTCAGGTTCCTGACCGCCTGGCCGATCCGCTGTTCGTTCTCGATCAGGGCGAAGCGCACATGGCCCTCGCCGCCCGGGCCGAAGCCCAAGCCGGGTGAGACGGTGACGTTGGCCTCCCGGACCAGGAGGGAGGCGAACTCCACCGATCCCACGGAGCGATAGGGCTCCGGAATGGGGGCCCAGGCGAACATCGTCCCCTTCGGTGGCTGGATGGCCCATCCGATCCGGTTCAGGCCGTCACAGAGGGCATCCCGACGGGACTGGTAGATGCCGCACACCTCGGAGGGATGCTCCGAGGCCTCGTTCAGGGTCACGGTGGCCGCTATCTGGATCGGCTGGAACGTGCCGTAGTCGAGGTAGGACTTCAGCTTGGTGAGGGCTGCCACCACCCCGGCGTTGCCGACCATGAAGGCCACCCGCCACCCCGCCATCGAATAGCTCTTGGTCATCGAGTAGAGCTCGACAGCCACCTCGTCGGCGCCGGGCACCTGGAGGATCGAGGGCGGTCGGTAGCCGTCGAACCCGAGGTCCGCATAGGCGAAGTCGTGGACCAGCACCACGTCACGCTCACGGGCGAAGCCCACGACCTCCTCCATGAACGCAAGGTCCACACAGGCCGTCGTGGGATTGTGGGGAAAGGAGAGGACGATCACCCGCGGCCTGGGCCACGAGTAGTCCCAGCCATCCTTCAGCATGGCTATGAAGTCGCCGTCGGTGGTGAACGGCATCTCCCGCACCTCGGCACCGGCGAACAGCGGCGAATAGCGATGGATCGGATACGACGGGGACGGGACGAGGGCGGCGTCGCCAGGTTGCAGGAGCACCCACATGAGGTGGGAGAACCCCTCCTTGGCGCCGATCGTGTTGAGTACCTGGGTCTCCGGATCCAGGTCGACGTCGAAGCGGCGCTTGTAGAGGTCGGCGACAGCCTCTCGCAGCTTCGGAATCCCGCGACTTGACGAGTAGCGGTGGTTCCGGGGGTTGTGCACCGCCTCGCAGAGCTTCTCCACGGCCACGTCGGGCGAAGGCAGGTCGGGGTTGCCGAAGCCCAGGTCGATCACGTCCTCGCCGGCCCTGCGTGCCTCCACCTTGAGCGTGTCGATGATCGTGAACACGTACGGCGGCAGCGAGGTGATGCGCCGGAACTCCATCGCCGGAGCGTACCCGTGGCCTTTCACCCCGGAGGCCGGTCGGAGGAGCCGGACCGGCCCGATCAGCTGGTGGGTGCGCCTACCTCTATGCGGGCCTTCAGGTCGTCGATCGCGGCGTGGACGACCTTGGCCTCCAGGCGACGCTTCACGAAGCCGGGAAGCCCGATGATGAGGTCCACGTCGAGGTCGTAGACCACGAGCGCCGCGTCGGCATCCCCCTCCACGGCGAGGAACTCGTAGCCACCGCTCATCCGCCTCAGAAGGTCTCCCTCGACGAGGCGCCACGAGATGCGAAGCGGGTTGGAGCCGTAGGTGTACCGCAGGGTGTAGTTGGTGCTCCGGCCCATCGCAGCAGCGCGGAAGGCCACGTCACCCGGACGCCCCAGGTCGTCGCGGACCAGGACCTCGGCCTCCTTGATGTCGGGCGCCCACTCCGGAAGCCGCTCGACGTCGAGCACCGTCTCATAGCAGCGCTCCGGGGTCGCCCGCACGATGATGCGCTGGCTGGCGTGATCGGTCATGGATGGCCTCCTCACCGCCGACACTACCGGCCGTCGAACTCCCGGTGGTGGGTTCCTCCGGCCCCATCGGACCGGGCCGGGACCTCCCGGCTTCGTGTTGGACCGTCAGCCCAGGTCACCCTCAGCCTGTCAGCCCTTCAGGGTCGCACCGTCGATCCCGTCACGGAGGCGGTCGGCCAGGACGTCGTAGGCGAACTCGGACACGGCCCTCTCCCGGCCTCGCCGCCCCATCTCCGCGCGACGATCGTCATCGCCCAGCAGGCCTGCCAGGGCGTCTGCCAACCGGTCGACCACTCCAGGGGGCCCGACCACCAATCCGGTACGACCATGCTCCACCGCTTCGGCCGAACCACCGCTGTCGCCGGCCACCTGGACCACCCCTGCGGCGGCCGCCTCCACGAACACGATGCCGAACCCCTCCTGCTCCAGGCCTCCCCAGCGGGTCCGGCACGGCATGGAGAACACGTCGCCGGCCCCGTAGAGCCCGGGCAGGAGTTCTTCCGGAACACGGCCCAACAGGCGCACCGGCGCGTCGGTGGATGCCACCAGGCCCTCGAGGCGCCGCCGATCACGCCCCGATCCGGCGATGGCGACCACCAGGTCGGGCTCCCGTCGACGGAGGCGTGCCGCGGCCCGGATCAGCGTGTCCATGCCCTTGCGGGGGACCAGCCGGCTGACGCCGACCACCAGCGGCGCATCCACCGGAAGCCCCAGGTCGGTACGGACAGAGGCCCGTTCCCCGGCATCCAGGGGACGGAAGCGGTCGGTGTCAACCCCGGGGGGTACCACCACCGTGGGCAGGTCGCGATCGGCGGCGCGCGAGGCCTCCATGGCCGGATAGTTGCCGGCACAGATCACCAGCGAGGCCCCGCTGAGGACCCGCGCCAGCAGCGAACGACCGACCGGGAGCCGACCGGGCACCGTGACCTCGGCACCGTGCAGGACCACGGCGTAGGGGCGGTCCACGCGGGACGCGGCGTACCCGACCGGGAGGGCGGGATCCCATACCACCAACTCGGCATCGTGTCCGGCCGCCAGCCGTCCGACCCGACGGGCCACGCTCCGCGTGGGCAGCAGCACCGGCTCCCTGGAGCGACTCAACGTGAAGGCCTGGTCGGCGTCGAAGGCGTCCGCCCCGGCGTACGGCGTGGTGTGGACGGCGACGTCGTCCGGGGGGAGGCGTCGCCAGAGCTCCCACAGGTAGGACTGGATGCCCCCGACCTTCGGCGGAAAGTCGTTGGTCACCAACAGGTGTCGCCTCACGGCCCCACCCTGCCCCTGATCACCGCCATCTCCTCGGCGACCAGCGGATCCCCGTCATCGTCCAGGTCCCCCAGGAGGTCATGACGGCCCAGCGCCGACGCGGCCCAGGCCGCGTGGGACCGCAGGATCGGATCGGGATCGGCCAGGAACGCCACGAGCAGCCGGACGGCCGTCGGATCGTCGCCGGCCGCAGTGTTCCCGAGGGCCACCAGGGCGTTGCGTCGGAGGTACCGGGGATCCCGCTCCGCTATGTACCAGCGCCCGAAGCGCTCCAGCAACTCGTGGTCGTCGGCTTCCAGCACGTCGACGGCTTCCACGTCAGCCGTCGGATCCTCGGTCCCGTCCGCCACCACCTCCGACCGGCCGACCGGACACACCTCCTGGCAGTCGTCACACCCGTAGAGCCGACCGCCGAGGGCCTTTCGGTACACACGCGGAATGGACCCGGGTGCCTGGACCAGCCACGCCAGGCACCGCCGGGCGTCGACCACCCCCGGCTCCACGATGGCCCCGGTCGGACAGCCGTCGATGCACCGCCTGCAGGTTCCGCAACCCTCGTCGACCGGGTCCGATGGCGGCAGTGCGGCATCCGTCACCACGGCGCCGAGGACGAACCAGCTGCCCCGCCCGGGGAGCAGGACGTTGGCGTTGCGGCCGTACCACCCGATCCCGGCCCGGACGGCTGCCGCCCGGTCCACCAGGGCGTTGTCGTCGGCCACGACCCGGGCCGCCCATCCATCAGCCCTGAGGCGGTCGGCCAGGTGGTCGAGGCCGGCACGGAGTGCTCCGTAGTGGTCGTGCCTGGCGTAGGCGGCGATCCGGAGGCGGCCGGCACCGACGTCGGCCAGGCACGGTGCGGGGGTCCGTCGGGCTCCTACGAGGATGCTCCTCGCACCCTCCAGGATCCGCCTCGGGTCGGTCGACCGGGCCGGGTTGCGGAAGGTGAACTGCATTCCGCCGTGCAGGCCCTCCGCTCTACGTCTCTCCAACTCTGAGCGCACCTCGGGGAACGGCTCGGCACCGGTCACCCCCACGGCATCGAGGCCAACGGATCGCCCCAGCGCGAGGAGGTCGGCCTTCAGCAGGTGGGCGGACTCCTCCATCGGGCCATGGTCGCACGGCGCCGAGGGGTGGGGCGATCAGCGGCCCGCCGTCAACTGCTCCGAGTGGCGCAGCGGCGGTACCAGCCCGGCTTCGCCCAGCATCCCGATGGCCCGGAACTCGGCCAGGTCGACCACCACGGCATCCCCTGGCCTGCGCCCACATATGAAGGTCACCACGCAGTCGTCGCATGTGTCCGTATGGCGCTCGGCGCAGGTGCCGCAGTCGATGAGCAGTGTGTCGTCTCGCATGCCCTGCATCCTCCCAGCGGGGTGTGACAGCCGTGTCCGGAACTGGTCCTTGACGCACGAACACCTGTTCGGTTGACTGGACCGGTGACGAAATCGGTGGCAGGCCCGCTCCAACGGAGCCTCGAGGACCTCGGCACCCCGCTCGCCGACGTGACCTTCTGCATCGTCGACCTGGAGACGACCGGAATCTCACCCGCCGAGTGCTCCATCACCGAGATCGGCGCCGTGAAGATGAGGAGCGGCGAGTGCCTCGGCACCTTCCAGTCGCTCGTCGACCCGGGGTGCGGGATCCCGCCGTCCATCACGGTCCTGACCGGCATCACCTCGGCCATGCTGGTCGACGCACCACGGATCACCGAGGTCCTCCCCTCCTTCCTCGAGTTCCTCGGCGACGCCGTCGTGGTGGGCCACAACGTCCGCTTCGACCTGGCGTTCCTCCGGGCTGCGCTGGCCGGGGCGGACCGCCCGCCGCTCTCCAACCGTTCGATCGACACCTGCGGCCTGGCCCGACGCCTACTCGGGGAGGAGGTACCCAACTGCCGCCTCGACACCCTCGCATCGCTGCTACGCCTCGACCACCGACCCTCCCACCGGGCGCTGGACGACGCCCTGGCCACCGGTGACCTACTCCACCTGCTCATCGAACGTGCCGGGGCGCTCGGTGTGACCGGGCTGGACGACCTGCTCCTGCTCCCGAAGATGGCCGGCCATCCGCAGGCCGCCAAGCTGCGCATGACCGAGTCCCTCCCACGATCGCCCGGCGTATACCTGTTCCGGGGTCGCCGTGGCGAGGTCATCTACGTGGGCCGGGCAACCAACCTCCGGGCGCGGGTCCGGAGCTACTTCTCGACCGACACCCGGCGCAAGACCGCACAGATGCTCCGTGAGACGACCCGTATCGACCATCGGGACTGCACCGGCCCACTCGAGGCCGCCGTGGTCGAGATCCGCCTGATCCACGAGCACGAGCCGCGCTTCAACCGTCAGGGAACAACCTGGCGTCGCTACGCCTACGTCAAGCTCTCCCTCGGGGAACGGTTCCCGCGGCTGTCGACCGCCCGGGTCCTGAAGCAGGACGGCGGACTCTACATAGGGCCGGTCACCTCCACGTCGGCGGCCCGAATGGTCATCGATGCCATCCAGGCGGTGGTCCCGCTGCGTCGCTGCACGACCCGACCGGCGCCAACCCCGGGCACCGGACCGTGCGTGCCGGCACAGCTCGGGCTGGCGACCTGCCCGTGCAGTGGTCAGATCGACGAGGACGGCTACGCCGCGATCGTCGCCAGGGCGGTGGCCGGGCTCACCTCCCGACCCGACCTGTTGATCGACCCCCTTGCCGATCGGATGCGGCAGTTGGCAGCTGAGGAACGCTTCGAGGAGGCGGCGGACCTCAGGGACCGGACCGCGGCCCTGGCTGGAGCCCTGGGCCGCCAACATCGCCTGCGCCGGCTCCGCGAATCGGGGCGGCTCCGGGTCCGGGTGCAGGACCATGGTGGCGCCGAGTTCCAAGACGGACTGTTGGTACATGCCTGGTGCGGCGAGCCGGACGGCGATCTCGCCCTGCGGTTCTCGCCGGCAGCCGACGACCGGCCGGTGCCGGGCGAGCCGATCCCCCGCGACCTGGCAGACGAACTGCACTGTGTGGCGGCATGGCTGGACGGCGAGTCCCACCGACTGCGGCTGGAGCACTGTGACGGCACGCTGGCCGACCCGCTGGCCAGGATCCCCACCTTCAGGGCACCGCCGGACCCCCGCACCTGATCCAGCCACGGAAGGGTCCGTGGGTACCGTGGACGGCGTGAGGATCCCGATGCGCACCCACCTCCGCATCCACGGGCTCGTTGCGATCCTCGTAGCTGTTTCCATGGCATGCACCGGATCCACCGTTCCCGACGGATCCCCCGTCCCCGACGATGGCAGCGACGACAGGCTGGTCGACGCCGACTGTCCGGGCGAAGAGGTTCCGAGCGACCTGACCGTCACCTGCCACCGCCTGGAACTCGAGGACGCGTCCCTCTCGGTCGTCGTGCTGCATGCGGCCGACCCGACCGGTGCACCGGTGCTCCACCTGCACGGGGGGCCCGGCGGGCGCGCCGTTCTCGACCGGTACCGGTGGCTGGCCCCCCGTTCCGGGATCCTGGAGGGGCACAACGTCATCCTGGTCGACCAGCGGGGCGGCGGTGACTCGACGCCGTCGCTCGACTGCCCCGAACTGGACGACGGGCCGGTCGACGGATTCGACGGCTACCGCGCCTGCCGGCAGCGCCTGGACGACGGTGGCGTCGACCGGAACTCCACGACCGTGGAGAGGATCGGCGCCGACATGGTCACCCTCAGGGAGGCGATGGGGCTGGACTCATGGCACCTCCACGGCGTCTCGTTCGGCACCCGGATCGCCCTCGAGCTGCTCCGGATCGACGGCGGGGCTGTGGACTCCGCCGTGCTGGACTCACCCCTGCCCCCCGAGGTGGACGCCTACGACGACCTGCCGGCCGGCGTGCTCCTCGCCCTGGAGATCCTCGAGGCGGGATGCCCGGACTGGGATGCCTGCCCACACGGACTCCTCGAACCGCTCCGAGAGGTGCTGGCCGGCCTGGCCGACCGGGCGGTGGCGGTGACCATCCGATCCGGCGAGGCGGTGCACTACGACGACGTCCGGTTCGTACGACTGGTGTCGGACGCCCTCGCCAACCCTGTCGGTCCGGCCGTGGTCCGCGACGCCATCCCGCTGGCCGCCTCCGACCGGCTGGCCGAGGCGGTGGCACGGCTTACCGAGATCGCCTCGACGGGCCGATCCGTCGGCGACCCGGTCTCCGAAGGAGCCCAACTCTCCTCGGAGTGCGCTGACGAGGTGCCGTTCAACGCCATGTCCGCCACGACCACCGGCGACCCGATCCTGGATGCGGTGGCCGGCGCCGGCAGCGAGGTGCGCGCCCTGTGCGCCCTGTGGGACGTACCGGCCTCAGAGCGGGTAGTAGACCAGGCGGTCACGTCGACGGTGCCGATCCTGGTTCTGTCCGGCCACCTCGATCCGATCACCCCTGTCGCATGGGCCCGACGACTGGCAGACGGTCTGGAGAACGCCACCTTGGTCGAGTCCCCCCGGTGGACCCACGTCCCGTCGATGTCGGACCCCTGCGCCGCCCACCTGGTGGCCCGGTTCCTGGCCGGTGACCGGGCGGTGGGGCTGCCCGACTGCTGATCCGACCGCCGCCCGCACCGGCTCCCGGTCGCGCACCAGGCCGGGCGCCCGGCCGGTGACCGGTCGTCGGTCCGCCGCCGTCTGGCCGGTCAGGTGCTGATGGAGTCCAGCGCCGCCGCCGCCGAACCGTCGTCGAGCGCGGCGATCGCCCGCTCCACGCCGTCCGCTATCCCGTCAGCGATGCCCGCCACCACCAGGCCGGCTCCCGCGTTCAGCGCCACCATGTCGCGACGCGGCCCCCTCTCGTCACCCGCGAACATGGCCAGGGCGATCTCGGCATTGCGTTCCGGCCCACCCCCGGCCAGGTCCGAGGCGTCCGCCAACGACATTCCGATCTCGACCGGGTCCAGCGTCCACTCCCGGTCGACCCCCTCGCGCAACTCGAGTATCCGCGTTGGGCCGGTAAGCGCGATCTCGTCCAGGGCGTCGTGGCCGGTGACCAGCCAGGTGTGCAGCGACCCGTTGGCACGGAACACCTCGAGCATGCGGTCGGCCAGCCCCGGGTCGGCAGCACCGATGACCTGACGCTTCGGCTGCCCGGGATGCGAGAGCGGACCCAGCACGTTGAAGACGGTCGGGATCCCCAGGCCTGCACGGATGGGGCCGGCGAAGCGCATGGCCGGATGGAAGGTCCTGGCGAAGGCGAAGCCGATCCGGTGCTCGGCGACCTGGGCGGCCAGGCGCTCCGGCGTGATCTCTATGTCCACACCCAGGAGCTCCAGCACGTCGAAGGCGCCGGAGGTCGACGACGCCCGTCGGTTGCCGTGCTTGCAGACGGTGGCGCCTGCGCCCGCCGCCACGAAGCAGGCCATGGTCGAGACGTTCAGCGCCGCCTGGCGACGCACCACACCCCCGCCCGTTCCGACGATGTCGATCGTCCCCTCCGGCAGGATCAGGGGTTCTGCCGCCGCGACCATGGCCTTGACCAGCCCGGTCGTCTCCTCGGCGGTCTCGCCCTTGACCTTCAGCCCGACCAGGAAGCCTGCGATCTGCGCCGGCTCGGCCTCCCCACTCAGGATCTCGGTGAGGATGGCCTCGGTCTCTTCGGCCGACAGGTGCTCACCTTCGCAGAGGCGTTCCAGGAGGCCCGGCCAGCCGCCGTAGTCATCCAGAGCCACCCCTCCGACCCCGCAGGTCAGGCCGTCCGGCGGCGACGGAGGATCCGACGGCGATCGCGTTCGGTGGTCCCTCCCCAGATGCCGGTCGGTTCCCGCCGGAACAGGGCGTGGTCGAGGCAGTCGCTGCGCACCTCGCATCGGTCGCAGACGGCCAGGGCGCGCGCCACGTCGGCCTCCTCGGCCGGATCCGGATAGAAGATCGAGGACTCCAGCCCGCGGCAGGCCCCGCGCAGGTACCAGCCTTCGACAATCCGGTGGTCGGCCGAGGTAGTCGGCCGAACGGCCACCGGAATCGGGGCCTCGACGAGTGCTTCCATGTCCGGAGCGTTGCTAGTGCGCCCATGCTTGCGACGCAAGGGAAATTCTGCTGCCAGACTGGAGCCGACGGTGAGCCGACCGGGTGGCCGCGGCGTGGTCTCCACGCTGAGGAAGGTCGGGGCTCCGCAGGGCAGGATGCTGGCTAGCGGCCAGTCGGGGCGACCCGCAGGAAAGTGCCACAGAGAACAGACCGCCGATGGCCCGGTCCCCTCGGGGAATGGGCACAGGTGAGGGTGAAACGGTGCGGTAAGAGCGCACCAGCGACTGGGGTGATCCGGTCGGCTAGGCAAACCCCATCCGGAGCAAGGCCGAACAGGGAGAGGGCTGCCCGCCCGCCGACACTCCCAGGTGGGCCGCACAGATGGATGGTCACCCATCCGGACCCCCGCAAGGGGCCGGTGGACAGAACCCCGCCTACAGGTCGGCTCACCGTCACCCC
>UINC01001391.1_pt1 | contig 15898 bp, 9 predicted proteins | sample 5385821 | NCBI WGS metagenome assembly UINC01 (sample SAMEA4666929, study PRJEB26691) | marine metagenome | isolation source: Pacific Ocean | place: Pacific Ocean | collected 2011-10-13 | reverse complement strand
TATTCATAATTGTTGAAAATTATTTAAAATCGATTTCTTTAAATAATTATGACAAGCTCGAAAAAAGTTGTCATTTCTGTGAAAATCAGAATCCAGGAACTTATAAGTAACTAAAATAACAAACTCACTCTTTCGTGGAAATGACAAACAAATGTGGCATTTTGGCTTTTTACGATTGCATCACTTATACATTTGGTAGAATTATTGTGAGAAAGATTTTTATTTGATTGATTATATAATTAATCATTCAGGTTAGCTAATATCATGGGAGTGACAGCAAAATAGTCGAACATTTAATTATATCTTTCATGCTCACATTTTTTTCAATGACTGATGCACGCACAAATTTCAAAAATATTTTAGATAAATCTCTCTAACATTATTAGTCGCTGTTTCCACAGTTTGACGCAAATTTGTAGCTTCATAGCCATGATGATTCAGCAGTTGGATAATCGTGTATTCCTGAATCTTTTCAAAATCAAGCAAATCTGTAGATTCATCATAGATCAGTCGTAGTCCATTTTCAATTAGTCTCAACATTTTGTAATTGTATTGTAAGCTTTCAGCTTCTTCTTTTTCGAGTAAAGCTAGTTTACCAAGTTCTCGTAGAGCTACCATGGTTTTTGGATTTTGTAGTTGAGTGAAATCGCTTCCATGTTTCAGCTGCATTGCTTGTGTCAGGTATTCAATATCCAGTAATCCCCCCCGACCTTCTTTGATGTTGCGGCAATTATCTTTTTCTCCTGACAACTCTCGCTCTTTGCGTTGCCGAAAATGATGAATTTGCGCATTCATATCTATCGGCGGAGTCCATTCATAAACCGCACTACGTATTCCATCTTCTACTTCCTGCAGCCATCCTACTTCACCACTACCTCCAATTACCCGGCCTTTTATCAAGGCTTGATGTTCCCATGGTAACGATTTTTCATGGTACTTGAGATATTTATCCAAAGGGGTGACCAACACACCGGCGTTTCCTGATGGTCGAAGGCGTGCATCGAGCCTATAGGCATAACCGGTACGAGTCATAGTGGAAAGACTGGAAATAAGACGCTGAATTAATTTGATCCAATATTCCTGTGCACCGATTTCACGGGGACCGCTTGTAGTTCCATCACCGGAATGAATAAATATCAAATCAAGATCAGAGAGATAGGTCAATTCGCCCCCCCCCAGTTTACCCAAACCAATAATTGCAAATTGCCCTGTTCCACCATTTGCGTCCCGGACTTCCCCATATCGTTGAATTAACCATTTTTGAGACAATCGAAAAGCCGCCTGTACAATAACCTCAGCTAGCAAGGTCAATCCTAATCTGGTTCGTTCGTATGAAAGCACACCTTCCATTTCAGCGCTTCCGAGTAGAAAGGTGATGGTGTGCTTGAATTGCCGTAACTGATCAATTTTAGCTTCTTCATTTTCTGCACAGCTCTGCAACTGTTCTTCAAGCTGTTCTGTCCAAGTTATTGCTGAAATTTCAAGTGTTGAATTATCCAGTTGTTCCAGCAGTTCCAAGTGATTGAGTAAATAATTCCACAGCATCTCACTGGTTTCTGCAATTCTCGTCAAACGTGAAAGTGCAGACGGATGCTTAAACAGTTTTCGATAATAGCCAATTTGCACCCCAACTGATTCGAAGAGGCGCTGAAAACGATTTTTTGTACTCTCATTCATAAGCGGAGCAAGTTGCTGTGAGAATGATTCAATAAACCGCTTTTCATCTTCAGTGAAACTTTGCACACGTGCGCTGCTACGGATAGCCGCTTCAATTTCAAGATGTTTACGACTAAACAAACCGCTGAAAATCGCACGCACCCGACCCATCACATCTTTCAAATCACTCAAAAATAGTTGACGTGCTTTTTCAATATCAAATTCGCTGTACCCTAAATTTCTGGCAACCTCCTGTTGTAGTTCAACCTCAGAGGGCAAAGTGTGTGTTTGCTGTTCCTCACGCAGCTGAAGGTGATGTTCCACTCGCCGCAAAAACAAATATGATTCTTCCAGTATGTCCGCATCACGTCTCGGAATTAGCTCTGCTTGACGCAATTTTTCCAAAACTTGTAGCGTTCCTGGGATACGTAGTTCCGGTTTTTCACCACCATATAACAGTTGAAAAGTTTGCACAAAAAATTCAATTTCGCGGATTCCTCCTTTGCCTAATTTTACATTCAAATAGCTTTCCCGTAGATGTTCCTCTTCGATACGCTCCTTCACTTTTTCTACATCACGCAGTACTCCTTCGTCCAGCAATCTTCGATAAACAAAAGGGGTAATCATGCTTATAAAATCTTTTCCAGACTGCGTTGTTCCAGCAACCGGGACAGCTTTTATGAGGGCTTGGCGCTCCCACATTTCTCCACTTGCGGTATAATATAATTCCATTTCATCCAGAGACTGAACAAGTGGCGCACGTTCACCTCCAGGACGCAATCGCATATCCATTCGTTCCAAAAAACCTTCCACGGTTACATCTGCCATCACGTCGATCAATATCCTTGCAGCCTTCATCCGCAGTTTATAATCATGGTCAGGATCTCCGCTAAGTGGCTCATTATCATGAATAAACATCAAATCAACATCGGATGAATAGTTAAGTTCGTTGCCGCCTAATTTCCCCATTGCCAATATCATAAATGGATAAAGCTGTTGGTGGCTTTCACTTTGCGAGGAAAATGATTTGCAACTTGTTTCTCTAGTCGTGTCCGGAATATTACCATTGGTGAGGAAATCCGTGATTCCCAACTCGTGATTCGTGATTCCTGAAAGGGCTGCTCGTAAACAGCAAATAGCAATAGAAGAGAGTTCTTCCAGAGTTTCTTTAAATGGACATAGATGTGCCAAATCACGGACAGTTATCCGCAAATATTCTTCGTATTTGTAGCGCCGTAAAATATTCTTGAATTCCGGAAGTGAAAATCCAGTCAGCTGATCCAGCCGTTTCCGGAGTTCTTTTTCCATAACTTCTAAATCCTTTTTTCGTAACAGGAAAGGAGACTCCAGCAACTCTACAGCAAGTTGCGGATTCCTTTTTAAACGATTTGCGAGAAAATTACTGCGTCCAAAAATGTACAGGAATGCTTCTATGTTCGGACGACTCCAGTTAAAATTACTGCTGAACTTGTTCTGGAAAGCTACGGAAAAATCAATAAACTGGGTCAGCGCGGTTTCTGGTGTTCCAGAAGAGAGTATAATAGGAAGGAAATGAGGAAGGTGATCTGCAATTCCACAAATTTCAATACTCTCCTCTAACAGAGACGCCAGTCGTTCCGAAGAATTGGAGGAGAAAGGCGAAGAAGAGCCCTGCAAAATTGCTTTCCAGTTTCTCTGCTCAAACAAGGGAAATAGGTTTTTAATCCAGTCGTTGAGGTTCACTTTTATTTCTTTTTTTGTTTCAGGTGCGAGCACAGTTTAGCATAAAATAATACTCGTCAGAAATAAAAAACAACTCTTTGATGCTTGTTGATGGCAGTCTAAGTTTGTACTTTTATCCACTTGCTAAGAAGCTTTATGCCTGTAAAATCTTGAGGATATCCTGCTACATTTACAGCAAATTTATATTACCTAGCATTAGCTACTGATAATAAAGTTATTAGACTCAGAGCTGGTTTTTTTGGAAAAGATCTAAGGTAGGGATAAACGAAAACAGTAGGGCGTGGGAACAAAATGCTCCCACGTAAAAGTCAGATTAACAGTTGAAATACAACTCAAACTCATGTGGGTGGGGTCGGGAGTCGATGGCTTTGACTTCTTCTTCCATCTTCCAATCCAGCCAGTAGTCGATAACATCCTTCGTAAAAACTTCCCCTTTGAGCAAAAATTCGTGGTCGCTCTTCAGGGCTTCTAGAGATTCGTATAGTGAACTAGGCATCTTACCTATTTGATTCAGTTTTTCCGGAGGAAGATCATAAATATTAACATCCATCGGTTCCCCTGGATCAATTTTATTTTGGATTCCATCCAATCCTGCCATCATCATTGCCGGAAAGGCAAAATAGACATTGGCTCCAGAGTCTGGACAACGGTATTCAATCCGACGACCTTTTGGTGAATCTACTACTGGGATTCTGACGGTTGCGGAGCGGTTGCGATTTGAATATGCCAAATTAATCGGTGCTTCATAACCGGGCACGAGGCGTTTGTAAGAGTTAGTTAATGGATTAGTGAACGCAGCTAAAGCTGGGGCATGCTTGAGAATTCCACCAATATAATGCAGGGCCATTTCGCTCAACCCTCCGTATTGATCTCCAGCAAACAAGGGCTGACCGTCCTTCCAAATCGACTGGTGCGTATGCATTCCACTACCATTATCTGAAAACATCGGTTTAGGCATGAAAGTCGCTGTTTTGCCATATTCTCTTGCAACATTACGCACTACGTATTTGTAAAGCTGCATCATGTCGGCAGTCCTCAGCATAGTATCAAACTTAATATCAATTTCATGCTGAGCAGGCGCTACTTCATGGTGTTGTGCTTCAATGGTAATTCCTAATTCCTGCATGGCTAAAACCATCTCTGCACGAATGTCGCGGTCCTGGTCAAACGGGGCTGTGGGGAAATATCCTGACTTGTGACCAATTTTGTATGCCTTGTTTCCACCCGCTTCTTCGGCACCGGAGTTCCATGGGCATTCCGTAGAATCAATTGAATAGAACCCCCCCTCAGGACCTTGTGCATAACGCACGTCATCAAACATGAAAAATTCTGCCTCAGGACCAATATAAATTGTGTCGCCAATTCCAGTGGAAATTAGATAATTTTCTGCTTTTTTTGTCACACTTCGTGGATCACGGCTGTAATCTTCACCGGTAACAGGATCTTGAATATCACAAATAATAGATAATGTCTGAACTTCATAGAACGGATCCATTTTTACCGTTTCAATATCCGGCATAACTTTCATATCGCTGTTGTCTATTGACTGCCAGCAACGAATGCTGGAACCGTCGAACATACGACCTTCCTCCAGCATCTCTTCTGATAAGTCTGAAACTGGAACTGCAAAGTGCTGCCATGTTCCTAGAAAATCGATAAATTTCAAATCCACCATTTCCACTTCATTTTGTTTTGCAAATTCAATAACCTCTTTTGGAGTAGTCATAACTTATTCCTCTTTCAATATATTAATTATTTAGCAACCACAAAAACACGGGGTAATAAACCTAAACCACCACTGGTAGCAAATACCAAACCAAAAATCATCCTACTGATATTACATGTATTTAATTATTTTTACAAGAAAATTAGCATATTATTTAAGCAACTGCATATAATTTAGTCAAATAAAGAATTCCAATACACCATGAACATGCAAAGAGAAAATAATTTGCCAGCGATTTTAAAGCTAATATCGCATGAGTTCTGGTATATTGCTTGCTTTGCTCAAAGCCTATATAAATAAAATCAAAAACTGTAATTTTTCTGGTTCATCTATGAGTGGCATGACCAGCCTTGTCCAGGCGGCAGGCGTAATTGAGCATAAAATGGAAACTGTTTCCAACAACTTGGCAAACGTCAACACAGTCGGTTTCAAAGAAGATCAGCCATCATTTAGGGAGGTTCTTTCCACTGTACAACGGATTGCTCCGGAATCCCTGGAAGAGCGCTTTTTGTCGCACGAATATCTTGATGACTATGTAGGCATGGACAAATCTGCCGTGGTTGTAGATGAGGTGGGGAAGAATTTCGAGCCTGGACGGATGCGTTCCACGGGTAATGATCTGGATTTTGCACTGGCCAACGAAGGATTTTTTACTATTGCAACTCCTCAAGGAGAGCGTTTTACACGAGCCGGTAATTTTCAACTTGATTCTACAGGCCGCGTTGTCACAAATGACGGTTTTCCGGTTTTAGGTAATAATGGCGCAATCACCATTAAAGAAGGTTCTGTTCATGTCAACGAAAGTGGACAACTTAGTGTAGATGGAATAATTTTGGACAGCTTCCATTTGGTACGTTTCCGTAATCAAGATAAATTGCAGAAGCTCGGACAGGGATTTTTTGCACCGATTAACATCAATGATGTGCCGATCACTTCTGATGAAATCCGGATACAGCAAGGAATGCTTGAAGATTCAAATGTGAACAGCATGCTCGAAATGACTCGCATGATCACGGCGACACGTGCCTATGAGTCGGTACACCGTGCACTTTCGAGAATTGATAAATTAGATGAGAAAGCCATCAGCATGGTTCAAGCGTAATTTTATGTTACGAATATTTAAACCACAATTTATGATAATCTGATTCAGGAGTTTACCGCTTTATGATGCGTGCACTTTATACGGCTGCTACCGGAATGAAAGCCCAGCAGAGAAACATCGATACAACTGCCAACAACTTGGCAAACGTTAACACCACAGGTTTTAAAAAGAGCAAGGTCCAGTTTCAGGATTTACTTTATTACAATGAGCGCAGCGCCGGTGTTCCATCATCAGTTTCCACCCAGGTTCCGGTCGGAATTCATGTGGGGCATGGTGTGAAGTACGTCAGCATTGATAAGGTGCACACTCAGGGCAATCTGGAAAATACCGGCAATGATTTGGATATGAGTATTGACGGGATAGGGTTTTTCCAAATTCTCCAACCAAATGGAATAATCGCTTATTCACGCGATGGTCACTTCAATGTGGACGGAATGGGTCGCCTGGTGACAAATGACGGAATGCTGATGGATCCTGAAATAAATATTCCGATTGATACCAGAAAAGTACAAGTCGGAATAGATGGAACTGTATCTGTATTTTTGCGAGATGAAAATTTACCTGAAGCACTCGGCAGCATTCAGTTAGCACGCTTCCAGAATCCTGCTGGTCTGACACCAATCGGAAAAAACCTTTATCTCTCTACTCCAGCTTCTGGAAATGCTGTCGTGGATGCACCTGGTTCAAGTAACATGGGAACTATCACACAGGGGTTCTTAGAGCGTTCAAATGTGTCATTAGTTGAAGAAATGGTAAATATGATTACTGCGCAGCGGGCTTATGAGGTGAACTCCAAAGCCATCCAGTCTGCTGATGAAATGCTGCAAAATACCAACAATCTGATTCGGTAGTGAATTAACCCCAAGAACATAAAAACGCAAAGTAAAAGTTTGATAAAAATTAATCAACCGCAATGGATGCCAAGAAACGCAAAAATACTTGCAGTTCCTTAGTCCACTCGGTTGTTAAAACAACAAGGTTAGTCGATGAAACGTTCTCAGCATCGTTACGGATTTTTGATGCTACTAATTTTATTATATTCCGCAACTGCATTTTCCGGCGGAAATAATATTCCTGAAGCTCAGCAAATCAAGATTTTCCTGCCCCAATCTTCAGTAATTAACAGCGAAAAATACCGACTCGGCGAGATTGCCCAAATCGAGGGTGAAGATTATCTGCTGTTGGATAATCTTGCAAAAATTATCATCGGACGTTCTCCTCTACCCGGAAGAAAATTGACTGTTACCCGCTCCTTGATTCTCTCCCGCTTACGCTCCCACAAAGTCGACATCAAAAACTTTGTTTTTCCAGGATCAGACTCAACCAGCATTCAAAGAGCAGCACTCAAAATTTCAGGAAAAGACATTGAGCAAGTAGTTCTGAATCACATTAAGGAGTCAAATAATAATCCGGATTTGAAACCTCGCCTGTTGGCAAAAACTCGTGATATTTTTCTGCCAAGAGGACAGGTAAGCTATGTGATTACTTCAAAAGGAAATATTAAAAAGGAAGGCGGCTACCGGAATTATGAAGTTGAGTTCAGCATCGATGGCAAAGCATTCAGGAAAGTTTCAGTGCGGACATATTTAAAAATATACAAGGAAGTTTATGTTGCACGCAATACTATCAAACGTAACCATATAATTGAGGAATCGGATTTGCTGAAGGTCCGCAAAAATGTGGATCGAATGCCACGTGAATATGTGACAGACAAAGAACAGTTAATTGGTAAAATTTCCACACGCACAATCAACCCCAGCGAAGCGATTCGAGGCAACACTGTTACAGCGCCACCGCTGGTGAAATCTGGAGATCGTTTACAAATTGTTTTTGAAACACCTTTTTTACGCCTTTCTGCTCCCGGAATTTCCCTGGCCAAAGGCCGTAAAGGAGAACGTATTCCAGTGAAAAATGTTGACAGCAAGATTGTTGTTTTTGCGACTGTTAAAACCAGAAATGTAGTGCTGGTGAATTAATAAAGTCAGGTCAATTAAAGATTAATAATTTATTAAATAGTGTCTCGATTATCTTTTCCATTTAAGCGTTTTATTCATTGGTCCCTGTCTACATTTCTGGTCCTGGGCCTCATAGGTTGTACTCCTTCTAGACCGCAACCCAAGCCGCCTGCTGAAGTTTTGACCGCAAATGCGGTGAAGAAAATGAAAGACAAATTAAAACGGACTGCAAAACGCTTGAGGCGTAAACGAATTTCCACCAGCAGAAATCGCTATGAAGGTTCTCTCTGGCGCTATGAATCCTCGTTTGGAAATTTGCTCAGAGATCACCGTGCCCGCTTCCGTGGTGATTTACTGAGAATCAATGAGGTGAACTTAATAGTCAACGTGCCTCCTCCCAAAATTGCTTCAGAAGGCCAACCGGCCGGAGGTGCTGAAACAGCAAGCGTTGCTCTTGAAGCCCTGACGCTCAGAGACTCAATAGAAGAAGAACAAAACGATATTTTAAGAGCCCTGGACGCTCTTTCTGCACGTGTCATCCGGGTGCTCCCGGATGGAAACATGATTATCAAAGGTCAAAAAATTGATTATCGCCAGCGCAATCAAGTCCGCTACATTACAACTGTTACTGGGATTTTACGCCCTGCAGACGTAAATGATTCAAACATTGTATCCGCCAGCAAACTCGCCAACCCAAACGTTAAAATCAAGCGTCAGCAAAGTAGAAGCTTGGTCCGTAAACGTTTAGAAAAACTCGCCCCCTTGCTCGGTAAGCAAAAAGCCGGAGTCCTAGGCCGTCTTGGCGAATTGGCCAAAGGTAGCACTCAGTAACGCGAACTGGGATTTTCCTGTTCTTTCTTCTCTCTCAGTCTTTTCAGCACTGACAGCATAACCAGCGCTGATTATATTCTAAAAAGCCTCAAAAACTCAACTCCGACTCTTACTGACTGTGCCACTCAATACCGCAGAGTCCCTAATTTTCATTCCGTTTTTTTCAAGGTTTTGTTATACAGGTAGATATCGATTCAATTTATTTGTTAAATCGCATTTGTTGAGTAATTTTATGACGACTGATTCGAGCACCGATACATCTTCCCAACTCGACCAACAACTGAAGTTGCTTTGCTCGTTTAATATTCAGGTTCCATGTAATCCCCAGGGAGATTTTGCTGCCAGCGGATATAAAAAACTTTTGCAGTCCCTCAAAACAACTCAAATCAGTGATTCTTTGCGAGGTTCCTACCACGATGAACATTTAAAAAAATGGAAAAAGTACGCACAAAGGGAATTTAATGAGATGGGACGTATAAACCGCTTACGTTTGGAAAGTCTAGTGGAACTTTCTGATGAAAAAATGCACCGAACTATGTTTGAATGGATGCTACTTTTTGACATCAATCCGGAAGATTCTGCCCCGTTGGAGGTGCAGGGAAAGACTGGTAAGTTTGATGAAGAGGGCAAACCTATCTTGCATACTATGACATTCGATGTTTTTCAGAAAGGAGCAATTCACGGTATTGAAGGACTCGAAAGGTTTTTACCTTCTGCCTCAATAAAGGGAGAAGCAGGAATGGATGCATATCTCGAGGAAGAATTTGCTGGAACAGACCTTGTGAGTCATTTCAAACAAGGTTCAGGGCACCTGATCAAGGCCCTGACAACTATTGGAAGTTTAGGTGGAATCGGACATAAACCTGATTCTGATATGGATGCACAGATTATTATCAACACAAATCCGGAATTTAAATTTAACTGGAATGACGCAGATTATTTAGTAGCTCTGATTGCAAATGTGATTGAGTGTTTTTATGAAGACTATTACCGCAATGGTTTGAAAGCTGAAGAACGAACAAAAATATATAAAACGGCCATTCAAACTTTAAATGAACAATGCAGTGGCAGCTTAAACGAGGAAGAACAGCGCGTGATTGAATTTATCTTTGCCAGTAGCTACCGCAAGGAATTACGTAAATTGATTCAAGAACATTTACAAAAACGGCCAGCAGAAGAACAACAACAATTCTTCCAGAAGTCTGTCATTAAAACTTTGAATAAATTCCCTGATTGTGAGGAATTGCTGGAACCACTTAATAATTTTTTCTCTTTTATGAAAAAAGACGGTGGTAATTTACAGCGGGAGGCCTTCCCCTATTCTTTAAAGCAATTCAGTAAAGAAAAGATACTAAATTGGTTGGTGTACTATTACCGCACCACTTTTCTGGATGAGGCTGGTGCTCGTCAAGTTTTGTGGCGTTATGCTGTCAGTAACAACCTGACACCGGAGTCTCTTCCGGAAGAGAAGCAGAATGAATGTTTTTTGAGCAGCTTGACAAATAATTCTCAGCTGTCACAACTCTTGACCGATTTTTTTGTGCACCTTTCCAGTAAGGTGGCTTTTGCTTCCCGGACTAAAGTTTCGAGGGCTATACAAACACTTAAACAGCATTTCAACTCCAAGAATCTAACTATTGAAGAAGGACTGGAAAAGAGGATTTTATCGAAACTTGAAATAAAATACAGTTCACGGACCGTTGAGATGATTGAAATTTTTTCAGACGGACAAGCCAGAGATCTTGAAGCTGAAATTGAATATCCGTTACATCTCAAAATCCAGCAGGTCGAGGCTTACATGGCCAAAAAATATCCAACCACCGAAATTCATTTTTTTGCTAACATTATGCGTAAGCAGCGCAGCGGGCAGCATACTCCTTTTTTGGTCTCTCCGGAAGGAAGCACGGCTTATGCACTGATGCTTAACGATTTTCTGCTCAACCCTGCGACAATGATCTGTGGCACTACACCAATGCCTTTTGATCTACCGAAAAATTTTAAAATCCTCTCTTCAATTGGAGTTTTTCCTGAAGCGGAATGGACTCTAAAACAGAACCTTGCTGCAGAATATATAAAAACATCTAAACCTGCAGAAAATGATGGTGGGGAAAGTCCGGTAAAAGTGGGTACGCCAGATAAGAAGCAAATACTGGATGAGGAAACAGAATCATTTGTCTTGGGGAAACTACCAAATTGGGGTGAAATAATCATTCCGCGTGAAATGTTTTTGGGACATGCAATTCCTATCTTTTTAAGGGAAAGTGAGAAAATCAGTCACAGGAACCTTCCCAAAGCTTTGCTCAATTGTTGGTGGCTGGAAATGATTGTCTGCATTGATGAAGAAGATGAACTGCCTACAAGTTTGACCCGACTATTGTGGAATCCAGAGGGACGTTACTTTATTCGAGAAAATCGTAAAGGACCTCTGATTGATGCTATTATCAAGATGGAAGAAAACTACCCTGCTTTGCAGTTGGACCCGTGGTGGTTGAAATTTACTGAAATGCTAGTGCGTTTTGAAAGCTATGAACAAGAGGAGGAGGAACCGGATTTTGAACTCAACACGCTATCTGAAACTCAAAAAAATATTGTTTTTTGCTTTGCACAGCACATGCGAATTTCTGATGTTATCAATTTTGGTGATGAAGGGAATCCGGTCTGGCTTGACGAAAATGCAACTTGGCGCACCAGAGCCCTGGTTGATTTTTATAACATTTTCTTCTCTATACCTGAAGACCGTCGGGAACTAATACGCTTTTCAGAGGGAAGGGATGATGCAGGCAACAAAATGGAAAAAATACTCAAGAATCTTTTTCTTGAGTCAATGAACCGGGTTGAGAAAAAACTTTGCAATATTGGACATAGTCGCGCACTTAGGCAAATATCCAATCAGCTGGCACGCTTGAGTGAGGAAGGCTTTGATAAAGAGAAGGCAACCAACATTCTCAGTCCTCTACTGGACGTTGTCAACCAGCGTGTATCAATTGAAGACCGGAAGGTGTTGGTAAAACTTAAAAAGAAAATTCCACTCAACAAAATTGAGCAAATGCAGGTCAAGATCGTATACGAGGAATTGCAAAAACTGAAAAGCGTGCAAGGCAACATTGTTGATTATTTTAATCAATTCAATTTAAAAATGGAGGAAAGCTGGGTCAGAAAAACCATCACAAATGCAAAGGTAAAGATTGCAGGTAACCCCTTGGAAAATGTGATATTCAAATTCCATTTTGAAAGAAACTTTGAAAGAAAACATTTTCAGGTGCCTTTGCCGATCTCAAAGTGTTTGAGTATTCCAAGATCGCGGATAAAAGTTGATTTTGTGCGGAAGAGTGGAAAGTGGCAATTCAGTTCAATGCTAAGCAGCAAAGAAACTGACGGCGGCGAAATTGGTGTGGAAACGGTAATACCGATGTTTGAGGCAAACCTGGTGGAAGGCATAGCCCGCTGTACTTTTAGTGGTTATGTTGGTTTTGGCGGGGAAGATCTTTCGACCTTTGAAAAACCTGTAGCTCAGGTTCATAGTGATGTCGCAATGAATTCAATATCAAGCGGTGCATTGTTCACATTGGCTGCTGAAATAAAAACTTTTTTCTCACCATTTCCCGTTTCATCGCGGGAACTAATGGAAAACAAACATTACATCCGAGATATTTTGATGGTCTGCAATGTCAACAAACTCAATATAATTTCGGTAATAGTACGTGATAATCTTGGTGAGCAATTTGTGATTAATTATGATATTCGAAAAATTATAATCAAGAAGGTTCCACCCAAATTAAGAATTGGCGGAGATACAGCCCTGGCTGAGTTTTTTATGCGAATCAACAGCAGGGAGTGCCGTATTTTGTTTATGCGACATTTATCAACCCTGAAAATTCCATTATTAGCCTCTAACCCGCCTCATTTGAAAATTTGGGTCAATGGTTCAAATTACAAATTCCCAATTTCCCCAAAATTTCAGCAGAAATATCTCAACGGGATTGCCAACAAACTCTGGCCTAATGATTCGATTGGTACAAGAGAACATTTGCAGCCACATCCCTTGACTAGAACATTTGATGAGATCGGCAGAGCATCGCTATATGGCTAATTTCATCTGATCAGATGTAGGTGACGTGAATCAGAACAGAAAAAAGTTTCCATATCAAACCATTGTCCGTATAATGGCACTATCAGGTGATTTGAAATTTTTATAACCAAGTTCCTTAGCTAAAACATGGCCTCAAAAGAACCGAAAGAAAATCCTAATACACCCAATATAAATTTCATCGGTTTTCAAAAACAACTTCGGGAAATTGCCAAAGATATTAAACAATCTAATAAAAAAACCGGGCTTAATAAAATTTTTGGAGGCAAACGGGAAAATCCGCTTGTAGACGGAAGTATCCTGCTGAGTGAAGCTCCAGATAACAAAGAGGTCTCAAAGTTAATCAAAAACTTAGATAACAACCCAACCAATTCTCTGGCTCGTTTGCGCCTAGTGAATGTTGTGTTGGGAGTCCGCAAAGATCATCACCTGCAAACTCACCTAGACATGATGCTGCAGGCTTCAATTCCTATTTATCTCGGGGATATCTCTCCAACTTTTCTGCAGGCAGTTGTGCATGCTTATCGTTCTTATTTGGAGCGTCTGGCAAATATTCACAAACATACAATGATGGCCATTAGGTCAGAAGAATTAAAAAATGTAAACATGAGTGGGATAGATGTAGATGACGAATTCACCGAAGATGAAAATGTTGATGATATGGCTTCAGTGAAAACCGAAATTCAAATTGCAGAGGCTTTGATAGAAAATTGTGAATCAGTAATTCAAAATATAAAAACCAAGATGACTTTATCCCTTTCACATGAAGAAATTGAGGAACTGATTGCTGGAGAAAAAGCATCCAGTTCTTTTTTTGGTGGAGTCGAAGAAAAAGTAGATCCAAACAAGCAGAACATGATTATTAGTAAAGCTGTACAGGCGATTGAAATGCTTAAACAGATTCCTTTGCTGCAGGGTGCTGGACTTGATTTGGCACAACAGTTGGGTCGAATTGACAACAAACTGACTTATCCACTGGTTATGGAGGGGCGAATTCATATGCAGGCCCTCAATTATCAATTATTACGGGTTGAGAGTGGTGACCGCAGTGCACAAGAAAACATGGCTCCTGTCTACAATCTCGCTGTTGTGGCTTACCGCAAAGCATTAAAACTTACATCAAAAAAAACTCCCAAAAAAGCTGATCTTCCAGTGCTGACAGAGTTCGGAAACATCACCTTTTATGGTTTTATTCACCGTGACAGGATGCGCTTTACCGAGGAAGGTATAAAGACTTTGGTTAAGTTAGGAAAAGATTCTGTGGATGCTGCTGTGAATATTGATGATAGATTTGTTCCACTGCAAAAACGTTTAGAGACCTCAATGAATGAACTCACTGGACATGAGGCAGAAGTTCAGTCATAAATCAGATTAAGTGAGCTTAACACGGATCTTCATGTGGAGAGTCTTCTTCAAAAAATTCGAAAAAACTGGGAGTTTCACCAACTAGCAATTCCAGAATATAAACTGAAAAGCAGAAAACTTTCAAAAAATTCTGTTCAGGTTATTGTCTGCGTCAGCAGTGGGAGTGATTCAGTTGCTCTTTTCCATTCGCTTCTGCGTCTCAGTGCACTTCTTTGCTTGAAATTACATATTCTACATTTCAACCATCAGTTGCGTCCGGAAGCTCTTCGGGAGCAGGATTTTGTCGAGTCTCTTGGCAAAGAGTATAAAGTCCCCTTTCATTGTAAAACTGCAAAACACCTGCAGACCGGACAACAGGGACTGCAAGAGTCTGCACGAAAGTGGAGGATAGATGAGTCTCGTAATCTACTTGAAACTCTGGGCGGAGGCTGGATTGCCACTGGACATCATGCGGATGACCAAACTGAAACTTTACTGCTTAAATGGCTCCGGGGATCACACATTTCCAATTTGCAGGGAATGCGCTGGAAAAACACTCCTTTCATTCGTCCTTTGCTAAACTGCAGCAAATTGGAACTGCAGGGTTTTTTGAAAAATAATAATCTGGCCTGGATGGAAGATAATTCCAATCAAAGCGCTGCATACTTACGTAATCGAGTGCGGTTGGAACTGATCCCGCTCTTGGAGGAATTAACGAGGCATGGACTACAATCCCGGATTAGTGATTTGAGTGGACAAAGCCAGCTACTTCGCGAATGGCTGGATTCACAGTATGATGAATGGAAACAGCACTCCAGAAAAAATGAAAGTGAATCTCCAGATGTCCTGTCTTTAACTGATTTAGAACAAGTAAGCGATTTACTTCAGGAAGAAATTATGCATAATTTTATCACTACTCAAACAAAACAGGCACTGAGCTACAGCAAACTCCAAAATATTTTTGAATTGATGCGATCAGATAGCAATCTTTGGGAACTGCGCCTTTCTCAGGAATGGATAATCATCAAATCAGGCAAAGAGCTGTTGGTGCAGCAGAACTCTGAAAAATAATTTACTCTAATGAGATAGTTTGTTTCATTCTCTCTGCAGAAATGAAATCATTCCTGTCATTGCTTTGATACTTAGAAATAATTAAAAGGGAATTAAATGCGAATCGGCATTGACATGGGAGGCACAAAAATAGAGGGAATCGCGCTTGCTGATAATGGGGAAGAGCTGATTCGTAGAAGAATTGACACACCTCGGCATGACTACGATGGTACAATTAACGCGATTGCCGGAATTGTTCACAGTCTTGAATCGGAAACTAAACAAAAATGTACCGTTGGTGTCGGCATTCCCGGTGCAATTTCACCACAAACCAGGCTCGTTAAAAACGCAAACTCCACCTGGATAATCGGAAAGCATTTTGACCTCGATTTAGGAAATGCACTCGGGCGTGAAGTACGCCTCGC